>Ga0209598_10002639_pt1 | contig 13923 bp, 10 predicted proteins | sample M_140807_EF_Meta_FD_187317 | JGI IMG/M metagenome (GOLD analysis project Ga0209598, IMG submission 187317) | Freshwater microbial communities from Lake Montjoie, Canada to study carbon cycling - M_140807_EF_MetaG (SPAdes) (version 2) | ecosystem: Environmental > Aquatic > Freshwater > Lake... | reverse complement strand
TGCCGTGGTAGCGGTCTTCGGGCTGTACGGCAGCTTCGGAGTGGTTCCATAGGATCTTGCCATCCTCGCGACTGATGCACAGCAAGACCCGTTTGAGTTTGCTCGTGTCTGGTTGTCGGCTTTCGGTTTCGATCCCGGTGTAACAGGTGACAAAGACGAGCTTATCGGTCAGCACTGGGCTTGAGGAGCCGGCACCGGGAAGAGCGGTAGACCATTTCAGGTTTTCCGACTCGGACCATTGGGTGGGGATCGATGCATCGGAGCTGATTCCCGAGCCGTTGGGGCCTCGGAATCGAGACCAATCGAGGGCAAGGGTGCTAGTAGCAGGGGTGGCCGGTGCGGCCAAGAGGTTTGAGTTAGTCGCTGTTTCTGAGGTGGCAGTGGGTGTGGATTCCGGACGTGTTGAGGCACCCGGTTGGCGGGCACGGGGGCCTGGCCCACGAAGCATCGGGGCGAGCAAACCGACCAGCAAGAGCGCTGGGACAAGCCCCAGTAACCAGACGGCCTTGCTCCGTTTGGCTTTGGGAGGGAAATGATCGTGCGATTCGTTGGCGAAGGTTGTTGGGGAGATCATTTAGAAGTTGTTCTGAGAAAAGTGGGGCAGAATGGCTCGAAGCGAGCCAACGGGTATTAGGATCCAACCCGGTTGGTCGCACAAAGTTTCAGTCTCGACATGGAAAAGCCGATAATCTAGTAAAGCCATAGGGTACCGCGCGGCGGGTGTCTCCGAAGCGAACTAGGCAGTGTTCGAGCCGTTTTTGGGGCTCGAAAACGTTAAGAATCCTAGATTATTCAAGGGATTGAGGATCGAGGTCGACCATGGAACGACGAGCCAAGAATCTGCGAGGGCATGAGCGACTCTCGGGGCTAGCGATTTTGCTAGCAATCTCCCCTTTGATCTTTCAATCCGAGTCGTTGGGGCAGGAAAACACCCGCAACGGGGCAGTTTTGGGGGGGCTAGCAGGTGCGGTCGTTGGAGGAGTGGTCGGGCACAATCACAAGGACCAGACGGCCGAAGGGGCGTTGATTGGAGGCGCGGTTGGCGCGGTCACAGGCGGATTGATCGGGAATCAGCGAGATCGCTACGAGCGTCAGCGGCAGGCTTACGAGAGCCAGCGGCAGGCTTATGAACGTCAGCGGCAGCAGTTGTATCAGCAGCAGATGTACGCTCAGCCTTATGGGTACGTCGGTCAGCCGACGGTGATTGTTGGGACACCGGCTGTGGTCCCCCGAGGGGTCCCACAGCGACTCGTCCCGGTGCGTCGTCCGGTGACGCTCGACGAGGTCGTGCAGATGGTTCGCGGTGGGGTTAGCGACAATGTGATTGTAGCTCAATTGCAGACCAATGGGGTGGTCACTCGTCCGGACGTCAACGAGGTGATTCGACTCAGTCAGGAGGGGGTCAGCGAGCAGGTCATTACGGTGATACAGACCGTCGACGTGGTACCGATGAGTGGCGTGTACGGGGCATCGGTCTCGAGGCCTCCTATGTCGACAACCTCGAGGCTTCCGTCGAATCGTCCGTTACCTAACCCCAATTTTGCCCCGATGGGATCTGGCAACATGGGATCTGGCAACATGGGACCTAGCAACTCAGGTGCTTGGAACACCGCCCCTCGTTTTGCTCCTCCGCCGCTATTGGAACGCCGGGGTTATTGATCCACTCTCTTAGCCGACTCAGACAACTCATACAAGAGGCTTGGGGTTACTTGCGAGCTTCACATCGCTCGCGAAACGTGCCAGTGCGTTGAGATTCGGGTAGGTCGCCTAGCTGATGGTGATGGCTTGATCGTCTGGGCAATGGGGCGCTTTCAGAACGAGCTCAAGTTGTTTGAGGATTCTTGAGCACATCGCGGACGACATTTCCGTGCACGTCGGTCAGGCGATACTGGCGACCTTGGTAGCGGAATGTGAGGCGCTCGTGGTCGACACCGCAAAGATGCATGATGGTGGCTTGTATGTCGTGAACATGGACAGGTTTTTCGGTGATATTCCAGCCGAACTCATCGGTGGCACCGAGGACTTGTCCGCCACGGACACCGCCCCCGGCCATCCACCAACTGAAGGCTTTGCCGAAGTGGTCGCGTCCGCTGGGTTTGTTGGGATCACCTTGTCCGAATGGGGTACGTCCAAACTCGGCGGCCCAGATGACCAGAGTATCGTCGAGCATTCCGCGTTCTTTGAGGTCTTTGACGAGGGCTGCAGCGGGTCCTTCGGTGTCTTTGCACTGTTCGGCCAATTGAGTGAATAGATTGCCGTGCTGATCCCAACCGGCGTGCATGAGTTGCACGAAGCCAACCCCGCGCTCGAGCAGGCGTCGGGCGATTAGGCAGTTGTTGGCAAAGGATCCTTTATTGAGTGCGTCGGTGCCGTAGCGTTCGAGGGTTGCGGCAGACTCGTTCGAGAAATCCAAAAGGTCTGGGACGCTGGTTTGCATACGATAAGCCATCTCGTATTGAGCGATGCGGGTATCGATTTCCGGATCGCCGTAGTCTTGCAAATGGATCTCGTTCATAGCGGCCAGGTCATCGAGCATTGCGCGACGGGTATCGCGAGAGACGCCCGAGGGGTTGGCAAGGTAGGGGACTGGGTCACCGGTGTTTCGGAATCGGACACCTTGGTAGCGGCTTGGGAGGAACCCGCTTCCCCAGTAATAATCGAAGAAGAGTTGGCCGCAGGTTTTGCCTCGGTCGCTCGAGGTCATAACAACGAACGTGGGAAGGTTATCCGTTTCGCTACCGAGGCCGTAGGAGAGCCAAGCGCCCATGCTGGGGCGGCCCGGGACTTGGGCACCGGTTAAAAAGAACGTCACACCCGGGGCGTGATTGACCGCTTCGGTGTACATCGAGCGAATCAGCGTGATATCGTCGGCGATGCTTCCGATGTTAGGCAGCATGCTGCTCAGACGCATACCGCATTGGCCGTAGGTTTCGAAGGGCTTGATGGCGGGCAAGCACGGCCATTTGGCATTACCGCTGGACATGGTAGAGAGCCGGGTCGTACCGCGCACGGAGTCCGGGATGTCTTTGCCGGCGTTTTCGATCAGGGCTGTTTTTTCGTCGAATAGGTCGACGTGCGAGGGGCCACCACCTTGCCAGAGCACCACGACGCGTTTGGCGGTAGGAAGATGGTGCGGTAGGCCTGGCAGGGCTCCTTGGCCGCCACCGACGCTACGGGTCGGGGTGGAGGCAAGCAGGGAGTCGTTACCCAGAAGAGAGGCCAAGGCAGCGGCACCTACTCCGGTAGCACTTTTTCCGAAAAGCTGCCTGCGGGTGACGCGGGCTTGATTGGTTTGCCAAAGATTCATGGCGGATTTGATTGGATGGCGTAAGGGGGGAGGGAGGGTTTCCGGGGAGGGTAAGCCTACCGCAGTATTGTACTTGAAACCCGAACCGCACGCACGGAGGATTTGTCCAATCCCAGGCCGAGGATCCCATGAAAAAGAACACTTGCCTCGGGGCCTTTGCGTCGGGGCCTTTGCGTCGGGGTCATGGGTGCATTGGACTACCCGGAAAACGCCCAGTGAATAAACTAAGCCCCCATGAGCGATAAAAACATCCACGACAAAAAGATTCTAGTGACGGCCGCATTGCCTTATGCAAACGGCCACATCCACATCGGGCACCTTGTCGAGTACATCCAGACAGACATTTGGGTCCGATTCCAAAAGCTCACCGGGCGCAAGTGCATCTTTATATGTGCCGACGACACACACGGCACGGCGATCATGATCCGTGCCAGACAAGAGGGCCGGACCGAGCAGGAGCTTATCGCTCAGATGCAAGCCGCGCACGAGAAGGATTTTGCCGGTTTTGGAATTCAGTTCGATCATTACGGCTCGACCAATTCGCAAGAGAACAATGAGTTGTGCAAGGAGATCTGGGGCAAGCTTCGATCGGCGGGATTGATTCGCGAGGACGACGTCGAGCAGTTGTACGATCCTCAGGTTGGAACATTCTTAGCAGATCGCTTTGTCAAAGGGACCTGTCCGGAGTGCAAGTCGCCTGGAGAGTATGGCGACAACTGCAGCAAATGCAGTGCGACGTATTCGCCGACTGACTTGATCGATCCTGTGAGCACGTTGTCGGGAGCCACGCCGATCAAGAAAACGGCCAAGCATTTGTTTGTGCAGATCGAGCAGTTTCGAGGGTTCTTGACCGAGTGGACGCAGTCGGGCAAGCATTTGCAACTGGAGATTGCCAATTATCTAAAGGGACATTTTTTGGGGCATCCGCTACGCGATTGGGATGTTTCGCGGCCGGAGCCATATTTTGGTTTTGCGATCCCCGATAGCCCTGGGAATTATTGGTATGTCTGGTTCGATGCGCCGATTGGTTATATCGCTTCGACGTGGGAGTGGTGCAAGCTGCACAACGAGCCGTTGAGCGATTGGTGGCAGAGTGAAGGGACCGAGATCCACCATTTCATCGGCAAAGATATCACTTACTTTCACACGTTGTTTTGGCCGGGGGTGCTCAAGGCGTCCGGTTATTCGTTGCCGACATTTGTGCATATTCATGGTTTTTTGACGGTCGACAAGGAGAAGATGGCCAAGAGCAAGGGGACCATGATCCGGGCCAGCAAGTACTTAGAGTTGCTGGATCCTTCTTTTTTGCGTTATTACTACGCGAGCAAGCTTGGGCCGCGTCCCGAGGACATCGATTTGAATTTGCAAGAGTTCAGTGCCAAGGTGGATTCGGACCTAGTGGGCAAGGTGGTGAATCTTGCGAGTCGCACAGCGAGGTTTGTCGAGAGCAGTGGCTTGAGCGTCGAGTATCCCCATGATGGTGGGTTGTTCGCTGCCGGAGTAGTGGCGGGAGATCGAATCGCCGAGGCATACGAGCAGGGGGATTATTCAAGGGCGATGCGATTGATCATGGAGTTGGCCGATGCGGCCAACGGCTTTGTCGAAAACACCGCACCTTGGACGTTGAAAAAGGACCCCAACCAGCAGGTGCGATTGCAGGAGGTGTGTACGATCGTACTAAATTTATTTAGGCAATTGTGCGTTTATCTCACGCCGGTCCTGCCTCGGCTCTCGGAGCAGTGCGGTAGTTTACTTCAGCGGGAGATTGTCGCTTGGAGCGATAGTCAAGCGCCGCTGGTCGGGACACGGGTCTCGAAGTTCGAGCATTTAATGCAACGCGTAGATCCCAATAAGGTTCAACAAATGATTGATGAAAGCAAAGAAGCGTCCAAGTCGGATGCAGCGGCAGTGACACCACCAACCGCACCAGCCTTGGTTGTGGGGCAGGAACAGACCAAGAGTCTCGAGCCGCTGGTAGCCGAGCCGTTGGCCCCTACGTGCACGATCGAGGATTTTGCCAAGATTGATCTTCGGGTTGCCAGGGTGATCAAGGCCGAGGAGGTACCCGAGGCCAAGAAGTTGGTGAAGTTGACGGTTAGTCTTGGAGGGGAGGAGACTCGGACTGTATTTGCGGGGATCAAAGCCGCCTATTCGCCAGAGCAGTTAGAGGGGCGATTGGTGGTGATTGTTGCGAACCTACAGCCCAGGCAGATGAAGTTTGGTTTGAGTGAGGGGATGGTCACAGCGGCCGGGGCGGGAGGAACGGAGGTCTTTCTTCTTGGGGTAGACTCGGGTGCCAAGCCCGGCCACCGAGTTCATTAAATAAAACCCAACTCGCCCGTTGCAGGCAACAGGAACCCCCTGCCCGCAAGACGCCTCAACGGTACTACACTAAAGATTTATCGCTAGCTCAAAACAAGTTCGGTTGACATCTATACATTCCGATGAGACTATTGCGTAGGAAACCATATGGCCAAAAGGAGTCTGACATGATAGCTAGTGAAAGACGATCTCTTGTGTCGAAAGCCAAAGTGCTTTACGAGTCGATGCGGTTGAGACTCGAGCAGGAGTTCGGCGGGCAATTCGTGGCGATCGAACCGGAGTCTCAAGAATTTTTCGTCGGTCAATCGTTCGATTCTGCAGTAACTGCTGCGAGAACAGCACATCCAAATCGAGTCTCACATACCATTCGGATTGGACATCCAGCGGCCTTTCATATCGGGCTTATGGAGCGATGAAGGGACATGTTGATCAGGAAATGCGGGCATTATTGCCCATTTGTATTGGGAAACGAAACGCAACGCCTGAACTAGAGATTTTTGCTTGGTTAGATACGGCATTCAATGGCACACTGGTCCTGCCAAAGAATGTAGCTTTTGAACTCGGATTGCCTGTAGAGTCGACTGCCGAAGCGATTCTTGCAAATGGCGAACTTGTCGAATTGGAAACCTACGGCTGCTCAATACATTGGCTCGGGAAAGTCTACGATACTCAGGTCGTAACAAATGAATCGGAGTATGGACTCATCGGAACCGGTTTATTGGTCGATCGGATTATCACTGTCGACTACAGGGCCAAAACTGTTAGTGTCGACTGAGACATCGTTTTTGTTCCCTGGACTGGAAGATGTCAACCGTGTCAATATTGTCCGCCGTCAACACCGTCAACACCGTCAACACCGTCAATCCAGTCAATCCAGTCAACCCAGTCAACACTGTCAAGAAAACCACCGCCGTCAGGCGGCGTAGCAATTACCCACCGCCGCCCGGCGGCGGGCCAGCCTGAGCTCACCGCCGCCTGGCGGCGGTGAGGACGGGTTTTGGACTGTGTTGACAGGGTTGACGGTGTTGACTGGATTGACAGCGGACGAGGTTGACGGGGTGACGAGGTTGATTTGGGTCGTCAACAATGTCAACTGTGTCAATATTGTCCGCCGTCAACACTGTCAAAACAGTCAACCCAGTCAACACTGTCAAGAAAACCACCGCCGTCAGGCGGCGTAGCAATTACCCACCGCCGCCCGGCGGCGGGCCAGCCTGAGATCACCGCCGCCTGGCGGCGGTGGGGACGGGTTTTGGACTGTGTTGACAGGGTTGAGGGTGTTGACTGGATTGACAGCGGACGAGGTTGACGGGGCGACGAGGTTGAAGGGACACAGCAAGGCTGCTGGACTTTGACGGTTCTGTCGATTCCTCTCATCGCATTCCCCGATCGATTCCGATCTAGCCAGACGGAAGTCTTTCGCGCATCAAATCAAGGATCGATCTATGCTAGCAAATCACGTGCATCGCCTGTCGAGACGCCGTTGGCTTGGTCAAGTCATCTCTGGGGCGGTCGTGGTCCACTCAGCCCGTTTTGCACCCGCAAACGCGCAGTCCCAAACGCCCCAAGCCGTTGCATTCCGGGTCCGATCGATCATCGAACTCAGCGGCCAAGTTCACCTGAAAGCTCAGAACGCTCCATCGATTCGAAATGATGGTAAGCCAACCATCGCGAGAACCGCCCCGGTGCAGTCGAAGTCAACGCTTGATTACGATCAGCAATATGTTTTGGGCAGCGAGGATGAGTCGACAAAAGGCTATTTGTTCTTTCACGAAGCCCAATCGGAAATCACGGTCGATCGGCACACCACGCAAACTGTATTGAGAGATAACTGCAAGGAAATCGTCAAGCTCTCGACCGGCCGCGGGATTCATCCCGCCGCACTGGCTACACCACTGTTTGTGGCCGAACGCGAATTGATTAACGGTGCGGTCGATTCGATGTACCTGGATCAGCTACTGACGGACAAAGAAGTCGCAATCGCTGACAAATGGATCGTCGATCGTGTCTCAGCCGCAAGACTGCTGCACCTTGATGCAATCCTCGATGGTGACTTAACGGTTTGCCTCGTCGATTCTGACAATGACAAGGCGCATTTGGAAATCGCTGGCAAGCTACAGGCCACCGCACGAGATGTCGGGACTGAACTAGAGATCAAAGGCAAGGCTCTGATGGATCGCAAGGGGGGCTTTGTATCCTGGCTGGCGCTGCAAATCGATGAAACTCGGGAAATTGGAGAAGCCGAGCCGGGTTTTAAAGTCACGGCGCAAGTCCGTGTCTTGCGAGCCCCCATCGAATCGATGGGTTCGGGACGCTCGCTCTCGGAGGTCTGGAAGGATGCCCCCAACGCTGCTTCTGCGGAGATGCTCCAGTTCCAATCCGACTCAGGGTTCTACCGATTCCTAGCCGATGGCCGTTGGTTTACCTATCGCGACAACGGTGAAGAAGCAACATTGAGATACATCGTCAACAACCGCCGTGTCGCTCAGTGCAACATCACTAACTTGGTCGATTTCCAAGCCGGAGAGCAGCTCACCTTAGAGGGTTACCAAGCCGACCTCGAGCGTTTGGCTTCCCGAACCGGTCGCGATGTTTTGGAAGCTTCCGAGCGGCTCACATCCAACAAGCATCGCTTGCTACGGATCACGATGGCAGGTTCGGTCGAAGGGGTTCCGCTGCGTTGGGTCCATTACCACATCTCCAACGACGATGGTCGCCGACTGGCTCTGGTCTTTACCACCGACGAATCTTCGCTGGAAGTTTTTGGCGAGCAAGATTCGCAGATCATCGATTCGCTCGAGCTGCTAGCTTGGCCTACCAAATTCGATCGAGATGCTTTGGAGTCTGCTGCCGTTCCAGGCAGCAACAAGAAATAATCGAGGGCAATTCGCTCTGAGCTTTGCGTTACTTCGATCCAATTCCCGCAAAGCGCACAGGCACGGTATAGACCGAGTCCGATGCGGTGATAAATAAGGTTTTGCGATCCGCTCCTGCTAAGCATACGTTTGCCGTCCACGGCTTGGGGACGGCAATCGTCTCGATAAGTTCACCGTCGGCATTATAAACATAGACCCCTGCCGATCCGGTCAAATAAAGATTGCCCTCGGAGTCGATCGTCATGCCATCGGAGCCTTGGCGACAAAACAACTGCCGGTCAAGCAGTTGGCCATCGCTGCCAATCTTGTAACGGTAGGTCTTGCGATCGCCGATGTCCGCTACATACAACAAGCGTCTGTCGGCATCACCGATGATGCCGTTTGGCTGCACCACCGCATCGTCGACGCAGACCAAATTGGATCCGTCTCGATCCGCTTTGTAGACGGACTGCTTGCGCTGGGGCGATTTCTTGTGATCCCACCAAGGCCTTTGGTAGTAGGGGTCGGTAAAGTAGATCGTGCCGTTTCGATCGACCCATACATCATTTGGACCATTGAGCTTGGTCCCCTCGAATTCTTTAAGCAAGACCTTGTGCTGCCCTGAGCTGTCGAGTTCCCAGAGCTCGTTCGCCTCGTCGGCGCAAGCCAACAATTTGCCGTCAGGAGCAAAGTACATTCCGTTGCTGCGTCCGGCGGGTTTGAGGAAGTCGCTAAGTTTGCCATCGATCGTCCATTTGACGATTCGATCGTTGGGCTGGTCGGTAAAGTAGACGTTGCCATCGGCATCGACGGTGGGGCCTTCGGTAAACTTGAAACCTTCCCCAGCCAATTTGGCTTCGCCCAAGCTGACCTTGCTGGAAGTTTTGGTCGCCGGTTTGCTTTCGGTTTCCTGACCAGATGCTAGACTACTAAAGCCGCTGAAAAACAAACCAGCCAAACTCAGTAACGCACTCGACCGGCACTTGCTAAACACTCGCCCCATGATTTCCACGCCTCGATCTTCCACTCAAAAACCAATCCACTCAAAACCAAATAGTCAAACGACAGCTAACTATGAATAATACGGATCAATTCCAGTGTAACGCAGTTTTGAGGTCGCTAGTAGGGTGGGCCTTACCGAGTGCTCGGCTCGGAAAAGTGATTCTCGTTTGCACGTTGTTTTCCGGCTCCCGGACCGCTTTGGCCGATTGGCCTGAGTTTCGCGGTCCGGGCCAAAACGGTGTGGTTGCCGGCACTAGCAAGCTGCCTGTCGAGTGGCTTGCACAAGACGACCAACGCAAGAATGTTCGATGGCAGACACCCACCGAAGGGCTCGGCTGGTCCTCGCCGGTGATTCTCGGCGAGTCGATCTATGTGACTTCCGCGAGGCACAATTCTGTGGACTCGGATTCAAAGACTCTTTCAGGTCCACAGTCGCTGTATCTGAGTTGCTACAGCGTTACCGATGGCAAACTGATCTTTGATAAGAAAATCTTCGATCAACCCGCTGAGGCATCGAACATCCACAAGAAAAATTCCCACGCTAGCTCGACGGTTATCGCACACGTTGAGCCGAAGAGCAAAACTTCAAAGCTCTATGTGCATTTCGGCCATCAAGGGACCGCGTGCGTATCGCCCGAGGGTGATATCCTCTGGACCGATCGCGAGCACACCTACAATCCGGTCCATGGCAACGGCGGTTCGCCTATCGTTGTTGGAAATCATCTGATCCTCACCTGTGACGGTTCAGCGGAGGCTTACACTCTGGCTCTGGATACTCAGACTGGCAAAGAGGTCTGGAGAGCTTCCCGGGGCGTAACGACGGATCGTTCATTTTCCTTTGCCACCCCGCAGGCCATCGAGGTCGAGGGCAAGACCCAGGTTATCTCGCCTGGTTCGGATATTGTTCAATCGCTCGACCCGATGACAGGCAAAGTGATCTGGTCGGTCCGCTACAGCGGCTTTTCTCTGATCGTCAGGCCTGTGTACCACCAGGGGTTGGTGATTTTGAGCACTGGCTATATGACTCCCAAGCTCCTTGCGATCGATCCGCGTGGAAGTGGGGATGTGACCGAAACGAATGTTCGCTGGAGTGTACCATCAGCGGTCCCTAACACACCAAGCCCGGTTCCTGTGGGAGATCAAATCGTCATGGTCAGCGACGGTGGTGTGGCCACGGGCATCTCGGCTACCGACGGAAAGAAAATTTGGCAAAAGCGGCTCGGCGGGAATTACTCCGCATCGCTCCTTGCCATCGGCAATCGTGTTTATTTCCAAAGCGAATCGGGCGAAGCGGTCGTGATGGAGATCGGTGAAAACCCGATCGAAATCGCTCGCCCATCATTGCCAGGCCGCGTATTTGCTTCGTATGCTGTCCATGAAAACGACTTGATCATTCGTACCGAAGACGGACTCTATCGAATCGGTGAAAACAAATAGCCCCCCATCTGCCATCCAATCTCATCGAGTTGAGCCGATAAGCGGTAGGCCGTATCGACCGAGCAGTTGGTTCGTCTTCACAACCATGATGCTCTTGGGGTTGCTGACTGTCGGTGTTACCACGTCTTACCTAATGCTTCTTAGGCGATCGAGCCAACTGAGGATCGGTACCTTGACAGGCTCTTCGATGGAGCCAGCGCTGCGTGGGCCTCGAATTGAGTTGATCTGCAGCAACTGCCAAACGCTCAACTCCTGGACTCTCGACGCTTGGGATGCAACCCAAGAAGTCCGCTGCCAGGTATGCCGAGAGTATCTGGATACGTCGCACTCTGCGTTCAAAGAGGGCGAGTCGGTGGTCTATGTCCCGTCCCTCTTGTGGAACAAGCGTACAGGAACTGAACCTCTTGGCACTAAGGACACTTCTCCCATCAGGCGCTGGGATATGGTTGTGCTTGAACCCATGGAGGGCCAATCAGGACAGGTCGGACAAGTCAAACGGATTGTCGGCTTGCCTGGCGAACGTATTTCCATTCGCCAAGGTCGAATATGGGCAGACGGAAAACAGGTCCTGCCGACTGCCAAGGAGTTCTTGCATCAAGCCGTGGTGGTCGTCAATTGGCAGGCCAGGCCAAACGCCGTGAAGCTCGCTGAGTTTATGTCCGGTATTCGGTTTCCTATCGACAACGAATTGCAGGTCAATGCCCAGGACTCGCATCAGCGTTTAGCCGTCCAGGATATCGGCATCGCTTTCCGTTTGGCCAAACCAGAAAAGAATTGGAATCTGCATTTGGTTCTTCGTCACGGACAGCAGGATTTGCCCATCGAGCTTTCGTGTTATGAGAACACCGCTGAGATCCACACCGCTGAGATCTCGGCCGGGCAAACCGATGGAAGGCTTGGTCGGGTTGGGTTGCTCAAGTCATGGAAACCGGTTTGGATCAACCTATTGGTACTTGGCAATCGCTTGGTGGTGCTCGACGAGCAGCAAGAGCGATGTTCCGTCGAGCTAGGTCCCCTGCAGGAGGGGTTGGGATGGACAAGCCTGGGTTTGGCCGAACCAGAGGGACTTGTCGATCGCTGTTTTGTCTACCGAGGGTTGCACTATCGCGGCGTTCGAGATTCCGAGGAGCAGGATTTTCAGTCTGCCGACGGCTGGATCGTGCTTGGCGATAACATATCCATTTCGGAGGATTCCAGATTTTGGGAGCAAGAACGTGTGACGGTTGCTAAAATTCGAGGAATACTCAGGCAGCGCCCGACGCTTATGGAGGGCCTTATTAAGCAGTTGCCGTGATTCAAAACCCTGAAGAGCCTAAAAAGCAGAGACGATCATGTCATCAAGTCGTGAGAATTTTCAAGGTGGAGTGTTTCATGCGTCGATTCCGGGGGGGCGAGCCGGGGCGAACGTATCGATCGTTCGAGGAGAGCTCATCGCCGATACAAGCGGAGAGCCCACCCAACGATTCAGCATCCCGCTGAGTCAGTGCAAGCTCGATTTGGGGGGAGCCACAGGGCGAATGGTCTTTTGCCGTACCAGCGACGGCAGCTTGACGATCTTCAGCGAGGACAAGAGCTTTGCAAAAGAGCTTGACTTTCAGTCCGGTGGTGTACTTGCAGGCCAATTGAGTACGCTCAAGAAGGGGCAGCGAGCTGAATCGAATCGATTCGGTTTTTGGCTTGCCGTCAGCGCGGTGACCTGTGCAGCGCTTTTAGTCGCAGGGTATTACGGCGTGCTTTCGGCAGCCAAGGTGGCAATGCGTGCCTTGCCCGTCTCGGTCGATGAAAAGATCGGGACGATGGCGTTTAATTCGATGGAGGTCGGGCGCAAGCTCGATGCGAATCATCCTGCCAGCAAACTAGTGCAGGAAATCGTCGACAAGCTAAGGCCACACGCGAAGATACCCGACATGAAATTCAAGGTTTCGGTAGTCGAGGGTAGCGAAGTCAATGCCTTTGCGCTCCCCGGTGGCCAGATCGTCGTCTATACAGGCTTGATCAAGGAAGCCAAGTCGGCTGAACAAATCGCAGGTGTCTTGGCGCACGAGATGTCACATGCGACGCTCAGGCATGGAATCGAACGCGTCGGCCAGTCGCTGGGTGTCGTCGCCGCGATCCAACTTCTTATCGGAGACGTCGGTGGACTCTTAGCGCTCGGAGCGCAGGTCGCTCAGACTTCCATTTTGACCAGTTACAGCCGAACCTCAGAAACGGAGGCGGACCTCGAAGGGGTCAGAATGTTGCACGCGGCCAAAATCGACCCTAAGGCGATGGCCGATTTCTTTGAAATGCTCAAGCAGAAGATGGGGGATCTGCCCGATGCGGTGGCGTGGATCAGCACCCACCCGCAGCATGAGACCCGGGTGGAAAATATCCAAAATCACCAGAAAAAGCTCCCTGAGGTGCAGTATGAACCCTTGCAACTGGACCTCAAGACCGCGCAGGACGCGTTATAATACTCCCCGTCTTGCTCGATAATCACAGCGACAACAATCACAGCGTCGGCAATCACCTTTGTTTTTAAATCATCATCGCGAGGTACGTGATGCAAGTGGATATACGAAATCGTCCGTCGTTTGCGAACTTGCGAGTTGAACTTCAACCCGGAGACAAGATCATCGCCGAAGCCGGTGCCATGGCTACGATGAGTGCAAGCGTCGAGATGAAGACTCGGCTAAACGGCGGATTTTTCGGGGGACTTGCCCGACGATTCCTGGGCAACGAATCGATCTTTATCAATGAGTTTTCCGCCAGCTCGCCTGGCGAACTGGTGCTGACTCAACCCTTCCCTGGCGACATGGTATGCACGGAACTTCGGGGCAACACATTGTACTTGCAGCCCGGAGCGTTCATCGCTTGCGAGCCAGGGGTTCGAATGTCGCTCGGTTGGGCAGGGCTTCGAAGCTGGATTGCTGGTGAAGGATTGTTTCGATTGAAGCTTTCAGGGAATGGCAAGCTGTGGTTCGGAGCTTATGGAGCCATCTTCGATCGTGAAATCACCGG
>Ga0209598_10002637_pt1 | contig 13928 bp, 18 predicted proteins | sample M_140807_EF_Meta_FD_187317 | JGI IMG/M metagenome (GOLD analysis project Ga0209598, IMG submission 187317) | Freshwater microbial communities from Lake Montjoie, Canada to study carbon cycling - M_140807_EF_MetaG (SPAdes) (version 2) | ecosystem: Environmental > Aquatic > Freshwater > Lake... | reverse complement strand
AATTTAGCATTGCGTGGATTGGTCTCAACTGATCCAAAAAAAGCAGGCAGATTTTTGAGCACACAGAAAGGAAAAGAGAATAGAGCAAAGAAAAATGTTCCTGAATTGAAAGCTGATATTAAAAGACAGTTAGGTAAACATCCAAAACCAAATCTGCCAGAAGCTGCTCAAAAAGCATACAACACAATCAAAGCAAAAATGAAAGAAAGCGCAGATGCCGATCTTCTATATAAAGTTTATAATGATTTAAATGAGCAAAATAGAATTGTGTTCATGAATAGATTAGAAGAAGATGCAGACGATCTTTTACAATTCGCTAAACATATGGAAGACTAAAAAATGGCTGATGCAGTAAGCACACAAGTATTGAAAGACCATGCTTCTGCATGGGCAGTTAAATTAACAAATATTTCTGATGGAACTGGAGAGTCTAACGTAGTTAAAATCTCTGCTAATACATTAGTTGCATCGAATGGCGATTCATCTACACAAAGATTGTCAATCACTAAGTTATTTTGGAACGTTTCAGCAGCAAATACTAGAGTTAATTTGCTTTGGCGTGGAACTACAAACACTCTAATTACAACATTGAGTGGGACTGGCTATTGGAATCTAGTTGGTGAAGGTAGTATGCCATTGACAAACAATGCTGGCGCTGGTGCTAACGGCGATATTCTTTTATCAACGGCTGGATTCACTAGTGGTTGTGCATATACAATCATTATGGAAGGCAAAAAATCGACTGGTTATACAAGTCGTGAAACTACTGATGATGGAATTAGCCCTTAAAAATGTTAAGTTTTAGGGAGTTTTTGAGCGAAGCTGGAATCTCTAGGGTAAATAGAGTTCGTGATGGTCAAGTTCAAAGAAGAGTTGCTGTGACAAAAATGGCTGGATATAAAGTTGTTAATGGGAAACTTGTGAAAATGTCTTCGCAAGAAAAGATGCATCGTAAACATGGTCAAGTATCAGGCGCAAGAAAAAGAGTTTCGAAAATTGCGACTATGTTGAGAAAAAGAGCAATGTCAATCAAAAAACGAAAGTCTGCGGGGATCAAATGAAACTAATTCAAGAAATTAACGAAGAGATTAAATTCTTTATCGAACAAGCAGAAGCTGGCGGTAAACAATATTATATCGAAGGCGTTTTCATGCAAGCTGAACGCCAGAATAGAAACAACAGAATGTATCCACTTCCAATTCTACAAAAAGAAAGCATAAGATACAAAACAGAATACATTGATAAGAATCGTGCATATGGCGAATTAGGTCATCCAGAAGGACCAACAATTAATTTAGAACGTGTTTCTCACATGATTAAAGAGTTGCGTCAAGATGGAAATGATTTCATTGGCAAAGCAAAGATCATGGACACACCATATGGAAACATTGTAAAGAATCTACTAAATGAAGGTGCTACTGTTGGCGTCTCCACTCGCGGTCTTGGATCAATGGAAAAGAGAAAAGACGGAATCAATGTAGTCATGGACGATTTCTATCTTGCTACTGCTGCTGATATTGTTGCAGATCCTTCTGCTCCTGATGCATACGTTAGAGCGGTTATGGAAAACAAACAATGGATTTGGGATAATGGAATTCTAAAAGAAGTTGAAATTGCAAAACATCAAGAGATCATTAAAGAGTCTTCTAAGAAGAACTTAGAAGAAAATATGATCCAAGTTTTCAAAGATTTCATTTCAAAACTATAATATTTTATAAATACATTATCAATAAATTAAAGCATTTTACAAGGAGACTGTCATGACAGAACAATTAAAAGACACGAATGCTGATATCGCTGCTATTTTTTCTGGCGAAGGGCTTTCTGAAGAATTCAAAAGCAATGCTAAATCAATCTTTGAAGCAGCAATTCTTGCAAAAGTTTCTGAAGAAACAGCAAGACTAGAAGAAGAATTCGAAGCGAAACTAGTTGAAGAAGTTCAATCCATCAACGAAAATCTAGTTACAAAAATTGATGAGTATTTAGAGTACGTTGTTACAGAATGGATGGAAGAGAACCAACTAGCTATCGAGACAGGCATTAAAGCTGAATTAGCTGAAGACTTTATGGTTGGACTAAAGAATTTATTTGTTGAGCATTATGTTGATATTCCAGAAGACAAAGTTGAAATTGTTGAAGAGTTTGCACAACAAGTTGAAATTTTAGAATCTGAATTAGACAAGGCTATTACAGATAATGTCTATCTAGTAGAAGAAATTAATGGCTACAAGAAAGAAAAAATCGTAGCTGACATTTCAGAAGGATTGACTGAAGTTCAATTGGCGAAACTTAAATCATTGTCTGAGAACATTGAGTTCATCACAGAAAATGATTATAAGCAGAAACTTCTTTTGACAAAAAAGAAATATTTTGATGAGTCTGACAGCGATGAAGTTGTAACAAAATCGAATCAAATGGATGAAGAAACATCTACATTAGAAGAGTCATTTTCTCCTGTTATGAGTCATTATGTTCAGAATATTTCTAGAACACTCAAAAAATAATTTTTTATAAATAAATTAAACATAAATCTCAAAGGAGAATAAAATGGCTATCGAAAATCTTATTAAAAAATGGTCACCAGTCTTAGATCATCCTGATCTAAGTTCAATCAAAGACGCACACAAGCGTTCAGTTACAGCACAACTTCTTGAGAACCAAGAACGTGCATGTCGCGAAGACGCAGCTGGGTCTGGTGGTTATCGTAATCAAACATCACTACTAACAGAAGCATCCCCAGCTAACGCAATGGGCGCATCTTCTTCTACAGCTGGTGATGGTAACATCGACATTTACGATCCAGTTCTAATTTCATTAGTTCGCCGCGCTGCTCCTAATCTAATTGCTTATGACATTTGTGGTGTTCAGCCAATGACAGGTCCAACAGGATTGATCTTCGCAATGCGTTCACGTTACACAGGTCAGACACAAACAGAAGCGTTGTTTAACGAAGCTAACACAGCATTCTCGTCTGTTAATGCAACAAACGCAGTTACACAATCTGGTGCTTCTCCTGCTGATCTATCTGCTGGTACTGAGTACACACGCGGTACAGGTATGACAACTGCACAAGCTGAAGCACTTGGCGATGCAGCTGGTAACCAGTTCCAAGAAATGGCTTTCTCAATTGAAAAGATTGCTGTAACAGCTCGTAGCCGTGCGCTAAAAGCTGAGTACACAATGGAACTAGCACAGGACTTGAAAGCAGTTCACGGTCTTGACGCAGAGCAAGAGTTAGCGAACATTCTTTCGACAGAGATCCTAGCTGAGATCAATCGTGAAGTCGTTCGTACAATTAACTTGACAGCAACAGTTGGTGCACAAGAGAACGTTACAACAGCTGGTACTTTCAACCTAGACGTTGACTCAAACGGTCGTTGGTCAGTTGAGAAGTTCAAGGGCTTAATGTTCCAACTAGAGCGCGAAGCTAACGCAATTGCTAAAGCAACACGCCGTGGTAAAGGTAACATCCTAATTTGCTCTTCAGACGTTGCTTCTGCATTGCAAATGGCTGGTGTTCTTGACTATACACCTGCTCTAGCAAATAGCCTACAAGTTGACGATACTGGCAATACATTTGCTGGTGTTCTAAATGGACGTTTCAAAGTTTATATCGATCCATACTTCGCAGCTACATCTGGCACACATTATGCAACAATCGGCTACAAAGGCACATCAGCTTTTGACGCTGGCTTGTTCTACTGCCCATACGTTCCTTTACAAATGGTTCGTGCAGTTGGCCAGGATACATTCCAGCCAAAGATCGGCTTCAAGACACGTTACGGAATGGTTGCAAACCCATTCGCAACATCTGCAGCTGATGGCACATTGGCATTTGCTAATAAGAACATCTACTACCGTAGAATTTCGATTACAAATCTAATGTAATTTGATTAAATCACCGTAAGAGTGGTTTTAAAAGGGGATCCAAAAGATCCCCTTTTTTTGTGATGATAATTTGTGACAGTTCGTTTACATTATTATTTTTTTAATTTTTTTGTTTTTAGGAGTTAATGACATGGCACATACAGTAACAGTATCAATCGTAACAGAACAGCATGAGTTTGAAAGCAATGTTGTTTCTGGTGGAATTCGGGTTAGTCTAGGTGATTCTCGCGTTCAATACTTAGCAGCTGCACCATATGATGTAGTTTTTGCTAATGTTGAAGCTGGTGATTATGTTATTACTGCAGCAGCAGTTGATGCTAATGGAGTTGTTTTGGGCGATCCAATCACAGGATCGGTTTCAATTGCAGCAGATGTTGCAGAACCAGAAGTTAAAGAGGTTGTTGTACCGAATGTTATCATTGATGTACCAACTTCATTGTCGGTTACAGTAGTCTAAAATTATGTTTAAATTTATTATTGATTTTTTCATGTCTTTATTTTTTCCAAAAAAAATGGTTAAAATTGACATTCCGATTGAAATGAAAATACGCACTTGATTGGTCCAAAGGGGATTTAAGATCCCCTTTTTTATTTCTGTATAAATATGTGAAAGGAGATAATTATGGACATTCCACCGATCAATAAGAGTTTTCTTTCTAACAATAAATTTGAATTTACGTTAAAAAGAATTCCCAATTTTACATTTTTTGTTCAAAGTGTAAATCTACCAGGACTCACACTACAATCAACACAAGTAAACACTCCGTTTGCTGCAATAAGTATTCCTGGCGATATCATAACGTTTGGAACATTAAGTCTATCATTCATTGTTGATGAAGATATGCAATCGTGGTATGAAATCTATAATTGGATATTTCAATTAGGAAATCCAAAATCATCTAATAAGTTGGGAACTTTAACTCAAAAGCCAGGATTAACTAATAGTATCACATCAGATGCTACATTGTTCATAAAAACAAATGCAAATAATCCAACTTGGAAAGTAACATTTGATGAAGTCTATCCAACAGATCTTGGCGGGATTGATTTTACAACAACTGATACACAAGAATTCGTCACTTCATCTGCCACATTCAATTACACATACTACGAATTGACACCTGTTTAAAACTATGATATGATGTTAGATCATTTCATTGAAAGGGTGATGCATGACTTTAGATCAAATTATGGATGCGTGGCGAGAAGATTCTACAGTAGATTCTACAGAACTTGGTTTAGAATCACTCAAAATTCCAGAACTACATAGCAAGTATCTTAAAATTTATTTTGATGAGCGTAGAAAATTAAAGGCTCTTGAATTTCAAAGTAAAGAGTTGGGACTAAAGAAGTACGAATATTATAATGGTAAAATGTCACAAGAAGAGTTGGACGAATTGAATTGGGAACCTTTTATGAAACGTCTAATGAAGAATGAAGTTGATATGTATCTAGACTCTGACAAAGAGATTATACAATCAAACGTTCGCCAAACGAATCAAAAAGAGAAAATATTCTTTCTTGAAGAAGTTATTAAAAACATCAATCAAAGAAATTTTCAAATTAAAAATGCTATAGAATGGAAGAAGTTCACACAAGGTGTATAATAAACTCGTAGTCTCTAAATTAAATGAAGTATACGCTAGAATCGAATGCGAAGGTTCTAGCGCAATGGATCTAAACGAATATTTTACGTTTTATGTTCCGGGATACAAATTCATGCCAGCATATCGGAATAAGATATGGGATGGTAAGATTCGCTTATTCACTTTAGCAACAAGACAACTATACTATGGTCTTATACCATATCTTATTAGTTTTGCTAAAGAAAGAGATTATGAATTAGTATTTGATAAGTCTGTCGATCTATATGATGAATTCTCTACTAATGATGCTAAAGAATTCATCGACACTCTTGGATTACCATTTGAAGTCAGAGACTATCAATTAGATGCATTCGTCTATGCAATAAGAGCAAGAAGAGGATTGTTAATATCTCCAACAGCTTCTGGTAAGTCTCTAATCATATATCTCATTACGAGATATTTAAATTGTAAAACATTAATCATTGTACCAACAATATCTCTTGTTGCTCAATTATATAAAGACTTCGAATCGTATGGATACGATAGCAATGCTAACGTACATCAAATCACTGCTGGATCAAAGAAAGATACAAATCTACCAATCATTATATCGACATGGCAATCTGTATACAAGATGCCAAAAGAATGGTTTAATAAGTTTGATTTGATTGTGGGTGATGAGGCGCATTTATTTAAAGCAAAATCTCTCACCACAATATTAACAAACATGACCACATGTGCATATCGTTTTGGTTTGACTGGAACACTTGATGGTACACAAACTCATAAATTAGTTCTTGAAGGATTGTTTGGTAGAGTAAAGCAAATCACAACAACAAAGAAACTAATTGATGAAGGTAAACTAGCAAAGTTTAAGATTAAAGCACTTATACTAAAGCACGATAAAGAATCATGCGAACAATGCAAAGGCTCTCGATATCAAGAAGAAATCGATTACATAATTAGTAAAGAGTCCAGAAATAGATTCATAAGAAATCTTGTTATGGATTTAAAAGGTAATACTCTACTACTCTATCAATTCGTAGAAAAGCATGGTAAAGTTCTGCATGAATTAATTAAAAGCACACTTGATGAAGATTCTCGCCCAGTCTTTTTCATACATGGTAATGTTGATGCAGAAGAAAGAGAAGAAGTTAGAAGACTAACAGAAACAGAAAATAATGCAATCATCGTCGCTTCTTATGGGACGTTTTCGACAGGCATAAATATACGAAATTTGCACAATGTTGTTTTTGCTTCACCAAGCAAGAGTAAGATTAGAACTCTTCAATCGATTGGTAGAGGATTGCGTTTAGGAGAAAATAAAGAGCAAGCTATATTATTTGACATTGCCGACGATTTATCCTATAATGGTAAAAACAACTTCACTCTAGATCATTTCTCTGAGCGCATAAAAATTTACAATGACGAAAAGTTTGAATATAAAATTTATAATATAAATTTAAAGGAAAAATGATGATTTGTAAATTAATTAAAATGTCGAATGGCGACACAATCATCGGCAATGTTGCTCAGGAGAGCAGAGGATATGTTGAAGTTGACTTTCCAATGAAAGTCATAATTACTTATAGATCTCCAGATAATAACGATACATCATATCGATTAACACTTACAAAGTGGGATCCAATGATGAATTATTCTCTTCCATTAAGAATATTTAAACACGGAATCTCCGCTGTTGCAGAGCCAACACCAGTTGTTGTATCAACATATCAAGAACTTTATCAAGAGCATCTAGCAAGTCTTAGCAATGAAGAAGATGAAGATGAGGATGAATATGAAACATCTAGAGAATCAACAGAGGAGAAAGTAATTAATAAAGTATTTCATTGAAACCCAACACGCTGATTCTACACCCCTGTCAAGTAAATGTCAAGTACCAATGAGGCGAAAATGACCACTAAACAAAAACACTATGTAAACAACGAACAGTTTTTATCTGAAATGATAAAATTCAAAAATGCAGTCACTCTATCAAAAGGAAATGAAACCGAGAGACCAAGAGTTCCAGAATACATTGGAGATTGTCTTTTTAAGATTGCTACGCACTTAGCGCGAAAGCCAAACTTCGCGAATTACACATTTAAAGAAGACATGGTATCTGACGGTGTTGAAAATTGTTTACTTTACATTGATAACTTTGATCCAGAAAAATCAAAGAACCCATTTGCATATTTCACTCAAATAATTTATTATGCTTTTCTTCGTAGGATACAAAAAGAGAAAAAACATTTATACATAAAGTATAAGAGTATGGAGAATGAAGTCATCAATTCGTTGATTGAGAATAACGGAGAAGAATACGTTACCTCAAACTTGAATGATGTTCTTCATGATTCTTATTCGGAACAATTCATTCGTGACTTCATTGTAACGTTTGAAGACAATAGGCAAAAGAAATCGCCTAAGACTAAGAAGAAAAAAGAAGATACCGTATTTGATTCATTTATGGAGGAAGAACAAAATGCAGACGCCATTGCCCGTGCAGCTTGAACATTGGATCAAGATTTTAGAAAACAAAAAGTCTCCACAAGATTTGAAAGATCATGCACTATTGCATCTTACGAATGTCCGTGATATAATCAATAAATCTATCAATGGAAACATGGGGGCGAAGAATAATGAAGGTATGTCTACTGGGCGACACGCATTTCGGAATCAGAAATGACTCTAAAGTTTTCCATGCATTCTATGAAAAATTTTATAATGAGGTATTCTTCCCAGAACTAGAACGTCGAAATGTAAAGACGATCATTCAGTTGGGTGATCTGTTTGATCGTCGCAAGTATATCAATTTTCTATCATTGACAGAGAGTCGCAGATACTTTTTTGATCGCTGTGTTGAAGAAGGAATTACTCTTCATGCACTAGTTGGCAATCATGATATCTTTTGGAAAGAAAGTCTGGATATTAATTCTCCTGGACTTTTATTGAAAGATTACGACAATATTCATGTTTGGCAAACTCATGGCACACTTGAATTGGATGGCGTCAAAGTTGATATGATTCCATGGATATGCAAAAGCAATGAGAAAGAAATCTTCGAATTCATCAAGGATAGCAATTCTCCTCTATGTGTTGGTCACTTTGAACTAGCAAACTTTCCGTTCATTGGAGAAATCAAAAGTCACGAAGGACTTGACCATTCGTTTCTAAGCGAGTATAATCAAGTGTTTAGCGGACACTTTCATACACATTCCAAAAAAGATAACGTTGTTTATCTCGGAGTTCCATATGAGTTGTTCTGGTCCGACTATCGCGACAAAAAGTATTTTGCAATTCTAGATACAACAACATCGGAAGTTGATTACATCGAGAATCCAAATCGAATGTTTTATAGAGTCAATTACGACGATTCAAAATTAAAGATTGAAGATTTAAAAGGTGCAGACTACTCTAGATATGCAAATGCTTATGTGAAAGTTGTAGTGCTAAACAAACAGAATCCTTATGTGTTTGAAAAACTAATAGATGAAATCTACAAAGTAAATCCAACAGATGTTAACATTGTAGAAGACTTTACGGAACCACAAATGACAGAAGATAATGATGACATTGTAAATCAAGCAGAAGATACAATGACGATTCTTTCAAAGTTTATTGAGAATCAATCATTGACTGGACCAGTCGATGCTAATAAATTAAAGATGCTAATGCGCGAACTATATGTCGAAGCACTTTCAACTGAAAATACAGAATGATTACTTTTAATAAACTTAGATTCAAAAACTTTCTTTCCACCGGCAACTTCAATACAGAAATTAATTTATCAGAGAATGGCACTACACTAATTGTGGGTGCAAATGGTTCTGGTAAATCGACAATGCTTGATGCATTGTGTTTCGTATTGTTTGGCAAATCATTTCGAAACATAAACAAGGGTCAGCTTGTAAACGCAATCAATCAAAAAGATTGCGTTGTCGAGATTGAATTCGTCATTGGAAATAAGTCTTTCAAAGTTGTTCGTGGTATCAAGCCGAACGTGTTTGAAATTTATAGCAATGGCGAATTAATCAATCAAGACGCTGCAGCAAAAGACTATCAAGAGTATTTGGAAAAGTTTATTCTTAAACTTAACTACAAATCATTTACTCAGATTGTGTTGTTGGGATCTGCATCATTCGTTCCGTTCATGCAATTGTCTGCATCCGATAGGCGTTCAATCATTGAAGACTTGTTGGACATTCAAATATTCTCGCGAATGAATGGAGTTCTAAAAGATAAGTTTACTTTATTGAAAGAACGTCATCATCAAGCAAAGTATCAATCAGACTTGAAGAAAGAGCAGATTCAATATCAGATTCAATTGATTGATAACATCAAAAAGAATACTGCTACTCAAGTTTCTCTAAAAGAACAAGATTTAGCTAACACAATTAATATGATTGCTGAAAGCCAAATCAAATGTACTTCATACGAAACTGAATTGAATACATTACGAGATAAGATTTCCGATAAAAAGAAAGTCACAGATAGAATAATTAAACTAACTGGTATACGAAGCAATCTACAAAAGACTGTCAACAAAGTTTCTACAGATATTTCTTTTTATAATGATAATCATGATTGTCCAACATGCAAGCAAGGAATTGCAGAAGACCATAAACTACATATTGTAGAAGAGAGAAACAAAAAACTAAACGAAGTTGAAAAAGCTATTGGTGAGATTGAAAATGAAATCAATACATTATTCAATCGACAGAAAGATATTGAATTGATTGATGATCAGATTCAAGATGTGAATTCAAATCTTACATCAGAGCAGAGTGAGATTATTGTCAATCAAAGATATAGCAAAACATTAGAAAAAGAAATCGAAAGACTCAAAGAAAACAAGAGTGACTTACAAACAGAGAATACGAAACTGTCTGGGCTTAATGATGATTTACTACAAATTGAAACAGAGATAAAATCAATCACAGAAGAACGTGCATACTATGAAGTTGCGACTACTTTACTTAAAGATACTGGAATCAAAACGAAAATCATTCGACAATATATTCCAATCATTAATAAGTTAGTAAACAAATATCTTGCATCATTAGACTTCTTTGTGAATTTCAATTTGGATGAATCGTTCAAAGAGACAATCAAATCTAGGCATCGTGATGATTTTACTTATGCATCATTTAGTGAAGGTGAGAAACAGCGAATCGATATGGCATTGATGTTAACGTGGAGAGCAGTTGCTAAATTAAAAAATTCTGCAAGCACAAACATATTAATTCTTGATGAGATATTTGATTCTTCACTAGATACTAATGGAACCGAAGATCTGATGAAGATTCTTGGAATGCTTGAAGGTTCTAATCTATTCGTAATATCACATAAAGGAGATATGCTACAAGATAAGTTCATGAATGTAATAAAGTTCGAAAAGGTCAACAATTTTTCGAGGATAACAAAATGAGTAATGAAGATCATAAAATCAAACACTCTCGCCGTTTGCAACAAAAAGAGAATCATATCAATCGACAAGTTGCAATTGCAAAAGAAAATCATGTTCCAGTAAAGCAACCACATAAGTTAGCAAAACAATCTCCAATGAGTTGTGGAAATCCAAAATGCGTTATGTGTGCTAATCCTAGAAAGACATTTGAAATCCTAACTATACAAGAACGTCGCTTGTTTCAAAAAGAGTTTATTGATGATTAAAGAAAAGTATCTTGGTTCGTACATGAAAACTGCAAAACTCTTTGCAGAGTTGAGTAGTGCAAAAAGAAAAAAAGTTGGAGCAATCATTGTAAAAGATGATAGAATCATTTCTATTGGTTACAATGGTATGCCTGCTGGTTGGGATAACAATTGCGAAGATGAAGTTGTTGATTATTTTTCTGATCCAATTCCAATTACGACTTTAAAAACTAAACCAGAAGTTCTACATGCAGAATTAAATGCAATTGGTAAACTTGCGCGATCCAATGAATCTGGTGAAGGTGCTACAATGTTTGTCACTTGCGCGCCATGCATGGACTGTGCTAAAATGATATATGCTTCTGGTATTAAAGAAGTCTTTTATGCTGAAGACTATCGCGATCAGTCTGGATTGGAATTTCTTATGCGTTGCGTTATTTCAGTAAGATTGCTTCATGATTGATAAACTACTAGAGAATAAAATAAAAGATTCTTCCAGAGAGAATGAAGTTGCTGTTCTACTCTCTGGCGGAGTTGATTCTTTATCTGTAGCATTTACTGCACATAGACTTGGTAAAAAAGTTCATGCATACACATTTTGTTTAGAAAATAATCCAACATATGATTCTCAGAAAGCTATTGATGCATCAAACATAATGGGTTGGAGATGCACTAAAGTTGAAGTTCCAATTAATAATTTAATTGAAGACTTTCATACTTTAAGAACTAAGTTTGCTTGCATTAAGAAAACACATTATGAGTGTACGTTTCCATTCTTGTATGTCTATCCAAAAATAGAAGAAAAAGAAGTTATCTCTGGCTGGGCGGCAGACGGCTACTACGGTGTTTCAAAGAAAGCATGTATTCATTACAAAGAACCAAAAGAATTATTTGATCAGTTTCGTATTGAATATTTCGGCAATAGCAATCCCGTTGCTTACATGCAACAACAATACCTTTCTTTAAAATATAAAAAAGATTTCATTGCGCCTTACTTGGATAGTACAATTAAAGATTTTTTCATGCAGTACGATTGGTATCAGCTAAATAAACCTTACCAGAAACATCATGTTGTAGAAGCGTTCCCGGAGTTCCAAAAGATAGGAAAACCGAAACCGCATATCAACCTTCAGCTTGGTGCAGGGATTGACAAAGCATTCGAAGTTCTGTTAGAATGTAAAGATATCAATATTAAAAACCGCAAGCGTATGCTTGACGTTTATAGGGACTGGAAAAATTATGGCGAAATACGAACACTATACGATTGCTGATGTAAAAGCATCATCAGACAGAAATTTATTTACGGTAGTTAGTACCTTTGCTGGTGGTGGTGGAAGTTCGACTGGATATCGATTGGCTGGCGGTAAAGTTATTGCAATCAATGAATTCGTTGAAGAAGCAATCAAAACTTATTCAATGAATTTTCCAGACACAAAGATTATTCCTGGTGACATTAAAACATTGACTGGCAAGACCTTTCTTGAAGTTGCAAATTTAGAACCAGGTGAGTTAGATATTCTTGATGGTTCGCCTCCTTGCTCTGCATTCTCTGTTGCAGGTAAGCGTGAAAAGAATTGGAAAGGTTCAGAGAAACATTTTGCAGAAAGCCATTTTGATTTTGAATTAGATGAAGTTGTACATGTAACTGAGTCTACAGTAAGTTCTGGTGTCAAAGTCTATTCTGATGGTAAAGTTGTAGAAGCAATTGAAGACTTGTTTTTTGAATACATTCGAATTGCAAAAGAGATTAAGCCAAAAGTTATCATTGCAGAGAACGTGAAAGGCATCACAATGGGTGAAGCTGCAAAGAAACTAATTGAGTTCAAAAACGCATTTGAAAATATTGAGCCTGGATATGTTACAACATATCATGTATTGAGTGCTGCAGACTATGGTGTTCCACAGACTAGAGAACGTTTGTTTTTTGTTTGTGTTCGATCTGATGTTGCAGAAAAAGTTGGAATCAATTTTCTAAACATCAATACCATGACTTGTCCAGATAAGACTACTCCTAAGCACATTAGTCTTAAATCAGCAATTGGTGATGTAGTGAATGATCCTGAAGAAGAGAAAGAATTGTATGACTATGTTCAGAATGGTTTTCAAAAGAAGTGGATTGAAATGCTTCCATTCAATCCACCAAGACATATGAAACCTAGTGACAAAGAGTTTATTTCTATCAATCCTAAACGATCATTGTTTAATATGATTCGCCCATGCCCAGATTTGCCATCTCCAACGATTACACAACGTGGCAATCAAAAGTCTGTGTCTGGTGTTTTCCACTACGAAAAGAATCGGAAGTTTACAATCAAAGAATTAAAGATTATAATGGGTATGCCTGACGATTTTATTCTTACTGGTAACTTCGATAAAAAGGCTGAACGAATTGGTAGAATGGTTGCACCCAAAATGATGGCTGCACTTGCATCCAATGTATATGAGAAAATATTGAAACCGTACAAGGAATTATAAAATGGCACAAAAATTTACATTCGCACAAAGAGAAGAAGGCTTCGATGCACACATTGAGCATTCTATTCGCGGATACACAAATCTTTGGAATGACGTATTGAAATACTCAGAGTATTTCGTAGAGAATGATGCATCGGTTGTTGATGTTGGTTGCTCTACTGGTAAACTACTTAAAGCAATGCATGAGCAAAACATTGCATTTGCACCAAACGCAAAATACTTTGGAATTGAAATTGAAGAAGATTTCTTTTCAGGCTTCGACAAAGATGAAGAACTATATGCTGAATCTGGATTTCATTTGAAATATCATCGTGGTGATGTTCG
>Ga0209598_10002635_pt1 | contig 13931 bp, 6 predicted proteins | sample M_140807_EF_Meta_FD_187317 | JGI IMG/M metagenome (GOLD analysis project Ga0209598, IMG submission 187317) | Freshwater microbial communities from Lake Montjoie, Canada to study carbon cycling - M_140807_EF_MetaG (SPAdes) (version 2) | ecosystem: Environmental > Aquatic > Freshwater > Lake... | reverse complement strand
CGTTTGGGAATTGGCGAATCGTTCGGCCAACTGCCTACATGTCCCTGCGATGCCTGCCGGATCGATACCAATCTCAGCGAGCAAGTCGTTGCGATCACCATGCTCGATGAATCGATCAGGGATACCCAGAATCCGCAGGATGCGAGTATCCCAACCGTGTTGGCAAGCCGCTTCGAGGACTGCGGAGCCAAAGCCTCCTGCCAAGGCTCCTTCTTCGACGGTAACCACGAAACGGGATTCTTCGAAGACCTTCGCGAGCATTTCGATGTCCAATGGGCGAATGAACCGTGCGTTGACGACCGATACATCGAGGCCTTCGGCGCCGAGCATGTCGGCTGCTGACAACGCTTGCTGTAGCATCGCTCCGATCGCGATGATGGTCCCATCGCGTCCCTTTCGTATCGTCTCGGACTTACCCAGCTCGATCGGTTGCTTGGGCCTTTCAAACGCCAATGCACTGGTCTTCGGATAGCGAATGGAAGTAGGACCGGGTTGTTTGAGTGCAAACTCGAGCATCGGCTCGACCTCGGTCGAATCCCCCGGTGCCATCATGACAATGTTGGGGAACACACGGGTATAGCCGATGTCGAATAGGCCGTGGTGGGTAGGGCCGTCTGGGCCGGTCAGCCCAGCGCGGTCCATCATCAGCACGACCGGCAGATTCTGCAGCGCAACTTCTTGGAAGATCTGATCGTAAGATCGCTGCATGAAGGTACTGTAGATTGCAACGATGGGCCGAAGGCCGACCTTGGCTTGTCCTGCGGCAAAGGCTACGGCGTGGGATTCGCAGATGCCGACGTCGAAGAAACGCTCGGGGAACTCGTCTCGGACCGGTTCGAGTTTGTTTCCTTGACACATCGCAGCGGTCATGACGGTGACTTTTCCATCGCGGCGCATCTGGCTTGCGATTGCATCGCGGACGTAGTTGGTGAAGGCTGGTTTTTCACCGATGGTCAAGACCCTTGGCGAGCCGTCTTCGTCTTCAAAGGCCGGAGGCGTGTGGAAGTAAACCGGATCGTCTTCGGCGGGCTTGTAACCCCTGCCCTTCTCCGTCACGACGTGCAGGAGCGTAGGTCCATGCTGGTCTTTGACCATCTCGAGGTATTTTCGCAAAAGACGAATATCGTGTCCATCGATAGGACCGATGTATTTGAAGCCGAACTCTTCGAAGAGCATGCCGCCGACCATGCCGGCCTTGACCCCCTCTTTGACTTGGGCCAGGAGTTTCTCGGTTGGATCGCCCAGTACAGGTACCTTGTTGAGAATCTTGGCGACCTCGTGCTTAAAGCCCGTGTAAAAAGGGTTGGTTCGCAGGCGATCAAGGTAGTTTGCAAGGGCTCCGACGCGCGGGCAGATCGACATCTTGTTGTCGTTGAGAACAACGATCAAGTCTTTGTTGAGCTCTCCGGCGTTGTTCATGGCTTCAAAGACAATCCCAGAGGGAAGAGCCCCATCGCCGATGACCGCGATGCTCTTGCGACGTTTTTGATCCATCAGGTCGTCGCCGGACTTAAGCCCCAGAGCGGTCGATACGCTGCATCCGGCATGGCCGGTCATGAACAGATCGTAAGGGCTTTCGTGGGGGTTGGGGTATCCCATCAAGCCACCTCGCTCACGGATGCTGCGAAACTGTTTGTAGCGACCTGTGATCAATTTGTGCGGGTAGATCTGGTGCCCGGTATCCCAGATCAGACGATCGTATTTGAAGTCGAAGACGCTGTGGAGAGCAAGGCACAGCTCCACGACGCCGAGGTTCGAGGCAAAGTGGGCTGTCCGTGTAGCGAGCAGGTTGCACAGCACATCGCGAATTTCGAGAGCCATCTTGTCGAGCTGCTCGACATTCATGGACCTGAGCGGATCGGCAGATTCCAACTGCGAGAGAAGTGGGTGGGACGCCATCAACTATGCCTTTCCAGGATATACTTTGCAACTTGACGGAGGCCCTCGGCCCGCTCGTCGAAGGGTTCCAGTGCTGCCAAGGCGTCTGCCACCCAACGTACGGCCATCGCTCGGCTTTCGATGATACCATAGATACCAGGAAAGGTCAGTTTCCCCCGCGCGGCGTCTTTGCCGGTCGCCTTTCCAGTTTTCTCTGAAGTCGACTCTACGTCTAGAAGGTCATCGACGATTTGGAAGGCGATTCCGATCCCGCGACCGTAAGTTGCCAGGGCTGAGCGACAATTTGGCGTAGCTCCAGTTGGCGTAGCTCCGGCGGCGATGGCTCCTAGCAAAACCGAGGCTTCGATCATCGCCCCGGTCTTGCGACGGTGGATCGAGCTGAGCCACGCTTTCTGGTCTTCAATCGGCATTTGGGATGGATCCAGGCTTTCGGCCAGCAGGTCATCCATCTGACCGGCCACCATCCCTTGGCTGCCGGCGGCACGGGCGAGCATCAGGCTGCTTTCTAGCAACTGGGGAGCGCTGAGCGTGCTTTTGAGAATCGTTTCGAAAGCTAAAGGTTGCAGAGCATCACCAGCCAAAATCGCGGTGGCCTCATCGAATTGGATGTGGCAAGTCGGCCGCCCCCGCCGTAGATGATCGTCGTCCATTGCGGGAAGGTCGTCATGGATCAGGGAGTAGCAATGGATCATCTCCAGGGCTGCTGCGTTTGCAAGAGCCTGCTGCCCTGTCCCCCCGGCGGCTTGGCAAGCAAATACGCAGAGCAATGGGCGTAATCTTTTTCCAGGCGCCAGGAGTGAGTAGCTGATAGCCTGCTTCAATCGCTCTGGGCACTGACTTCCAAGACCCTCGATCGCTCCGCGGAGCACCCCGTCGACCTGTTCTACAACCTCTTTCCAACGGGACTGAAGGATTTCTGGATTCCAACTCCCTAAGGGCGCCAGAGCTCGATCGTCGGACTCAAAGGATCGCGTGACGGTGATGATGAATTTCCTGCAATAAAGGCTTTTCCCTGGGATTTCCCTGAGATCTCCGCACATTATAACCGCAGTTTTCTTTACGGAAAGCAAGCTTCCGCAAGAACCTATGCCTGAAGCAGACAAGGGTTTCAGGTGCGGCACAAGGCGTCTTGCCAATGGGGACAACCCTCGCAAACGGCACAGGCAAACCTTGGAGAGCAAATTTGAAGCGGTTCGGCAGGTTGATTCGATATTATTAGAGCGTTCGGAAAAATCGCTATAGAATTCTCGTCGAAATCCAGCGAGAATGAGCAACACGGCAGCAGTAACCTCGTGCGATCGAGTTTCGTAATTCTCCCTTCCAGGAACCCTTGTTTATGAAACGCACCCTCCTATTCTTTGGACTTTGCATCGCCGGCTTGCTTGTTGGCTCTCCTGAGGTTGGTTTTGGACAGCTTAGTCAAGGAGGCCTAGGTGGGATGACCGGTGGGACTTCCGGTGGTATGACCGGTGGGATTCCGGGTCAAACAGGGGGGATGACCGGAGGTCTCGGTGGAATGACATCGGGACTCGGCGGAGGGATGAGCACTGCCAACATGCCAGGCACATTTGGAGGTCCTGGGATAACTGGCCAGAATATTATTGGAAATCTCAACACTCAGCCAATTACGGCCACGATGACCCAAGGTGGCTCGAATTTTGGTACAGGCGCATCGGGCAGCGCGTTTGGTACGAATGCGTTTAGCGGAACCTCATCAACCATGGGTGGACTGGGAGCCGGCGGCTTAGGTGGCATGGGCGGCATGGGCATGGGTGGATTGGGCGGAATGGGCCTGGGCGGTTTGGGAGGCCTTGGAGGCTTGGGGCGCGGCGGTATGCTAGGAGGGGGGATGCAGGGTTCGACTCAAAACCGCAAGCCGATTCGTGCGACGGTTCGCCCAGAGATTGAACTAACTCCAAGAACGCAGGGCGAGATTCAAACACGAACTTCCAGTCGATTGACGAATCTGCCTGCGGCTAAGAAATATCCTAATGCCACTGCCAGCTACGAGAACGGTTCCGTCGTGCTGCGAGGTAGCGTTGCTACTGAGCGGGATAAGAAGATGATGGCGAAACTGATGATGCTGGAACCTGGGGTAGATTCGGTGAGGAATGAGCTGTCGGTCCAGTCAAGGTCGCTTGAGCAAATCCCGGCAGTGCGGAACCGCTAAGGGCTGGAGATCTGGCAAACGCCTGAGTGCTTAGTGGCGTTCCAAATGGAATACTGAACGCGGGCAGTTGGGTGGCGACGCTCGATGCGGGCACTGTGGTCGACTCGACCGTACTATTCTGCTCAGGAACGACTTGATTGGCGTTCGCTTGAACAACACCTGTGAAACCATTGGGCTCTGGGGCGTTCGGCCCAGCCATCGCAGGCTGATAGTTCATAGCACCCATACGTATCGCATCGGCTTGTTTGATTTGTTCTAAATACGAGGAGGCTTTCTCAGCAGACAGGCTTGCTTGAGGTCTTAGACTTCGCGCCGGCACTGGGATAGTGGTCGTCTTGGGATGAGACACTGGGGGGTAAGTCAACTCGCTTCCACCGACCTGCACGGCTGACTTGGCCGACTTGATGGCCGACGCTTGGATGACCAATTGCTCTTCTTCCGAGGGAGGTCCGGGCAGCAACAAAGTGGCTGCATTACCACGAATCACCTGACCGCTTTTGGACTTGAAGGTAGGGATGAGCATAATCTTTTTCTTGTTGCCGGGTGCGGCATCCCAGGGGATCCATATGCTGTAGGAAGCTCCGAGCTGGCTCTCCGAGAAATGGGTGGTGAATTGCTCGGCGGTAAACCTGAATTTTTTGTCTGCAGATTCGATCGCCGTCCCTTCGTGATTGCGCTGAGTGTCGTCGAAACCGTAGACAATCAACTCCCCATCGACCGGAATGGCTTGGCTTCGCTCGTTGTAAAAGTAAAGTCTGCCACCGAAACCTCGCGTGGGCGCTTTACCCTCCGTCGTGTAGACGTCATGCGTCCAGGTTGCGTTGATGCTTTGCGGAGTTTGGTACTCTTTCTTCTTGAAGAACTGCCAAGCGGAATCCTTTTTATTTGCCTTGGTCTCTCCGGTCATAGACGCACAACCTAGGTGAGCCAGCAGGCACAGTGAGGTCATCAGTAGTACAAAGGATCGATGTGTCGTATTCATGGTAGTTGGTTGGCAAAGTAGGGATGGGCAAGGAAGCATCGAAGGAGCATCGTCTGCTATTTAAGAATGGCCGAAGGAGGAATCTGTGCATTGTTTCTCTGGATCACAGTGTTCCTGCTGCTGCTATTGCTATTGGGTTGTGGATAGGAGGGATTCTGGATCGGAAGTGCTGGATTGACCATCGGTGCGTTCGAACCTGTGCCAGGTTGCATAAGCGACTGAGGTTGAATGGAACCGGAATTGAAACCATTCGGCTCGATGATCATTTGCGGTGCGAATCCCGATGGATTCTCGATAATGATCTCACCTTCCATCCGTGGTTGCCCATAGGATTGCGGTGCCAGATTTTGATTTGGGTTCTCGCGGTCCACCGCTGGTGTCACATCAGGGTAGATAACCGGTGAAGAAGCAGGTCCCCAGAGTCCGTTTCCGGCTGAAAGGCCTTGATCGCTATAAAGATTCAAAACGTCTGCCAAACACCAACTCATTCGAGACGATTCGACTTGCTTGATCGTATCAAGCTTGTTCGGATCATTGAAATTGATCACTCGAGGAGTCATGACAACCAGCAATTCGCTCCTGGATTCCGATTCGACATCGTATCTGAATAGCCAACCAGCCAGCGGAATGTCAGCGAGCACGGGAATTCGGCGAGACTTCGAAATTCGTTGCTTGCTGATCAATCCACCCAAGATGACGGTCTGGCCGTCATAGGCAGTCACGCGAGTTTGTGCCAAGGTTTGATTGAATGCTGGAGTCGTCGCGCCGTTGATGGTCAGACCGTTGGCTATGTCGATGCTGGATCGAGAGATCGCAACGATCATATTGACCAAATTGTCTTGATTCGTTCGTGGCTGAATCTGCATCGTCAAACCGGTGTTGATGTAATTGACGCTCTGGGTGACCCCGCTGACGGTATTGGTAGATTGCCCAAGAATTGGAACCGATTGCCCGACATTGACGACCGATATATTGTTATCGATCGTCATCAGCGATGGCCTGGCCAGGATCTGAGCTCGATTGGCATCCTGCAGCATTCGGAAAAGCAAACCCACCGACTCGCTACTTGCCGCTAACACCAAACCGCCATAGCCTAATTCACTGGTTCGACCCATCGCAAACCCCGACGAGCTCTGACCAGCCACGTTCTGTGGACGCCGCTGCGGACTACCTGTATTAAAGGCTGGGTTCAGCACATTGAACACCGGGCTACCAAGCGTTCCGCCCGAAGCACTGTTGCGATCAAACAGCAAGGAGTCCTGCAATCCCAATTCAGTTCCCATCTCAAATTGATCGTCCAAGGTAACTTCGGCGATCAACATCTCGACGTGGATCATCGGTTGCTGGCGATCTAACCGCTCGATGACCTCGCGAATCTGCTTCATGTAGCGAGGGGTTGCACTGATGATGATGCTGTTGGTCGAGGCTTCCGGTGAAACAAAGATCGTTAGAACCTCTCGGTCGGCTCGCTCGAACAAACTGACCTGCTGATTCTGCTGGTTGAACCCCTGTGTGCTCAACGTCTGGGCCAACTGACGCTGGCCTTGGAACAAGCTGTTTATGGCGGTGTTGACATCCGCTGCGTTGGCATTTCGCAACCAGATAACCTCCGTGGTTCGCTGGTTCCCACCTGACTCGTCAAGCCGATACAACAAGGCTTCTATCACATCCAAATCCGAGGATCCACCCGATGCAATGATCGTGTTGGTTCGCGTATCTGCTGATAATCGCAATGGCACCAGCGAGTTCTCCCCTCCACCCACCAGAGCCGCTAAATTCTGAAGCCCGAATTGCCCAGCCAGATTGCCCTGCTGTCCAGTTCCGTTGGTTACCGGAAGCCCAAAGGCTTGCTGAAGGATCGTTACCAGAGTGGATGCGTCCCCGTTGACAATCGGGTATACCTTCATGCTCGCCTCAGCACTCGGGAGCTGGTCCAACTGCTCAATCAAAGCTTGGATCAGCGGCATGCTCTTTGCGGGCGCCCGAACAATCAACGAGTTGACGCTTGGATTGCTCGTAATGACCACGCCAGCTAAGATACCGGAGTTGACGGCAGAACCCTCGCGTGGAACGATCGACAGACGACTGCTCGGCGGTGTCGATCGATTGTTCCCGGAACCCCCTTGCTGCGGTTGCTGCTGCTGTGGCTGGCCTGGCGTTTGAGCTCCCGTAGTCCCAGTACCAGTAATGGCCGATTGAAGGATCGGCTGAAGCTCTGCAGCCACCGCATTCTTGATCGGGAAGACCCGGATCTCATTCTCCGCAGGGGTCGACTCTACGTCGATCTCTAAAATCAACTTCGCGACCTCGGCTATGTCCCTAGGCGATGCTTGGACGATCAGCGAATTGGTCCGATAATCGGCCACCGCCTTGATCCGTGTTCCAATCGTCAAGGCCGAGGTGTTGGCAGGGGCAGCAGCCTGGCCCGGCGTGGTCTCGGCGAAGAAATTTCGCACCAGCGTCTCAGCATCGATCGCAGAGGAATTCACCAACCTGAAAACTCGCAACTGGTTGTTCGGATCCAGAGGCTGATCGAGCTTGACGATCAACTCCTTGATCGCCGCAAGCGCTTCAGGCCTGCCGATGAGCAACAGCGAGTTGGGTTGACCCAAAGCATAAAGACTGACTTGGCCCTGCCGAGGGGTGAAAACCTTGTCGTTCAGGTCCCTCAAGATCGGTTCAAGGGCCACACCGTTGACATGCTTGAGCGGATAAATCTCAATCTCAGGTGTCGTCTCAGCACTCTGCTTCTTGATCTGCTCGATGACCTCCAAGACGCGTTGCACATCCCGTCGTCCACCCTTGACAATCACGACCCCCATTTCGGGAACAAAGGAGATGTCGACATCTCCGATCAGACCCGTTCCGCTGCCCATCGAATCCGGAGATCCGACGGCCATCCCAGGTGCATTGTCGTCCTCAGGGTTGACCGGAACCTGGCCGGTGACTTGGTCTTGTGGAGGTTGTTGAAAAGATGCTAATCGAACAAGACGCAATGCGGTCTCAATTCTCTCGGGACTGGCAGGATTGATCGGAACAATCTGCGTCGGACGCTGCGAGTCGGCTTGGGCAAAATCCACCGCAGAGACTATCTGCGACCAAGCAAACACGTCCTTGGGGCTGCCCTGCATACGGACCGTGTCGGTGCGACGATCGATGGTCATCACCGCGCGAGGTCCAGCATCGGTAAGCAGTTGCATCTGAGCCAACTCACCATTCTTACTTGTCGATACGCTCATCCGAGTTCCTGCGATCCGCAGAATTGCATCCTCGAGCTCTCGCCAACTGATCCGCTGAAGCTTGTACTCTCGTTGCTGGACGGCACTGGACAAGACTTGCCCCGAAACATCCGATACAGCCGGACTGAGATTCTTCGTAATGGCCCCAACGCTTGCTGCAATCTGCTGCTGAGTGGCCTCCGGGGCCAAGACCATCAATCGGCCCGTCTGTGCCTCGGTAGTGATCCGCACTCGCTTGTCGGCTCCGAACTGCGATTGCAATTGTGCAACCACATACGCAACGTATTCGGTTGGCAACGCGTAGATCTGCAACTTGGCATCCCCAGCATTAACCGGAGTCGCAGCTGGCAAGGCGGGAGCTTGGACACCTGACGCACCGGCCGCCCCTCGTTGGGTGCTCGGCGGGAGCATCAACGGTCGCTGATTCGCAGACCCCGATCCCCGCGGATCAACTTGACCCTGAGGAGCTTGGGGGCCCTGAGGAGCTTGGGCCTGCACCTGGCCCAGCGAGACCAAACCTGCGGTTCCAAAGGCAGTCATCAAAAGCGCCTTGCGGAACCAAGCATGCTCCCTGGATCGCTTGCTTGGTGTACGCTCGATGGGAAAATGCTGCTTGGTTTTCTCTTGGTTTCGGATGGTCACGCTTACCGTTCCTTATGGTTTCGGAGGGTTTTGGGCACCGCTCAAGGGCCCTGTCTCATCGGAACAATCGGAACATTCAGCAACCCTTCTTCAATCAAAAGACTCAACCTGAGCGTTAAAGCTTAACATTTAGTTTTTGTAATCTTGGGGTTCTCCGGATGGGTTGCACAAGCTAGCAAATTCGCGATACTACTTCGGTTTCCAGGATCTATGAAAGTTTTCCCAGGAAACACATCTTATGGACGACAAGATCGCCTGTGAGGGGATCACGTTTGACGACGTGCTGATCCAGCCCCGATACAGTGATATTCTCCCGTCGCAAGTCGACGTCTCTACTCAACTTACGGCCAAAATCAGGCTGGGTATCCCGCTCCTTTCCTCGCCGATGGATACCGTTACCGAAAGCGAAATGGCCATCGCCTTGGCCAAGGTCGGTGGACTGGGGATTATCCACAAGAACATGGATATCGCCTCCCAAGCCGCCGAGGTGACCAAGGTGAAACGGTCGGCCAATGGAATCATTCCCGATCCGGTGACCTTGCGACCAACCGATTGCGTCTCGATGGTTCAGGATGTGATGCGCAAGCAGAATGTTTCCGGAATCCCAATCGTCGAACCCAGTGGCAAACTCGTTGGAATATTGACTCGACGCGACATGCGATTCCTCGAATCGAGCGATACTCCAATTTCCTCGGTGATGACCCGCGAGAACCTCGTCACTGCCCAAGGAAATGTATCGCTTAGCGAAGCTGAGCGGATTTTAACGGATAAAAAGGTGGAGAAACTTTTACTGGTTGACGATCAATACCATCTGACTGGACTGATTACGATCAAAGACATCGACCAGATGAAGAGCTTCCCGTCGGCCTGCAAGGACGAACAGGGGCGATTGAGGGTCGGTGCCGCGATCGGCGTTCACGACTACGATCGGGCCGGAGAACTGATTCGACGCGGGGTGGATATCCTCGTCGTCGACAGCGCTCATGGACATTCATCGAACGTGATCGCCACAGTCCGAGAGCTCAAGCGTCAGTGGAGCATCGACGTGATTGCCGGGAATGTTGCGACGTTCGAAGGTGGCAAGGCGTTGGTCGAAGCTGGTGCGGATGCGGTGAAGGTGGGGATCGGCCCAGGTTCGATCTGCACGACTCGCGTTATCTCCGGCGTAGGAGTTCCGCAGATCACCGCCATTTACGAAACGACCAAGGCTTGCTTGCAAGCCAAAATCCCGACGATCGCCGACGGTGGAATCCGGTACTCCGGAGACATCGTCAAAGCCCTGGTTGCAGGTGCCCAAACGGTGATGATCGGGAGTTTGTTCGCAGGACTTGCCGAAAGTCCAGGGCGAACCATCCTCTACCAAGGCCGCACGTTCAAGGCTTATCGAGGAATGGGATCGCTCGGGGCGATGGTCAAAGGCTCCAGCGAACGGTATCGCCAAAGCGGCCAGGACCAACTCTCAAAGCTGGTTCCAGAAGGGGTCGAGGGCAGAGTGCCGTTCAAAGGTCCATTGGCCGATTATGCTTACCAATTGGTAGGCGGGTTGCGGGCTGGCATGGGGTACTGCGGTACCAAATCCATCTCGGAGCTTAGGTCCGTAGCTAAATTCATCAAGGTATCGGCGGCGACGGTTAGGGAGAACCATCCACATGACATTGCCATCACGCAAGAAGCACCCAACTACAGTCCGGAGGTCCATCAAGCAGGCGACAACTGATCGCTCGCGACGGACAAGGAGCTTGCTCGCAAGCCTCTTGCGATGGGGATTGTGTGTGCCAGTAGGTATGTCTCCCCTGATTGCAACCGCCCTTGCGCCAAGCTTTGCCAACGCGCAGAACTCTCTTCGGGCAAACTCAGGGGCTAACGAAAATCCACCGGCTTGGTCGCCTACTCCCTTCCAAACCAACCCCCTACGCCAAAGCAACTCGACGCCTCAGAGCAACTCTACAGGCCAAAGCAACTCTATCTCGAGGGCCTTCCAAGCACCCTCGCTGCAAGCACCCGCTCTGCACCGTCCGACGGCTGCTGAACCTGCGAAGCTTGCAAGCGATCCGGCCAAGCAGGCCGAGGTTCTCCGCTGGCGCAAAGTGGATCTACCTGCCGTATCCGCCAAACCAACGATCAAGCCTCCTCAAAACGCAGTCGCAGAACAAACCACTGCACCGGTGGTGACCACGGCAGCTTACCAGGACCCGACGTCCAAGCCACCGCAGGCTCCACGCTCGAGCCTCTTGGTCCAGCAACCGGCTCTGCCCACTGTCCAACCTATCCAAGAACCGCAGCTTGAGTCCCTCCTGCCACCTGTAGCCCAACCCCCCGCGCTGACTTTGCCACCCGCAAATCAACCACCCGCAAATCAACCGCCAGCACTAAGCTTGCCGCCGGCATTGCCGGTCCCTGAGATCCAGGCTCCAGCACCGATTCCCGAGAGCGTGCTACCCAAAGAGCAACCTCCTGTGATCCCAGAAAAGATGCCAGAAAAGATGCCAAAAAACGCTGGGGCTTTGCCTAATCCGTTCCCCAAGCCATCGGCACAGGAACGCGTTGAGAATTCGCCTTCGGATCGCAAGCTAAGAGAACCGGCGAGACTCGACGAGCCATCGAAGCTCGACGACGACCTTCCGCCAGCTCCTCCCAAGCGAGCCGAGCAGTCGGTGGCCAACTGCGACATGGTTCGAGACTTTGCGGCCGGAGCCGACATTCGAAACTTTCAGTTGAACTCCTCTCCGGAGTTTGTCCAAGGCTATCAGTCGGTCGATCGGCCCGGATCATTAACCAAAGACAAGTTTGTCGAAAAGTCTCCGATGAGGACTTGGCGGGGCTCGCAAGGTGAATACATCTCCGAAGGGAAACTGGTGGATTTGGTTTACGGCACGGTGGTCATCGAGCAGAGCGATGGCAAGCGGGTATCGTACTTGCAGCGCAAGCTCAGCGATGCTGACCAAGTCTTTGTATCGGAGGCTTGGGGCGTCCCAGTAACTTGTCCTTTGGGGGACCAAGGTTTCGCGCCTCGGTTGTACGTCGACTCGACGTTCACATGGAAGGCCTCAGCGGCTTGCAACAAGCCACTGTATTTTGAGGACGTATCGCTCGAGAGATACGGGCATGAGTGGGGACCGGTCGTGCAACCGATGGTATCGACGGTGCGGTTCTTTGGAGATCTGGCCGTATTGCCATACAAGATGGGGATACACCCTCCGAACGAATGCCAGCATCCGTTGGGCTACTATCGTCCTGGCTCTTGTGCACCATGGTCGCTCAAGGCGGTTCCATTGAGTATGCGAGGCGCAGCGACACAGGCAGCGTTTGTCACAGGCACCGTGTTTGCTTTGCCCTAGACCAGTTGGCGTTGCCGTAGAACATCGGTGCCAGTCCGGAACAAACACCACCTCATCCCACACCGCTGCTTGTTATCCACAGCGGGCCGAGATCCATTGCGGGCAGAGATCTCCGAGATACGCCGGGCTGTGTGCGATGGGTACGCCGCCAGGCGCTTTCATTGTCCCCCATGCTCGATGGTGGGTTACGCGGCAAAGCCCGCTTCACCCACCCTACGGAAAACAATACAGAGACTCCACCACGAGCTCACGTCAAAACGAAAGAAGCTCGGCAGTTTGCCGAGCTTCTTGGTTTGCTTCAACGACTAGCTTTCAAATAAGCTTAGTTGAGCTTAGTACATGTCGTGGTCGTGCGAGTGACCACCCTTCTTGTCATCCTTAGGCTTCTCAGCGATCAGTGCATCGCTGGTCAGAAGCAAGGTCGAGACCGAAGCAGCATTGGCCAAGGCGGTGCGAGTCACCTTGGTCGGATCGATCACACCAGCCTTGACGAGGTCTTCGTAGACATCCGTCAGTGCGTTGTAACCGATGTTACCCTTGGACTCGGCAACCTTCGAGCAAACGATGCCACCGTCTTGGCCGGCATTGGCCGAGATCATCGTCAGAGGAGCGCGGCAAGCGCGAAGGACGATGTTATAACCGGTTCGTTCGTCTTGCGACAAGGATTCCGACGGGGTGACTTGGGTCGATGCCCTCAGCAGAGCAACGCCACCGCCAGGAAGAATTCCTTCTTCGATCGCAGCGCGGGTCGCATGCAAAGCGTCTTCGACGCGAGCCTTCTTTTCCTTCATTTCGCTTTCGGTCGCAGCACCGACGTTGACCTTGGCAACCCCACCGGCGAGCTTAGCAAGTCGCTCTTCGAGCTTCTCGCGATCGTAATCGCTCGAGGTGTTCTCGATCTCGCGGCGGATCTGATCGATCCGAGCCTTGATCTCGCTGGCCTTGCCGGCACCTTCGATAATCGTCGTGTTGTCCTTGTCGATGATGACCTTCTTGGCGCGTCCAAGGTCCGACAAAGTGAGTGTATCGAGCTTCTTGCCGAGGGCTTCGAAGACCGGTACGGCACCGGTCAGGATGCCGATGTCTTCCATCATCGCCTTGCGTCGATCGCCGTAGCCTGGGGCCTTCACGGCAGCGACGTGCAAGGTACCTCGGAGCCGGTTGATGACCAAGGTCGCGAGGGCTTCGCCTTCAACGTCCTCGGCGATGATCAACAGAGGCTTGCTTTGCTGAACGACTTGTTCGAGAACAGGGACGATTTCCTTGATGTTTCCGACCTTCTTCTCGAAGACCAGAATGTACGCATCTTCCAGAACGCACTCCATGGTGGTCGGATCGGTGACGAAGTACGGCGAGAGATATCCTCGATCGAACTGCATCCCTTCGACGAATTCGAGTTCGTCGTGGAGGCTCTTGCCTTCATCGACCGTTACCACACCGTCCTTACCAACGCGTTCCATAGCGTCGGCCAGGAGGTTACCGATGGCGCGGTCGTTGTTGGCGGCGATCGATGCGACGTTGGCCATCTCGGCCTTGTCCTTGATCTTGATCGACATCTTCTTGAGCTTCTCGGTAATGTCCGAAACAGCTTTTTCGATCCCGGCCTTCATCTGGATTGGGTTCACGCCCGCAACGACAGCCTTGAGGCCTTCATTGAAGAT
>Ga0209598_10002634_pt1 | contig 13936 bp, 20 predicted proteins | sample M_140807_EF_Meta_FD_187317 | JGI IMG/M metagenome (GOLD analysis project Ga0209598, IMG submission 187317) | Freshwater microbial communities from Lake Montjoie, Canada to study carbon cycling - M_140807_EF_MetaG (SPAdes) (version 2) | ecosystem: Environmental > Aquatic > Freshwater > Lake... | reverse complement strand
AAGTTGGCTGGATTACGTTATCCGTAAAAGGCGAAATAAAACTAGTCACAATTGACTCCTTGTTCTGCAAGCCTTTTGGCCTTTTGTAATGCCTTAGTGGCTATATTTGATGCGCTAATCTTTTCTTTTGTTTCTTGGGTGTGTGTTTTTCCAAGAAAACTTGCATGTTTAAGCTTTTCAGCATCTGGCATTTTTCTACCAACAAGAGATTTTCTAATCTTTTCTTTTGTTTCTTCACTCATTGGTTTTCTTGGTCTGTTTTTATGGGCTTCAGACATTTTTTTCTTGGTTTCTTCTGAAGCCTTTTTACCGAGATTTTTTCCAATGTTTGACAATCTTATTTTTTCTATTTGGTCATTTGACAATTTTATACCAAGCTTAGAGCCAAATTTCTTTGATTTTTCTTCTTTGCTTAATTTGCTCATAGATAGCTTGCCAGCAATAGATTTTGCAACTTTTTCCTCATCTGTAAGCTTTTTCCCAACAACGCCCTCGCCGCCATCTGTAAGGTTATAGCCATTTGGGGCTTTTGTATTGTGTTGAATAATTAACATTTTTTCAATGTCACATGCACATTCAAAATTAAAAGCACTAGCAATATGTGTAAATATAAAATTTTCTTTACCATATTTTTTTATTGCAGAATGCAAAGCTGGCGCACTTCCATTAGCACAAAGGTGCTGACTCCATCTTTTTTCCAAAGATTTTGAAATGCCAACATATTGTTTAGCATTCAAAATGTTTGTTACTATATAAATTGCATATGCTTTCATTTAAATGTCTCGCGCAATCGCTTGACGATCCCCAATTCGGGCAACGTCTTCAGTTTTCAGTACATTCATGATTTGTTCATATTGAGCTTGCCACATAGGAATGCGCTCATCGTTCTTTAGGAACGGCATGGCTTGCAGGAGTGATCCATAAAGCAAAGCTTGCGGAGCGTATTCTGTGAACCAGTTGCTCTGGTTGGTTGCGTCTAAAGGCTGGACACGCTCGTAATACAGCACCTCATAGGCATAATCATCATCAGGCGTAGGCGCAATCATCCAATGGGTGTAGTCGTAATCACAATAGAAGAAAGGCACATCTTGTTGAGAAGGATCTGGCCAATATTCTCTAAGGTATTCGTACTTTCTCAAGAATATGGGTTGGCGCACGCCATTAACCGTCACGTTCATGGATACGGTTTTCCTCCAGCGGGCTGGCTTATCTATGACGTTTTCGCCTTGAACCATGTTGCTTGTAGCAACAGTTAGGTTTCCAAGAAACTTTAAGTCCGCAGCCATGACTTGTTCCGCCAACATAATAAATGTGGGGATCTTGTCAAGAGTTGCTTGGTCAGTACGCTCCAAATACGATTGGATGTTCTCTACCAGCGACGAATACGTCATTACGGAGGCCATTACCAGTTACCTTTCTTTGCTCCAGCCATGTTGGCCACCAAAGATGGGTACTTAGTACCCGTGCGCTTTGCGAAAGCCTTTGCGGCTTTGATCTGGTTAGGGCTTAACTCTTTTGGCTTGCCAAGACTTTTAGGGCGGGTTTTTTCCCACACAGGCTTTGTTGACATTTTAAACCTCCCATTCAAAAATGACAATGTTTATTACATAAGGGCACATTCAACTTGGCGTCTTTTTAACAGACCAGGCAGCACTTTACCCCCGCCTTTAGTCCAAAGCATCAATTGCTCTTTAGCCCCATCCCAGTCTTGGGCGTTAATTTTGCGCTTTAGGGTGCTAGTTTGGAGTCTGCCCACACCTAAGTTATAACAGAAGTCCACAATTGCATTGCATTTACGCTCATCTGTGGCTAGGACGGGGCAGTTTCTAAGGACGCCGGGTAGGTAGGTGTGTTCAAGTTCATGTTGTGCTAACTCTCTTGCCCGCTCTAAAGTGATTGGAGCATCACCGCTAGTAACACGTCTACCATCTGAATAAACAGTTGAACCTAGTCCAATAGTCCAAATTCCAGCAGGGCACGTATATGGTTTTGAACGGAAGCCTTCAAAGTATTCCACCAAACCAATTGCAATTGACAAGTCTATCTTTGCCATGTTAATATACCAACACTATGAAAACATACACCATTATTTCCAAAGGCATTCCTTGGCTTGTTTGTGAGGATGGTTCTATTTCTACGCCACCAAAAGAAACAACTTACACTAGAACCAGAAATGGAAAAACTCAAACCCTTACATCTAAGTCCAAGGGCGGAAAACTTGCTCAATGTATTACCAAAAGCGGATACTTGGAAGTTGCTTCTCGGCACAACGGCGTTAGAACCAAAGAGTTGGTACATCGGTTAATCGGCATGGCGTTTGTGAATGGCTACGCTGAAGGGCTTACTATTAACCATATTAACGGCATAAAAACCGACAACCGCCCAGAAAACTTGGAATGGGTTTCTTTGGCTCAAAACTCTCAACACGCTTGGGAAAATGGGCTTGTTGACCTGCGTGGTGAAAATCAGCCAGGACATAAACTTACCTCCAAACAAGTTGTATACATCCGAAAACTTCTTCGCCAAGGAATACCCGCGCACACACTTGCCGTTATTTCTAACATGTCTACTAGTCAAATTGCTTTGATAAGAGACAACAAGAGATGGGTGGATGTTTAAACTCATAACCCTCGTTTAGCCAAAGTTCTGTCAAGTATCCAGAAATTTATTACACCAGAGAGCAATGCCATGTCGTCCACAGACCATGCATTCTTCAGCAATTCAGGGACGGGTTGGCCGCTTGCATATCCAATAGCGATTGTGGCAGTCTTAAACACTCCGTACAACAACAGGAGGTAGTAGGTCATTACAGGGCGTACAGAAGCGGATAGCGAGGCTACCCAGCCCCCTGCTGCTTTGACCATTTCGGTTTGTTGGTTGATGGCGGCATTGAAGGCATCCATCACACCTGAATCTACGGTGGCTTCTCTTTGTGCGCCAATCTCGGCTAGCTTTTGTGAGCCTCTGACCTTTTCTAGTTCGCATTGTTTGTCGAACATAGCCAATTCATGTTCGCGCTCGTTCTTCTTGTCCAAAAACTTAAATGCTTCGGGCACTAAACGAAAAATGCCCCCAAGAAGGGAGCCAACAATACCGCCACCGAGAAAATCAAACATACGTCACCCTTTCTTGTTATACAGCTCAAACAAGACTTTTACCTTTTCCTCAAGGACTGCGACTCGGTTATCAAGCTTTGCAAGGACAATCACAAGGCTAACAAAGGCTAATAAGAGAGGCCAAACTTTAGCTAGGATGTCGATGGTGTCCATTACTTATCCTGCTTCAGTTCTAGCTTGTCCATGATCTTATTGAACATCTCTTTGATGTCGCGCATGTCTTCTCTATAGTCATCGCGCTGGACGTAAACTTTAGGGATCTCTTCACGCAGCTTGGCAAGGTCAGACTTTAAGTCTTTCACAGCCGCCCAAAGCTCACGAGCAAACCATCCGCAAACTGCCATGCAGAATCCGAGACCAATGTTAATGAGTGTTTGGGCGTCCATGTTTTTACCAAGTTACGGGTTGATTCGTAATCTTACGCAGACCAAGATTGATTGCTGTAAGAGCCAGAGCTTGCAGTTCAGCACCGATCACAAAGCCGTAGCGCATTTGAAGACCAAGCGCGGCGGCACAGACTACGTTCACCCAAAAAGTTTTAGAAAGATAGAACTTCTTTCCAGTCACTTGGCTGACCAAAGCCTCTGATGCTGCTGCGGCAATAGCTGAATTTACATCGCTCATTCTTTCACCTCTGCCTCGGCTGGTTGCTCTTTCAATGCTTCTTTTAGCATAGTCAAGAACGCATCCTTACCCACGTTTAATTGTTGCAGTTGGAATTGAGTCGATGCAATCTTACGATCCAAGTCTGCTGTGTGGTTCAGCAGGAGAAGCTGGTTCTCGTTGAAGTCGTTAACGTCGAAATCAGTCCCGTCGATTGTCACGATTTGGGGCTTTTTGTTTTCCATATCGTAGTTCCTTTCAATGTGCCGCTGATAATGGGGCCAGCGGCTTGCCCCTTACCAAGGTACGCCAGCTTCTTGTACTGGGTGCTTTTGCAATTCGATCTGCTCGGCCAAGGCGGCTTCTGTAGCGTCTTTGTCTACGCCGTTAGCCCAGCACCAGTCCAATACTTCTTGCTCTGTAACGTCAGCGTAAGGAATTGTGGGAGTACCCTCACCAAAGGAGCAGGTAGAGTAGATAGAAGCTGTGTAGTCTCCATCCACGGCGGTGGCAGTCCAATGTGCACAAAAAATGTAACCAGAATCTGTGTAACGATCTGTATTTGTTACCATCCAATTAATTTGCATATGTTCCTTCTTTCTTTAAGTTCCACGGCAAAGCCGTTTTGTGAATAACAACCGAACCAGTTCCGCCCAATCTTTGGGCGTCGAGCGGATTGACACCTTTTGACAAATTGTATTTTGCAGTACAAATCATTAAATTCCAAGGCACATGCAAGCCACAAACATTGTCACCATTTATTGGAATAATGTGATCCACATGAAGTTTTACACCAAATGTAGACTGCATTTCTTTTTTTGCTTTGTATATTTTTATAAGTTCACTTTGTATGTTTTTATCGTAATGATAAATATTTGCTTTTTTTAATCTTTTATGTCTTACTGCATTGTTTTTTGAATTAGATTTTTTTCTTGATTCAACTGAACATGATGCACAAGAATTGTTACAAGAGTAACGTTTTTTATTGCCGCAACTACCACAAGATGCTCCATAAAAAAACATATCCCCAGCAGACAATGCGGTTTTTCTTGCAATGTATTGTGGCGAATCTTTTCGTGTCCTCACACCTTTCTTAGCGTCATTTGCACAACAACGACCAATGTGACCCCGCAAATGAATTGTTGGCGAAACCATGTAATCGCCATGATCAGGACAAGTAACAACAACTGGCGATGATTTAACGGAGTAAACCGCTTTCTCATAGCTGTATTTGCCGCCATGCACCTTTGTGGCTTTGGCAACAAATTCTTCAGTTGTTGAACGTCTAGACATGGAGATTTTTAGGTTATTTGGCTTCTAGTGCTGCCAAGCGGGTTGTAAGGTCTTGGATAAGGGCTTGTTGCTCTTGTATAGACTTAACTAGCAATGGAACGATTTTGCTATAATCAACACCCCAAGGCATATCTATAGAGCCATCTTCTTTATCAGTTCCTTCAATGACTGCTTGCGGAATAGTGTCTTGTAAGTCTTGTGCAACGAAACCATATTCAACATGATGCCCGTCATTAATCCAGTCATGACTGACAACTTTAGCAGTCAAAACCTTACTAATAGCTGATGGTGCATCTGTAATGTTTTTCTTGAGCCTTACATCTGATGATGTTGGAAATGCTGTTGCCGAAGATGTACAAGAAATACCACCGACATAAGTAGACGAAGCGTTATAGTTAGAAAATGGATACGATGTACCTGTATTAGAAGTAATTTGAGCATTAACACCGTTTCCTGTCCCTGTAGGAACTTTTAATACCAGAGTTGCTGTTGCTGGGTTGGTTGTTTGCCCCATTAATACAGTACCGCTGGAGTCGATACGCATACGGGCTGCGTTGTTAGTGTAAAAATCTACTGGATGGTTTGTAGTCGTTCCTATCGACGCAACACCACCAGAGGAGTTGTAAATAATCGTATTTACAGTTCCATCATTAACAGCAATGCCATTATTAGTTGCAGCAGTCACAACAGTTAATTTTGCACTAGGCGAACTCGTCCCAATACCCACGTTACCAGTTGCGCCAACAACCCGCATTTTTTCGGTAAGAACACCTGCCGCCCAATTGCTGAATACAAGGTCTGTTTCGTTATTGGAAACTTCTGCTTTTACAGCGGAAATTCTTGCAACGACTGGTACTGCATTTCCCGCCCTAGAGAAAGTAATCGCAGAACCATCACCATTACTATTTCCACTTGCATCAAGATTGATTGCGGAAACTACAGATGCCGATGTGGTGACTCTACTATCCAACTTATAAGCAGGCGAACTCGTCCCAATACCCAAATTCCCACTAGCATCCAGCGTCATTGCTTGGGTGAAGGTGATGGCGTTACCTGCTGTGCCGGAGGGGGCTGTGTACCATTGATGCTGACCGCTTGCTTGAATATAGTTACAAGCGTTTCCAGTGCCGTAGTATTTGTATCCTACGTTGTAATAAAAGTTTGAACCAAGACTCAAAGAGCTAGTTGCTACTAAATTTTGACCGCCGCCACCAATTTGAAAGTTACCACTATTGCTCCAAGCACTAGGAGTAACCCCCAAGCCGAGGTTGCCGGAGGAGTTCAGCGTCAGCAAGTCAGAGCCGTTGTAGAAACGCAGGTCAGTGCTGGATGGTGGGTTGTAGATAGACCAAGAGGCCACACCAGTCTGGGTCAGCACAAACTCAGGCTGGCTACCAGAAGCCCTGCGGCTGATGATGCTGTTGTTGCCGTTGATGATGCCGTTGACATCCAGCTTATAAGCAGGAGAACTCGCCCCGACACCCAAGTTTGTACCGTCAAACACCAAACCAGAACCGCTAGTCACGACTTTAGAGCCGTTGAGGTAAGCCACGCCGTTAGCTGTACCATAAGACAAGGTTTCGCTTGTGCCGATGGTTGTAGTGGTGAAAGAACCCGCAGTAGGAGTAGTAGCACCCACAGTACCGTTCAATGGGCCAGCAAAGCCCGAAGAGGTCAATACTGTGCCGCTCCATGTCAGAGAAGCCGATCCGCCCAAAACACCAGCGTTATTGAACTGGACTTGGGTAGTAGAGCCACCGATAGAACCAGTGCCTTTAGAGGCCATAGTCTGAACAACGCCAGAACTGTCCTTGAAAAATAATTTTCCATCTGCGGTGTTCATTGCAAGCTCACCCGCTACCAAGTTGGCGGCGAGGGGAACAGCAGAAGCAGTTGTGCTATAAAAAATCGAGATTGGCGTAAATCCTGTGGCGGCCATATTAATTACTCCTTAGAATGTTCCAGCGGCTATTGTATTAGCTGGGTTGAGGGGGGTGTATCCGAGTGCTGTTGTCACGTTAGAAGAGGTCAGTTCACCACGAATTGTTGCGCTAGATTTGTTGTCTACGTTACCTAAGCCGACCATTGCGGCTGTGATACCGCTTACTGTACCAGTAAATGTTGGCGATGCCAAGTTTGCCTTCAAAGCAATCGCTGTATCAATCGCAGTCTTTGTGTAAGCGTCAGTAATACCAAACCCAGCAATTGTAGTGGGTACGCTAGACAATCCAGAGAATGGAATGTTGATGTTAGCTGTTCCGTCGAACGACACACCTGCAATCAAGCGGGCGTTCTGAAGCGCAGTAGCTGTTCCGGCATTACCAGAAACAGTTGTAGGAGATGCGTGTACGTGATCTGAACGAGCCGCTGTAGTAGCAGTTCCAGCAGCAGCCACACCCAATGCAGCACCTGCGGCAGAACCCAATGACAACAGGCTAGGCTTGTTGGTCAAGTCTGCATAATCACCCGAGGTGGCTACGGTTGCCAAAGAAGGCTTGCCAGTCAGATCAGCATAAGCACCAGAGGTAGCCACGGTGGCAAGGCTAGGCTTACCTGTAAGGTCAGAATAAGCGCCAGTAGATGCTACGGTAGCGTAGGTAGGCTTGTTGGTCAGATCAGCGTAAGAGCCGCTTGTAGCCACAGTAGAGAGGCTAGAGGTGTTAGCCTTGCCAGAGATCGCTGTGGTTACATAGGACTCGGTAGCCAGAGCCACTTCCTGAGAGGTTGGGCCAGCAACCCACTTGCCAGATGTTTCATCCCACAACAGACGCTGACGGGCCAAGTCGCCACGATCCACGTCCAAACCAGCATAACGCAGAGTTACGCCCGATCCGGCTTCACCTTTGTTGACGGTGATGATGTTATCTTTAACGGTCAGAACTGTTGAGTTCACAGTTGTTGGAGTGCCCGCTACGGTGAAGTTGCCTGTAACGGTCAAATTACCAGAGATGGTCTGATCGCCCACAGTAGCCACGGTAGGAGCAGTCAGGGTCACTTGCGTAGCAGAAGTCACGCGAGTCAGAGCGCCTTGTCCAGAAGACTGGATCAGTACGTCACCGTTCTGGCCTGTAGTTTGAATAGTTGTAGAGGCTGCGGAGTCCAAGACCAAAGTACCTGTACCGCTTGTGGCGATACGCATACCCTGATTGTTATCAGAGGTAAAGGTAATAGTGTTGGCAGAAGAACCCAGAACAGGAACACCATCCACGTACAAGGTGTTGGCGTCAATACGCAGTTCTTTGGTGTAGATAGCGCCAAATTTCTTAGTTGCAGAGCCGATGTTGGTCACACCTGCCACGGATGGGAGAATGTCGCCGCTTACGGTCAAGGCTTTAGTAGCGAAGTCTTGCGTAGCAGAACCGCCAGCAGCAGCCACGGATGGCTTGTTGGTCAGGTCGTTATAAGAACCCGAGAACAGGCTAGGCGTACCAGTCAGGTCTGCGTAGTCACCAGAAGTCGCTACAGTAGCCAGAGTAGGTTTACCAGACAAGTCAGAGTACAGACCCGATGTCGCTACGGTAGACAGAGAAGGTTTGCCTGTCAGGCTTGCGTAAGTACCAGCGGTAGCAACAGAGGCTAAGCTAGAAGGATTAACGGGGGTGTAACCCAAAGCCGACTGGATAGAAGAAGTGGTTACAGAAGCGTCCGAACCTGCTGGGCCTGTAGAACCTGCGGGGCCAGTTGCGCCTGTATCACCCTTGTCGCCTTTTAAGCCCTGTGGGCCTTGTGCGCCTGTAGCACCTTGTGGGCCTGTGGCTCCAGTATTACCAGTGTCTCCCTTTAGACCTTGAATACCTTGAGGGCCAGTAGCACCAGTTGGGCCAGCGGGGCCTGTTGGGCCAGTAGCTCCAGTAGAACCTGTGTCGCCCTTCAATCCTTGGATACCTTGAGCACCAGTATCTCCAGTGTCACCTTTAGCGCCAGCAGCGCCTGTGGCTCCGGTATCACCTTTAATGCCTTGGATACCTTGTGGGCCGGTTGCACCTGTTGCACCAGTGGCTCCATTGGGGCCAGCAGGGCCTTGAGCACCAGTAGCTCCAGTTGCGCCTGTAGCACCTGTATCACCCTTCAACTGAGCAACTACGCCAGCAGGGAGTGTGGTGACGTTAGACAGGTCTTTGTTAGCTTTATTGGAAACAATCGTTGTCAATGAGGAAACAGCCGACTCGTCGTTAGCCAACTGAGCAGCAATCTCTTCCAATGTATTCAAAGCGGCGGGAGCAGCACCCACCACAGCGGCAATAGATGTATCAATCTGGCTTTGAATGTTTGCAGAAGTTAGAACCGACGAGCCGTTTACAGTAATACCAGAGGTGTTGATGTGGACATTACCCACGTCAATCACGGTGGCCTTAACTTCAGGCACGTCTACGGAGTCAGGAGCCACCACCATCACTGTGCCGCGCACAGCTTCAGTAAATGTCAAGCGGAAAGAGTTGGCGTCGATGTCTTGCTTGCCAACAGATACGATGTTTCCGTTCTGGTCTTTAACTTGAATCCAGACGTTGGTAGTTCCAAGATTATGAATAACTGTCCAAGTGCTAGAACTCAAGCCTTGTGAGTGAATGTAGGACAGTGTTTTGTGCGAAAAGGGATACCAAGTCTCTAGGCCGCCGATGCTGACGTAGCCGTAGAGGTTGTTGTCCTTAATTAGGAAGGTGCCAACTTTCGGGTTCGCGGGGAAGCCAGTCTCGTTGACCTGCATAACCAGTGCGCCATACAGGGCAAGGTCGTTATAGATTCTTGATTCCATTTAAATTCCTTTCGGGGTAATGCCCCTCATATATGCCGTGCCATGAGCAACCTTTTTCATCACTAAGAGCGTGTCGTAAGACTGGCTAATGAAATCCAATAGTTCTTGTTTTTTGACGACACCGATTTTGTACATTTCATATTTCTCTTGTACGTCATCAGCAACGCGGATTAGCCATTCACGAATTCTCTCAGCTTCGGTCACTCTCTAATATCCTCGTCTCAGCAGTTTCGTAAAACCGCTTTATCCATTCGATATTCTCAGACAATTGATCTCTATCATCTTCACCAAGTGGGTCTTCAATCAAATCCGCTAGATCACGAATCTCACTTTCAAGTTTTGAAAATGCGTCGTCCATAGTCTTGATGGAGTTGAAGTCGAAGTTTGGCAGAGCTTTCATAAGAACGGGGGGTGATTAGCCCCCCTCCTTAATTACACGGCTTTGGCGCTACGGCAGATCGCTTTGATCTTCAGAGCGGTAGACAAGTACACTTTAACAGTGTTGCTGTCTTGCTCTTCAACCGACACGATGTCGTTGTAGTACTTACCGTTGGCACGCTCAACTTGAACGCCCACGTCCACGAAACCGTTGTTCAGGTTGTGGGTGATGGTGTGCACGGTAGCAGCAGCGGATGCTTGGAATGTGAACACGGTAGCGTTGTAGTCGCTACGGATAGCTGTGTCGGCGGCTGCACGAGCAGAAGCCTCAGCGCTTACAGCAGCTTGACGGTCAGAGATTTCTGTGTCAATACGGCCACCCAAAGCAACTTCAGCAGCTTGAGCGCGGCTGATTTCGCTGTTCAAGTCGCTACGCAAAGAAGCGTCAGCGGCAGAACGGGCAGATGCTTCGGCTGTATCGGCAGCAGCGCGGGCTGTGGCTTCAGCAGAAACGGCAGCTTGGCGGTCAGCAATCTCAGTGGTTAAGTCGGTACGCAGACCAGCTTCAACACCTTCTGCACGGCTCTTTTCAGTAGCGATGGCAGTAGCGTTAGTTTGGTCGCCAGACTGACGTGCAGAGATTTCTGTGTTCAGGTCGGTGCGCAACGATGCGTCAGCAGCGGCACGAGCGGTGGCTTCGTCGCTAACGGCTGTTTGGCGGTTGGTGATCTCAGCAGACAGATCAGAACGCAGACCAGCTTCTACGCCTTCGGCACGTGATTTCTCAGTAGCGATTGCAGTAGCGTTGGTTTGCTCAGCAGCTTGTGCACGAGCAATTTCAGCGGTCAGATCGGTGCGGAGGCCAGCCTCAACGCCTTCAGCGCGTGACTTCTCGGTAGCGATAGCGGTTGCGTTAGTAGCATCACCGGCGGCGCGAGCAGTAGCTTCAGCAGAGTCAGCGGCGGTACGTGCAGCAGTTTCAGCAGTCAGGTCTGTACGCAAGCCAGCTTCCACGCCAGTAGCGCGGGTAACTTCAGCAGCAATGCTGGTAGTCAGGGTCTGCTCTGCACCTTGAGCGCGAGAGATTTCGCTAGACAGGCCAGAGTTAACTTCGTTGATAGCACCAACCAAGTCAGACTTGTAGGTGGTGTTCAGGTTGCTCAGGTTACCGATCTTGCCGCTGGATTGTGCTTCCAAGCTGGTAATACGGCCATCCAATGCTGTGTCAGCAGCGGCACGGGTAGAGGCTTCTGCGCTAACAGCGGCTTGGCGATCCGAAACTTCAGTGGTGATGCGGCCAGACAGGGCAGTCTCAGCGGCGGTAGCACGAGTAACTTCAGCGTCCACGTTGTCTTGAACGTCACCAATCATGCCTTCGAGCACGTTGATGATGTCAGGATTGTTCTCAAGAGCTTGAGCTAATTCGGTGATGGTGTCCAAAACCGAAGGAGGGATACCGCCGAGCAGGTCAGCTTTAGCTTGATCAATTTTAGCGTCCAAAGCAGCTTCAGCAGCAGTAGCGCGTGTGATCTCAGCAGACAGGTTAGAAGCAATGGTGCCTTCAGCAGACTGGGCACGGGTTGCTTCAGCAGCAATAGATGCTTGAACAGCGGCCAACTCAGTAGCAGCAGACTCAGCGTCTTTGATGGTGCGAACAACAACAGCGCCAGAGCTGTTCAAAGAGGAATAACGAACTACTTTGTCAGTAGAGTTGAACCATACACGACCAGCAGCAACGGGGCTGGGGTCAGCAGATAAGATTTCGAGGTTGAGGTTTTCTACGTAGGCATTAGCCGCAAGGGTAATACCGTGAAATACTGGGAAATTAGCCATGAGTCACTCCAAAATTAGGGAATTAGTTTTACAAGTTTTCTTTACTCGACACGACTCACGCAGACGGAATCTTACTTCAGAAAGCGACGAAGAACAAGAAGTTCTTGATCAACTCTCAAAGCATCAGACCCTGCGTGTTTGACTCGCCATTCGGTCTCACAGACCTCACTGCTAAAGTAAAATTTTTCGTCACGGTAGGTTTGAAGCACCGCGCCATGTGCTTTCATGTACGCGGCCAAGTGAATATCACGTTTTAAAACAACAATGTCATAGGTCATAAGGAAAACACTACGTTTACCGAACCAGCAGTAGGCTCGGTCATGTAAACAACAAATTGGTTGGGACTAATCACTTTAATTCCAGCAAAAAATTGTTGGTAAGAGGAATCAAATAAACTAGCAACAAAGTTATACGTCCCTAGGTTGTGCGTCACAGTCCAGCTTAATTCAGGGGTGTTGAATGTATAAACACGACCAACTGAAGTTAAACCTGCTGATGTAGCTCCCGTCCCGTAAACTTTGCCGTATGGACGTGCAAAGTAAGTGGCCATTTAGATACCTGCCTGTAACACCTTTAGAATAACGGAGCCTGATGTATATTCCGTGACACGAACACGCACTCCAGAGACTGGGTACGCATAATATCCATCAGCATTAGCTGTTTGATCTACAATAAATGGAAACCAAACAATATCAGCAGGATTGTGGGCAGTCCACAAATCATGATAAGTATGCTCAACGGTGTATTTTAAAGTAGAACCAGGGCTTAACATTACAGCAACTGACACGTTTACAGGCGTTAAGTTAATATCCACACCCACCACATCAGTTGTTCCAAGACCTGTAACCTCGGTCTGAACTTGTCTCGACATTAGAACGTCCCTCCAGAAATACCGCCAGTAGCGGTCACAGTTGTAAAGCTACCTGCGGCTGCGGTAGTGCCTCCAATGACGGTTCCGTTAACCGTTCCACCAGTGATTGTTACGCTGCTTGCGTTTTGGGTTGACATAGTGCCAAGCCCAGAAATATCTGTATTTGGAATAGTGGCTGAAGCCGTCAGGGCAGATGTTCCCGAACCTTTGACGTATCCCGTAAGGGTGGCTGCACCAGTTCCGCCATTGGCTACAGGCAAAGTGCCCGATGTTATTTGAGACGCCGCAATAGCAATTGCCACGCTAGATGCGCTTGTGATTTGACCCTGAGCATTAACAATGACTTGAGGTACAGAGCTTGCACTGCCGTAGGTGTTTGCAGTGACGCCTGTATTGCCAATGTTAAATGTGTAAGAGGGAGACTCTGTTAAACCAGTTCCAGCAGAGTAGGTAATTGGCGCACCAAATTGCTGGAATACTATGGATGTAATTCCAACGGTAATAGGAAGGGGCGTCTGCTGAACCCAAGACGTATTGGCGTTGGCTGTTCCTGCGGTAATGAGGAAGAAGTCACCAGCATCAATTTGGTTAACGCCTGTTCCTGCTGTGTTGTAGTCAGTTGCCCTTGTAAGAATATAGGGAGTGCCAGCAGTTCCAACTTGGGTAACGGTGTATACACCATTGTTAGCACCAGCCGCTTCATTCTTGACCAATACGCGATTACCCGCCACAGTCAATGTGCCGTCTACGCTCAATGCACCGTTAGCATTTGCGGTTAAGGTTGCCCCAACACCGAATGCGCCATTGTTGTAGGTGTTTGCTGGAAGTGCAGCAGTAGTTGCGAGGCGACAGGCTTGATGGAAATTAAGGCCCGCAGAAATTCCATCTACATAAGTTTTATTTACAATATCATTACCGCCAGATGGTGCGGTAGTAATTGTTCCAGTAGTAAGCGCCACAGAGCCTAATGTCCCTGATGTAGCGTTAACTGTAGTAAACGTACCAGCCGCGGGAGTAATTGCGCCTATGGTGGTTCCGTTAATTGCCCCGCCAGAGATGGCCACAAAGCTTGCGCTCTGAGTAGACATG
>Ga0209598_10002632_pt1 | contig 13940 bp, 17 predicted proteins | sample M_140807_EF_Meta_FD_187317 | JGI IMG/M metagenome (GOLD analysis project Ga0209598, IMG submission 187317) | Freshwater microbial communities from Lake Montjoie, Canada to study carbon cycling - M_140807_EF_MetaG (SPAdes) (version 2) | ecosystem: Environmental > Aquatic > Freshwater > Lake... | reverse complement strand
CAGCGTGATCGATAATCCCCAGGCCGCGAGCCATTGATCGGGGCAGTTGAGCGGACGAGGGCGGATATGAAGCGGGTTCGCCGTAACCGAGAGCGATGGCAGCCGCCGGCCAAACTGGTGGAGCTCGCCGCGTTCCACTGTGGGCGCTGCCGCGGCACCCTCACACCGCCACTATCGCTGTTGACGGATGCGGCGGCCCTGAGCCGGCGGGAAGGCACGTCACTGGTGCCGGCGGGCCGATACTGGCGGGTGCCCGAGGGTCAGGACTTTGCTGGGGCATTTGCTGTCGCTCTCGGCGACCTAGTCAGTGTCGGATACCACTCTGACGCGCGGCGGCTCAGCGGGTGCTGCGGGCCAAGTGGGACGGGCGGGCGAAACAGGTTGTGCGGGTGCGGGTACGAGGTTGGCACTGAGCGGTCGGACTGCATCTGGCCGCAGGCCGTGTACCTCGACCCGTTGCAGGTGCTGGCGGTGTCCCCAGACGCCGAACCAGGCGCTGCAGCGACCGGCGAGGGCGGGTAGGCTGTTCGAGGGTCAATGCTCCAGCGGCCACGGACGCTGCTGGGACGGAGCGTTTGGCGAGCGGAGGCCGTATGCCACGGTACAGCATCAAGCCCGGTCGCGGGCCTTCCTCGTTCAATGCCGTCGGCCACGTCATCGCTGCGATCTTTGGCGTGCTGTGGACGATCTTTGCCATTGGGCTGGCGTCCCGCGCACCCTTCCCCATCGGGGTCGTCTTTCCACTCTTCGGCGTGGTCTACGTCGTCGCGGCTTTAGCCGGAGCGATCTACCACGCGCACAACGCCTCTCAACCCAATCGATTCAGCGATTGTGACGTCATTCCGACTGAGGACGAGCCGGAGCCGATGTTCCGGCCTTCAGAGCCGACCGAACGTGAAGGACGAGCCGGAAAGTACTGCACTCACTGCGGTGCTGCGATGCGTGCGAATGACAAGTTCTGCAGTGCTTGCGGTTGTGCGGCGTCCGTGTAATCGTCCGATTCCACGAGCTCACGATGGAGCCCGACGGCGTGGGGCATCCTGTAGGCGTGAGCCATTGATCGGAGCCGTTTCGGCGGCATACACGAGGAGCTGATGATGCGTGTGACGCTTGTTTGAAACCGGGGCGGTCGGGCGTCGATCTCCTGGTCGGGTGTTGCCCTTGCCACGGCACTGGTCGCTTCTATCGCGTCTGCTGGGGTGGCGGTATTTGGACTCTGGAACGGCACACGAGGTTGCGGTCGCCTTGACACGTGAGATTCCTGTCATCCCACTGGGACGAACTGGCGGGCACGCGGGCGAAATGTATTCGCAACTGGCACGTCCGAAATGGGCAGCCGCGACGGACTGGGCTTTTCTCGGTGACGCCAACGCGTCGCACTTGGAAGTAGTCTTGGGTGTTGGGAGACTGGTTCGCGCAGCCTTGAGTATCGACGCCGAACAGAGCGATGAACGAGAGCCGCCGATCACGTTGGTTTTGAAATCGTAGCCCTTTTGGCGGCGGCCCGGTTACCGCCGTTGTTCGGCCGCAGCAGGCGGCCGGTCCAAGCTTCCCGTTGATCTCCACACCCTTCACGAGGTAGCAGTATGATTCCGTTCCAAGGCCGGTGTCGGGCACGACCTGTCGGTTTCTGCTTCCTCGTGCTGGTCGCGATCGCGAGCAGCGCGTGGGCCGCGGACAGGCCTCTGAAGGTGTTCATCCTCGCCGGCCAGTCGAACATGCAGGGGCACGCGAACGTGTCCACCTTCGACGATATGGCCAACGACCCCAAGACCGCCCCGCTGCTGAAAGACTTGCGGGACAAGGACGGCAATCCGACGGTCTGCGACAAGGTGTGGATCACGTCGGTCGGGTGCCTCGGCAACGCCTACGACGACCTGGGTGAACAAACCGGCAAGCTGACCGCTGGGTTCGGCGCGGGGGGTAAGGTCAACATCGGCCCGGAATTCACGTTCGGGCTGACCCTGCAGAAGCACCTGTACGAGCCGGTGCTGATCATCAAGACAGCGTGGGGCGGGCGGAGCCTGCACACCGACTTCCGCTCGCCCAGCGCAGGACCTTTCGTCCTGGCCAAGGAAACTCAGAGACTGTGGGACGAGCATCCTAAGGGTGCCCATGGCGTTCCGAAGGTCGAGGATCGGCCGAAGGTTTTGGCCGAAAAGACCGCCGCCACCGGTGTGTACTACCGCGAGATGATCGCGCATACCAAGAAGGTGCTCGAGGACGTCAAGCGGGTTGTTCCCGACTACGACGAGAAGCAGGGGTACGAGCTGTCCGGGTTCATCTGGTTTCAGGGGTTCAACGACCTCGTTGATGGCGGGGTGTACCCCAATCAGGGCAAGGCCGGCGGGTACGACCTGTACTCCGACCTGCTCGGCCACTTCATCCGCGACGTGCGGAAGGATTTGTCCGCCCCGAAGCTGCCGTTTGTCATCGGCGTCATGGGTATCGATGGCTTGAAGGGTGATGAGATGGGGGCGATGATGCACTTCCGCGAAGCCCAGCGGAAACCGACCACCCTCGACGAGTTCAAGGGGAATGTTGTCGCGGTCGAGACGGCGCCGTTCTGGGACGATGACCTGCAGTCGTTCGTCGACCGCAGGGAGCGGTTGTACAACAGACTGGAGGAGGGGTTCCGGACGGCGAATCCGACGCCCACCGAGCCGGAGAAAGATGCAGCCCGCAAGAAGGTCATGGACGAGGAGTTCAAGCCGGACGAGTTGAAGCGTCTGAACACCGGTGTGTCCAACGGCGGATACCACTACCTCGGGGCGGCGAAGATTCTCGCCCCCATCGGCCAAGCGTTTGCTGAGGCTGTTGTCGAAATGAAACCGGTCAAATAGCGTCCCGAACTAGTCAGCGAATGGCGAAGAGGCACCAGGCGCTGCTCCGGGCCCCGCCTCATCGGTTGTTCGCAGGGTTCCTTTCCCCGTGGCGAGGCTGCTGAGCTGGGGCGTCGTACGCCCTGAAAAGCACGAGCGTATTTGCGATTGTGTTAGGAATGACAAGGATGAGTCAGGCATTCGCGGGAAATACCGTTGTCTTGCTTCACGGACTGGCCAGGTCTTCTCGCTCGATGTCCAAAATGGAAACGGCGCTGCAGGCCGCAGGGTTCTCCACATGGAACATTGGTTATCCATCCACGAAGTACCCGATAGATAGACTCGCAGCGCAGTTCGTCGTTCCGGAAATTCGCAAGTGCTCGATTGGCAGCGGCCCAATCAGCTTCGTTACGCACTCAATGGGCGGCATCCTTGTCCGCCAGATTCGCCGCACCGAGCCAGGTATACAGTTTGGGCGGGTGGTCATGCTTGGTCCGCCAAATCACGGTAGCGAGCTCGTTGATCACATGCGTGGTTGGTCGCTGTTCCGGTGGGTCAATGGTCCGGCAGGGCAGCAGCTCGGCACGGAGGCCGGCTCATTTCCAAACAGCCTCGGAGGAGCTCACTTTGAGGTCGGCATCATCGCTGGAAACAAACCATTTCTTGAACCGTTCACGAGTGTTATCGGCGGCCCGAGCGACGGAAAAGTGTCATTAGAAAGTGCAAAGTTGGAAGGCATGAAAGATTATTTGACATTGCCGGTCACACACGCGCTCATGATGCGCGATCGGCAAGTCATCGAGCAGACCATCAGGTTTCTTAACTCTGGGTATTTCGTAGGCGCCGCGGGGCCCAACCATTCGCTGCAGGCACGACGGCCCTGACGGGCCGCCGCCTGATCTCAAACGTTCGGTGACTGAGGGGGGCCGGTATGGGAGGGCCAACGTGCGAGGTGCTGCTGGAGACCGATGACGGCCCGACACTGGACTCCATCGATGCGATCCTCGCCACAGCGGCGGAGCGGATCGAGCGGACTCGGAAGGGCCGGGTGTGGGCCGTGTGGGTCGGCGGTCGCCCAGTCCACGTTTCGGTCTCGCCCGTGTCGGTCGTCCTCTCCGCCGGCTGCAATGAACCCCAGGACTACGAGGTCCTCCGACGGCTGGCGGGTGCCTTCGCTGCGAAGCTGGGCGGAATCGCAACTGAGCCGGAGACGTAGAGGCCGACCCAAACCCTGCAACGGACCGTGGCGGGCTCACGGTTTCTCGCGACACAATGTTTTCCGCTGGACCCGGCAGGTGAAGGGTATCGTTCGGCGACGGAGGGCTTCGGTGAGCGCGATTCTCCCGCCGGCACTGATGCGGTTCTTAGCCGACGCTACCGTCGAGGTGGTGTCGTGGTCGGCCGCGTCCGGTGAGCTGTTGCTGCGGATCCGCAAGGAGATCGGCCCGGAGTCCGGGCTGCTCCGATTCGGGGGGGTCGGGGTCGTTCACCTGCCGCCGCGGTTCACCATCGCGGCCCTGGTCGCCACGCAACGAGGCGAAGACGACATGCTGTTCGAGATCGTGGAGGCGTGGGGCGAGTCGTACAGGGTGGTGGCGTCGTCTTTGGAGTACGCCCCGGACGCCGAACCAGATGCCGCAGATGGCGGTGGCGGGTGAGTAGAAACGACGTTCCGAACCAATCCCTGCGGTGATCGGCCACGAAAAATCGGGGCCGCCATTGCAGGTGTGTCGTGAAGCGGCGGAGGTTGACGTGCTGGACTCAATCATGAAGCGTTTGGCTCCGCTCGCCTCGTCGACCGCCCAGCGCCGGTGGATGGCGAATGGCACGCCCGACGCATACCTCATCCCGGAGCAGTTGCTTGAGGATGCACTCGACGTGACGCGCTTCGCCGGCCTGCGGCACGTTCGGAGTGGCCTCCCGCCGAGCCTGGTATCGGCGCTGGAGCGCTTGGCGGAGTTGGTGAGGGAATTGAGCATTGCGGGTACTTCAAACGAATTGTTGGTTGAGTCCGACCCGTCGTGGGCTGCGGTCCCTGAACAGTGCCGGGTTTGCCTGGCCCAAGTCGACTTCGACCTGCCCGGATGGGAGGCTAACGCGGGTTTCAGTCAAAGCACCGAACGAGGCGCTGCAGCAAATAGCGGGGGCGGGTAGTCTTTTACAGGGACAACGCCCCAGCGGCCACTGCTGCTGAGCTCATTCGTTCGACGGACAAGATTCCCATGAGCTGGCTCGATGTGGACTGGAAAAGGGAACGGCCGAGCGATTCGGCCACGGACTGGATATGGCGAACAGTCGAGGTTCAACCGCTCGATAGTGCACCGCCGATTGTCGAGGAGTATCTCGCTGCCCTTCGTCGGATGAATGTGAATGGTGACGCCGTCTACGCGAGGTTTGCGGTCTCCGGCGACCGGGACTTCGAGTGGTTCACCACACGGAATCGATGGGATGAAATCGGATTCTTCGCTCGGCTGTTGACCCACCCCACGGCTCGACGGAAGCTTCCGGAACTGACAAGCGAAGCCCAGTTCGGCGCGGACGTCACGTTTGAATGGGGCAGCTCCCTCACTCTCGATGGTGAACTTGCCCGCGCACTTGTGGACGGTGGTGCGTACAAGAAGTTCGATGGAACGGCGAGGGAAGCGAAAGACTTGGGTGCCCGTGTTTGCGAGGCGCTCTTCGGCGACCGCTATCCTGAGGTTGAGGTGTTTCGGAGCTGGAAAGCTTGGTCACCATGGTTTCATGACGTTGCCTGGGATAGTACTTGCTTTGTGATCGATCGTCGCCTTCAGGAAGTGTCGGTTCTTGCATCGACGGACACTGACTGAGCGGTGGCGTGACGACGAACATTTCGGTTCAGTTATACGGAGTCGCCGTGGTGACTGGAGGCGTATAACCGCAAGACCGGCTCGGCGGTCGCAACGTGTCAATGACTTTGAGAGGGTCCGTCCGGTTAGCCACGCTCCCTCAGGTGGGATGGAGGAGGACGGTCCTGGCGTAGGCGAGGGAGCGGCTTTGCACCCACGGCGAAAAAAGGCTGGAATCCCATGTTCAGAACGGACCAAACGTTCAGTCCAATTACACCCGGACGCCGTCTGTTGACGGGCCGTCGGTGGGTCGACACACTTTTGCGACGACCATCCGCCCCTAAGCGTTTCGGGGGTGGTCATCCGGAAAATCCCGGCTTCCTGGTGATCCGCCCCGTCACCGCCGAGCATCCGTCGTTCGTGTGATGAATTGGAGGGGGCTTGGAGATGTGGCGATGAAACAGACGAGATCGATCCAGATCAGCTGCTTCTATCTGGTGTCGTCGCCAGTTCTTTGGCGCGCAGTTCTCACGGTCATCTTGCTCGCCCAAAGTGGCTGCGGAACGGAAAAGCTTCCTGAAGCTGTGCGCCCGGTCATCCGGCGAGATCCCGAAGCCGAGGAGCTCCTCAAGGTTGCCGGCCTCGATGCCGCCTGCTTCCGCATCGAAGGCGGCTCCTTTGAGGTGTGGCCAGATGGAGGCAAGGGCTTCGAATGGTGTCGCCGCATGAGCCAGAATCACGTCTTCTTATCCTTGATGACAGGTAGCGAAAACGTGGCTCCATCGGACATGAAGAAGGAGGGCACGGTTATCATCCTGCATGAAGCCGACGGCGGCTGGAGGTTCGCACTCAACGAGAAGCGGACCTGGAAGGCCGCCCCTGCAGAACAAACCACGAAAAAAACGAAGCAGGCTGACGGCAACGACATAGGCGGCGTCCTCGCCGAGGCACTCACCAGGACCAGCGGGTCGAGCAGCGCGACAGGTGGCTATGGCTTCAATACGGAGCTTGCCGGGGGGGCACTGCCCGGCAAAGACGGGCAACGACTCGTGGTAAACCTGGAGCAGGCGACTGACCTCGGTGAGAAAGGAGTCGTCATCGCGACGATCGAGATGATTGGCGAGGACAAGAAGGTCTTGAACTCCCTTCCCATTCGATGCGCGCTGGTAAAGCCGAACGATCCAATTTCGCCGTCCACGCCCGAGCAGCCTGTCGCTGGAGAGCGGTAGCAGCAGCGGCACGGCGCCCCTCAAGACGAGTTGGCGAAAGCCCGATTGAGGAACGGCATTCACCTGTCACTTTCGGTGCCGAAGCAGAGTGTTCGCCCGATGACCGCATGCCGCAGGGCACGTTCAGCCGTGTTGTTGGTTGGCTGGATATTGTCTTGATCGACAAATGCCCAGAGCCAATTCCGATGGTCGTACAGCTCGGTGCACATGCCAACCAACCGGGCATTGCCCGAGTACGTCCCGCGCAGGAGCAGGCCGTCAACCGCGTGGCGCACCGGGCCCATACGGCGGCAAAATGTACGCCGTGCGATCATGCCGGCATGCTCTGAAAAGACGGCAAACGTGCGAGCCACGGCCGACCACAGCCAAGCCCGGGCGGGTCTCTCCTTGGTCGGCGATTCGTCCATGAAGACCTGCGGCTGATCGGCCAAGGCACCGCTTGGCGGCGGGGAAGAGTTTTGCGGTGTCTTCGGGCCATCGAATGGCTCCAACCGCTTCTCGATCTCAGCAATTGTCGCCAACAAAAACCGCACCACTGCCTGGGCGTCTGGCGGCCACTTCGAAGTCTGCTGTTCGGTGATGTGCAGCGACATACCCCTTTTTTGGCTGCAATCGGCCCTCGAAAAAAGCCCAGTGTCCCAGGATTTGCCGCCCCAGGGTGTGAACGGTTACCGCCGAACCAGGCACTGCAGCAGTCGGCCGGGGCGGGTAGGCTTTTCGAGGGTCAGTGCTCCAGCGGCCAAAGCCGCCGCTGATCGGGACCATTCGGCAGAATCGGAGAAACGCAGTGAACGCGCTCATCGTTCTGTACACGACCGCGGCGATGATGGCGGTCGTGGCCGTCGCTTGCACAGCGTTGTGTCTCGCTTGGTCGATCCCGGCGTGGCGCCGCCGGCTGGCCCGGCGCGGAGTCGCGCTTGAGGTTCGGGACGCCGAGACCGGAGGTCTCACCGGCTGGCCCGCCCGCGTCGGCAGCGGCTTGGTCTCGATCGGGATCGCGTTCTGTGCCGTGGTCGGGTGGTACGGCTGCTTCAGCGTGTTGGCTGCGTTGAACGCCGCCCGTCGGTAGGGCGCGGGTCGCCGGGTGCCGACGCTCTTCGCGGTTGCGGCACGATGAGGATCGCGAGCATCGGTGAGATGCGCGACATCGAGCCCATCGCCCTCGGGCCGCTTGGTGCACGTGCGGCTTCGGTTTCGCAAGGCGCCTGCATCTTCGCCAGCGTCCGCGCCGGGGCCAAATAATCGTCGAGATCCTTCCCGCCGGATTCTCGGGCCGGGGCAGCGAACGGGTCTCGACCACTCGAGAAGGCAGTCGATGTCGTCGTATGCCGAGCCGACCGCGGCGATGAGGGAGAGAGCTTCACGCCGCTCCGGGCCAGCGGGTATTGCCTTTTTCTATATGAAAGAGAGCAGCGTTCGATTTGCCCAATAAAAGATCACGGCATAGAAATGCCGAGGAGATGGGTGTTCCATGCTCTCGTGTCACTTCAACCACCCCTGGGAGCCAAACCATGCACGTGGAACTGAAGACCTATGCTGTCAACGGTGGGGAGGAATTACAGAATCGGATCGATTGCCGGATGCGATTCGCGCTTGGAAAGTTCGGCGACCGGATCGGACGGGTCGTCGTACTCCTCCGCGACCTCAACGGCCCGGAAGGGGGCATCGACAAGTCGGTCCGAGTCCTGACCCGCATCGACGGCGTCGGTCTCGTCGCGGCGATGGTCGTTGATTGCGATTGGAACGTGGCCATCGACAGGGCCTCGCACCACATCGGCCAGAACGTTGCCCGGGCGTTGATCCGACAGCGCCAGCGACGTGCTGCCGGGATCCGATCGCCCGACGATGCCCCGCTGCCCCGGGGTAGGTAAACCGATCCTTCGTGGACGGTGTGGCCGTGGGAACGCGGGGAATCCAGAGCCCCGCCGCTTCCCCGGCCCCCGTCGTCGGGGGGAGGGGTGCCTGCTCCCCGGGCCGCCGGGTATCGTGACGCCGGTGCCCAGAGGGAAGCGAAGGAGCCGATTGATGCGAGTGTCGCGTGACGAGCTCATGGCCGAGCGATGCGTTCCCTGCGAAGGGGGCGTGCCGAAGCTCGACGCCGACGAGGTAGCCTCCTGCCTGGCCGAACTGCCGGCCTGGAGCCTGTCAGCCGACGGCGCGTGCATCCGCCGCGCGTGGACCCTCGCCGACTTCCGGGCGGCGATCAAGCTCGCCAACTCCATCGGAGCGCTCGCCGAGCGCGAGCGGCACCACCCCGATCTCCATCTCGAGGCCTATCGGCGGCTGCGGGTGGAATTGACGACGCACGCCATCGGCGGCCTCTCGATCAACGACTTTCGCTTGGCCGCGAAGATCGACGCCATCGCCCCCGCCTGAAGAGCGGCGGGGAGCGGCCGGAGACGGGGGTTCTGAACCCCCCAGTGGAGGTGGCTGGCGGTTTCGGTTAGGCTGCCGGTCGCGGAGGGCGATCGCGCCCCTCCGGCCTGCCGTCGCTGCTTGGTTTGGAGAATCCCATGGCATCCTCTTCCCCCGGCCCCGAAACCCGTCTCGACGACGACGACGTGGCAAAGCTCGACCGGCTCCGTGCCGCCTACCGGCGCCTCCAGGACGAGCTCGGCCGGGTGATCATCGGCCAGGCCGACACGATCGAGAGGCTGGCGATCTGCCTCTTTGCCCGCGGCCACGCGCTCCTCGTCGGCGTCCCCGGGCTCGCCAAGACGCTCCTCGTCAGCCGGCTGGCCGAGGCGGTGTCGCTGAAGTTCAGCCGGATCCAGTTCACCCCCGACCTGATGCCGATGGACATCACCGGCACCGACATCCTTCAGGAGTCGGGCGGACGGCGCGAGTTCAGCTTCGTGCCCGGCCCGGTGTTCGCCAACATCGTCCTCGCTGACGAGATCAACCGGGCGCCGCCGAAGACGCAGGCGGCGATGCTCGAGGCGATGCAGGAGCAGAAAGTGACGGTGGTCGGCAAGACGTCGCGCCTCGAGCCGCCGTTCTTTGTCCTCGCCACGCAAAACCCGGTCGAGCAAGAGGGGACGTATCCGCTCCCCGAGGCCCAGCTCGATCGCTTCATGTTCCTCATCGAGGTCGATTATCCGAGCGAGGAGGAGGAAGTGATGATCGCCCGGACGACGACCGGCGACACCCTCCCGCCGCTCGATCATGTCCTCTCCGCGGCGGAGATCATCGAATTCCAGCACCTCGTCCGCCGCCTTCCAGTGCCCGACCACATCTACCACTTCGCCACGAAGCTCGTGCGGCGGACGCGCCCGCAGGGGGCGACGGCCCCCGACTGGCTCAAGCCCCTCGTCGCTTGGGGGGCCGGCCCCCGGGCCGTGCAGTATCTGATCCTCGGGGCGAAGGCCCGCGCGGCGCTCACCGGCGGGTACATGGTGCGGCTCGAGGATATCGCCGCCGTGGCGGCCCCGGTCCTCTCCCACCGCGTTCTGACGACCTTCGCCGCCCAGGCGGAGGGGATCGATGCCCGACGGATCTGCGAGCGCCTCATGAACGAGGCCCTCGCCACCACCAGCGGCTGACCGATGCTCCACGACCGGGCCACGCGGACGTTTCTCGACAGCGGCATGCTCTCCCGGCTCGCCGCCGTGCCGCTCCTTGCGCGCCGGCCGATGATCGGCGGGGTGTCGGGGCGGCACACGAGCCCCCACCGCGGGTCGAGCGTCGAGTTTGCCGAGTATCGGAAGTATGTCCCCGGCGACGACCTGCGGCGCCTCGACTGGCGTGTGTGGGGGCGCACCGACCGCAACTACGTCAAGGAATATGAGGCCGACACGAATCTGCGGCTGTGCCTCGTCGTCGACTCCAGCGGCTCGATGGGATATGGCTCCACCGGGATCACGCGGATCGAGTTCGCCCGGCGGATCGCCGGCACGCTCGCCTTCCTCGCCTGCCGGCAGGGGGACGCGGTCGGGATCTCCTGTGTGGCCGAGTCGGTCGTGCGGAATCTCCCCCCGCGCCGCAATCCTGCCCATCTCCGCCTTGTCCTCGATGCCCTCGAGGAGGTCCGGCCGCAGGGAGCCTCACGCCTCCCGCAGGTGCTCCACGAGATCGCCGAGACCGTCCGCCAGCGGGCGCTGGTGGTGATCCTCTCCGATCTGTTCATGGAGCCGGAGGAGCTCGCCGGGGCCCTCGGGCACCTCCGCTTCCGCCGCCACGACGTCGCCCTCTTCCACCTCCTCGACCCGCAGGAGATCCGCTTCGACTTCCGTCGGCCGACCCGGTTTCTCGACATGGAGGGGGGCAGCCCGCTGTTCGCCGATCCGCTCGACATCTCCGCCCGCTACCAGCAGGCTCTGACGACCTGGCTCGGGGCGATCCGCGGCATCGTCCTCGAGCAGGGGATCGACCATCATCAGGTGAGCCTCGACGAGGATTGCGAGAAGGTCCTCGCCCGGTTCCTCGTCGGCCGGGCCACGGCCAGGGGGCGACGATGACGTTTCTCCAGCCGTGGCTCCTCCTGGCGCTGCCGATCGTGGCGCTGCCGGTCATCATCCACCTCGTCAACCAGTGGCGCTTCCAGTCGGTGGAGTGGGCGGCGATGCGCTTCCTCCTCGCCGCCAAGGCCCTCTCGCGCGGCTACAGCCGGCTGCGGCAGTGGCTGATCCTCGCCCTCCGGATGCTCGCCGTGGCGGCGGCGGTGTTCGCCGTCAGCCGGCCACTGTCGCGCGGATGGCTGGCGAGCCTGGGGGGGGATCGGGCCGCGGCGATCGTCCTCCTCGACCGCTCCCCGAGCATGGCCCAGGCCGCCGTCGCCGGTGGTGAATCGAAGCTCGCCACCGCCCGCCGGCAGGTCGTCTCGGCGCTGGAGACCCTCGGCACGAAGCGCGTGATCCTCATCGACAGCGTGACGGGAGCCCCCCTGGAGCTGGCCGCGCCGCGGGCCCTCGCGGCGCTCCCCGAGACGGAGCCCGCCGCTGCTGCGGCCGATCTGCCGAAGATGCTCCAGGCGGCCTGCACGCACCTCCGGGCCGATAGCTCGGCGGCGGGCTCGATCTGGATCTGCTCCGATCAGCGGGCCGACGATTGGAAGCCGGCGGATGGCGCGTGGCCTGCGATCCGCCAGCAGATCGCGGCGCTCCCCCAGGGCGTGCGCGTGAACCTCCTCGCCGCCACCGATCCCGGAGACGACAACCTCGCCGTCCGCGTCACGAAGGCGACCCTCGAGCCGCAGGGCAAGGGATGGGAGCTCCTTCTCGATTTGGTCTTGCGGCGCCAGCGGGACCGGGGCCCGGTCCGCGTGCCGGTGAGCGTCGAGCTCGGCGGCGCCCGATCGACGATCGAGATCGAGCTGGTCGGCACCGAGGCGATTCTCGCGCGGTATGCCATCCCGGTCGATGTGGCGGCGCTCGCAGCCAGCGACGGGGAGCCGGGCGACTTGGCGCAGGGGAGCGGCTGGGGGCGGGTGACGATCCCCGCCGACATCAACCCGGCCGACAACGAGGCCTATTTCACGTTCGGAAAAGCGCCGACGCGGCGGACCGTGCTCGTCGCCGAGGATCCCCGGGCCCGGGGTGCGCTCGAGCTCGTCGCCGGGATCCCCCCCGACAAGCTTCTCGTTGCGGCGGTCGATCGTGTCGCGCCGGAGGAGGCGGCCGGGATGGCGCTGGATGAAGCGGCGCTCCTTCTCTGGCAGGCGCCGCTTCCCGAAGGCGACTTGGCGGCGCTTGTCGAGCGGTTTGTCGACCGCGGAGGGGAGGTGCTGTTTCTCCCCCCCGAGGTGCCGACTGGGGCGTCGTTTGCCGGGATCGGCTGGGGGGCTTGGAGCGCGCACAGCCCGCCGCTGCAGCCGGCGTCGTGGCGCAGCGACGAGGGCTGGCTCGCCGGCACGCTCACCGGAGAGGCGCTGCCGGTGGGGGAGCTCGAGATCCGCCGGGTGTGCGGGCTGTCTGGCGCCGGAACCGCTCTGGCGACGCTCCCGGACGACCGCCCGCTCCTCCTCCGCGCGGCCCGCGACCGCGGCGCTGTCGCCTTCCTCGCCACGACTCCCTCCCCCCGCGACTCCGATCTCGCCGCCAATGGCATCGTTCTTTATTGCCTCGTGCAACGGGCGATCGACGAGGGGCTCGCCGCCGTCGGGCCGGCGCGGATGGCCGATGCCGGAGAGCCGGCAGGCCCCAGCGCCCGCGCGGATGACCAGAGCATGAAGCCGGCGGACGATGACTGGCGACAGATCGCCGGGCCCCCCAGCCCGTCGACCGAGTCGGGATTCCATCCCGGTGTCCTCGCCTCGCGCGGCCGGCTCGTGGCGATCAATCGGCCGGCGCGCGAGGATGTCAGTCCGGTCCTCGCCGATGAGCAGATCGACACGCTTTTCCAGGGGCTGTTGCTGAGCCGATTTGAGCAGCAGGCCGGAGGGCTGGGGAATCTCGTCGAAGAGGTGTGGCGGCCGTGCCTGGTGGCGCTGTTGCTGGCGCTGGCGGCCGAGGGGCTGCTGTCGCTGCCGCACGTCTCCCCAGGTATCGCCGTGCGATCGGCCCGGGAGGCGCTGCCGTGACGACTCCCGCCGAGATGATCACGCTCGCGCACGGCCTCCGCTTCCAGTCGAGCCCCTGGACGCTCGGGCTGTCGATCGCCTTGGTGCTCTTCGTGGCCGCGGTCAGCGCGATCGGCTGGTGGCGGAGCGGATTCAAGCCGGGCTTCGGGCTCCTGGAGGGGCTGCGCCTGCTCATCGCGCTGCTCGTCGCGCTCCTCCTCAACCAACCGGAGTGGGTCACCGAACAGCGCCCCGTCGACAAACCGACGATCGCTGTCCTCCTCGACGATTCGCGGAGCATGGAAACGGTCGATGTCCGCCGGGACGATCGCCACGGCGGGGAGGGCCCCGGGGCGCTGTCGCGGCGCGAAGCGGTGGCGGTGCTTGCCGAGCCGTCGTTTTGGAGCCCTCTCGAGGATCGGTATGCGATCGTCATCGAACCGTTCTCTGCCGCCCACGCCGCCGATGCAAAAGCTCCGGCCGCCGGCACGAACCTTTTCGATCCGCTCGATTCGGCGGTCCGGCGCCATCCGAATCTGCGCGGGGTGGTGATCGCCTCCGACGGCGACTGGAATGAGGGAAAGCC
>Ga0209598_10002630_pt1 | contig 13955 bp, 20 predicted proteins | sample M_140807_EF_Meta_FD_187317 | JGI IMG/M metagenome (GOLD analysis project Ga0209598, IMG submission 187317) | Freshwater microbial communities from Lake Montjoie, Canada to study carbon cycling - M_140807_EF_MetaG (SPAdes) (version 2) | ecosystem: Environmental > Aquatic > Freshwater > Lake... | reverse complement strand
AGGGGCCATCACCGTGGCCTCGGCGGACGCCTCGACCGGCCGGGAGGGATCGGGGGGGCTCCCTGCCGGGGTTTCGTTGCTCATCCGGTGGCCGCCGTGGTGAGCCAACTCTATCGATGCCTCTCGGCCCCCCGTTTGGCCTTCAGCCCGTCCCTGTCCCGGCGCCCAGCCGGACCCTTCGCCGCTGCCCACCGCGGTGACTGGCCAGCAGTCTTCCCCGCGCTCTTCCGGTCCACCCGGGTGCTCCCCGAGCCCCGTGCTCTGTTGTCGTGGTGGCGACTCCTTCGGCAGGCTCCGGTTGAAGGTGCCAGACTGCCCTCCACGCCCGACCTGCCCGCATGTTCGTGCTCCCCGGCTACGACGCCTTCCTGGGCTTCCTGCTGATCTCAGCGGCGGTGCCGGTGCTGGCGCTCGTCACCAACAAGCTGCTCTCCCCCAAGAGCCGCGATGGCGAGCGGGAGCTCACCTATGAATCGGGCATGGAGCCGATCGGCGGTGCCTGGATTCAGTTCAATATCCGCTACTACATGTTCGCCCTGGTCTTCGTGATCTTCGACGTGGAGACCGTGTTTCTGTACCCCTGGGCCGTGGCCTTCCACCGCCTCGGCCTGTTGGCCTTCATCGAGGCCCTGATCTTCATCTCCATCCTGGTTGTTGCTCTCGCCTACGCCTGGCGCAAGGGCGCCCTCGAGTGGAACTGACCCGCCCCGAGCCATGACCCTCACCCCCTCCTCCGAATCGGCCCTCACCCCGAGCAGCAGCGCCGAAAGCCTTTCTGTGGCTGGCCTGCGCGATCTTCGGGCCGCCAATTGCGCCCCGGTGGGCGCCCCTGCGATCACCTCGGATCTCTCCGAGAACGTGATCCTCACCAGCCTCGATGATCTGCACAACTGGGCCCGCCTCAGCAGCCTCTGGCCGCTGCTCTATGGCACGGCCTGCTGCTTCATCGAATTTGCGGCCCTGATCGGCTCTCGCTTCGATTTCGACCGCTTCGGCCTGGTGCCCCGCTCCAGCCCCCGCCAAGCTGATCTTTTGATCGTGGCCGGCACCGTGACCATGAAGATGGGCCCGGCCCTGGTGCGGCTCTACGAGCAGATGCCCGAGCCCAAATATGTGATTGCCATGGGCGCCTGCACGATCACCGGCGGCATGTTTTCGGCCGATTCCACCACCGCCGTGCGGGGGGTGGACAAATTGATCCCGGTGGATCTCTATCTCCCCGGCTGCCCGCCCCGCCCCGAAGCGATCTTCGATGCGGTGATCAAACTGCGCAAGAAGGTTGGCAACGAGGCCCTAGCCGAGCGCGGCAAGCGACTGCCGACGCACCGTTACACCACGATTCCCCACCAGCTCAAGGCGGTGGCCCCAATTGTTGACGGCCGCTATCTGCGAGCCGAAACCCAGCAGGCGGCCCTGGCCGCGGCGGCGGGCCTGCCGCTCGGCGCTGTCCAAGCAACTGAAAAGGAAGGGGTCGAAACAACAACCGCTTCCACCGCCCCTAACACCCCCTGAGCCATGCCAGAAGAAGCCGCTGCCGTTACTGTCACCGAGCCGGCTCCGGGCCCGGTGAGCAGCTGGCTAAGCCAGCAGGGCTTTGATCACGCGGTACTGCCCGCCGACCACCTAGGGGTGGAGGTGCTGGGCATCGAGCCGGCCTTCCTGCCCTTGGTAGCCACGGCCCTGAAGGCCACAGGCTTCGATTACCTCCAATGCCAGGGCGGCTACGACGAAGGCCCGGGGGGCAATTTGGTGAGTTTCTATCACCTGATCAAGCTGGCGAGCCTGGCCGACCGCATCGCCCCCGCCAGCGCCAAGGCCGGCACCAACCAGCCGATCCCCGCCGATCTGCGGCCTGAGGAGGTGCGCCTCAAGGTGTTCCTGCCCCGCGATGGCGCCCTCTCGATCCCCAGCCTCTACGGCCTCTACCGCGGCGCCGATTGGCAGGAGCGCGAAACCTTCGACATGTTCGGCATCAGCTATGAGGGCCACCCCCATCCCAAGCGGCTGCTGATGCCGGAAGACTGGAAGGGCTGGCCGCTGCGCAAGGATTATGTGCAGCCTGATTTTTATGAGATGCAGGATGCTTATTAGGGATTAGCGGCTGATCTATCGTGAGGAATAAAAGTTTGCACTCACAATTCTTACGCCTGATAAAGCATCGGTTATGAATGTTGTGAACAACGGGCTTTCTTCATGCGTTGAACTGGTGATTTCCGATAGCGGGCTCGCCACTTTGATGCCATGTTGGGAGACTCTTGAGGGTCTTTCAAAAAGTTTTGAACTTTCGGATTGTCCTCGGCCGATTAATCAGCAAGCCTCAGCTGAAGCTTCGAGGACGGCGCGAACATTGGTAATCATTCATGCCTTTGATCCAGAATCTCTCCCAGGCCTTCTCAAGAGATTTAAAGATTTGGAGATTCTGCAGGATTTGGTGATCACCACCGATACACAGGATAAGGCACGACGTATTAATGACATCCATCTCAGCTCCCTAGGTGGCGTATCTCGGCTCCGAGTTGAGGTAATTCCCAACCATGGGCGTGATGTATGGCCCTTCTGGCGAGTGCTTGAAAAGTTTGGAGAAGATTATGACTATTTTCTAAAGCTTCATCTTAAGCGATCGACCCACTGGGAAGAGTTGGGTTATTGGAATGCGTCGGTGGAGGGGAAAGACGCAGGCCTTGCATGGAATGATGACTGCTTCGATTGCCTGATTCCCTCTAGCGATGCCGAGTGCCAATCCATGCTGAACTGGATGACCGACCAAAGGCTCGGTGCATTGTTTCCACGACCCCATAGGGTTGTGGCTCGTTTTGGCTGGGGCAGCGAGCAGAACATGCTGATCGCGGCACAGATTCTCGCTGAGCTCGGGTGTGATCCTCTCACTCTCCTAAAGCCGTTGCTTTTTCCTGCTGGCAACATGTTCTGGGGCACCATGGCATCCTTTCTTCCCCTCGTGTCTTATTTTGTGAATCACAACCACTATCCACCTGAGCCAGTTGCCCTCGACGGCACTTTTCTGCATGCCGTGGAACGTTGCTATAGCTACCTTCTGGCACCAGCTGGCTACGCCATAGGTTTTCTGTTCCCGCCACCGATCGGGGCTGCTCCACCCCGATTGCGGGGGGTGGAGCTTGAAAGGTCTTTGCAGGGAAATGCTGAGGGGGCGTTGGTGCTACCCTTTCCTGAGTCTGTTGAGCTGCATCGGCTATATACATCGCCAGCTCGAGAGTGGTGTGAGAGAGCCCATCGTACTGAAAGAGATCTTCTATCCTTGAAGGAAGTTATTCGTTCAGTAGAACGATCTCGGTGGGGAAAGATTAAGGCAGGCATTCGTGGTCTGCTCGGCCACCAGTGATATTAAACAGATGGGTTCAGTCCTTGCGGCATACTGAAGTGGGTGTAAATGGATTTCCGGGCATCTGCTTTTGAATCTTAATGCGATTCTGCCATAGCTCTTCGAGCCTCAGTCGCATGGCGACCCCCACGCTCTTTGCTGAAAATCTGGTTCGATAGCTGCATACAACATCTGGGCTGGTGATTGGCTGCTTGGATCGTTTCCTTGCCACCGCCAGCATCAACTCTGCCGCCTGCTTGACATCTGGATCAGCCCAAATCATGCCCTCATGATCAGGGTATTCACCGGCTTCCACAGGGACTAGATGATAGGGGACTGGATGTGCTAGTGGCCCTGTGCAGAAATCAACGTTGCCCCCATAGTCAGTGGCGATGACATCTAATCCCAGCTGAAAAGCCTCAGCCATCCCAAGCCCCAACCCTTCGCTGCGGTGAAGGGAGACGAAACAGTCGCAACACCTATACAAAGAAAGAATATTGCTTCGATCAAGGTCATCTTCAATGATGGTGATCCGTTTGTCGTTTGCCAGCAATGTTTTTAATTCTTCCCACAGAGGCTCCGGTCCTCTTGGCGGGAATGTCTTGATGACAAGGCCAGTAGGAGGGATGTTTTCGTTTGTATTTGAAAATGCCAATTGAAAGGCTTCAATCACCGCTTGGGGATTCTTCCTTGCGATCCGCGAGTTCAAGTCAAATGAGAAGGCGAATAGTACGGCATCTGGATCAAGTCCCCACGATCTGCGCATCTTCCTGCGCTCCTCCAGGTTTGAGAAACTGACTTGGTCTCCCAGGTCCACCACCGGCGGTATCGTCAGGATCTGTTTGTCTAACAGTGAAGTAGGGAATGTATGTAACATCTCATCACTTCCACCTTGTAAGGCTCTGTGAATCATTTCTGTGCACGGCCAGTATTCATCAGCAAGCACCAGGGCTCTAGTTAGGCGCTTGGGCCACCGATCCAGCTCCCAGAACCAAACGGCGACTGAATATGTCTGAGAGCCAGTATCCCCCTGTGTGGCCAACTTCATCGCCAGCTGCAGATGTGTATCGGCAGTCATGCAATAGATGGAAAATGCATAAGGTCTCTCTTCGCTTGAAGCAAGAGTCTTGAGTCGCAGCGAATCATCAGTGGCTGGCGCCCCATTGTCGGCGGGGATATCGCTCACCATGAAGGGGATGTCAGCGGCTTCCAGCGCTTTGGCAACCATCCTGAGATACTCGCCAAGGCCGAATACGCATGAAGCATGCCCAATCAGATTGACGCCAAATGGCTTCTCTGCAAAGCGAACGGTAGACTGATACGGGTTGCTTTCTGTCGATGCATGCAGAACTTGATCGGCTTTTTTATAATGCTCTGGTCCGCTTGCCATCCACCATCTATTAAAATGTTCGGTTCGCAGTGGCAACGGGAAGCGCAGCTGAAGGCTGGGAGTCTCCATCCAGTACAGACTCGAGAAGAGAGACAGACCAAGTTGTTCGGATGTGTAGCGGTAGACCGCCAAAAGGCAGGGATCCTCTGCGAGGATCCGGTTGTCTGGTATTGCGTAAGCCAACTTTTCTGTGGCTAGCTCCTCGTGAAGTCTTTCCCCTTGTTGTGAACGCTGACTTTGAGCCTCCATCGCGTACAATATTGCGCCTTTGGAGCTAAGAATTGCTGCATGAGCTTGGCGTAGCTCGTCGAGCGTCTTGCCAGAAACGGGTTTAGTGATCAGTTGAATCAGGTTGGCCTTGATTAATCTTCTTGATGAGTGCATCCTGCCCCAAGCTTTCCCTTAGCTTGCATACTTTAGCTAGAAGCAGGCTTTGGCGGCTTGAGTGGCAGCGACACCCAACCCGTAAGGGCTTTGGGGCATCTGCTTGCGCGCTAAGTTCTATAATGGCCTTACGATGTAAAGTATTGGGCCCTAAATGCAATTTGCCAGCTGGTTTCGTTGATTATGGTTAAATTCGGCTGAATATTTCGTTTGATTGGGATCGTGTATCGGCCTTGGTCTAGGGCTTTTGTTCTTTACGTCTTGGCTTTGCGAGGTTGATAAGCTTTATCGCTTTCAACTTGATCCGACCTTTTAGTGAAATTAAATTCTTCTTTTTAATGCGAGACTGGTATTTTGCTGTTATAAATGCTGGAATCAGTTTTCGAAACCGCGGCCAGCACCTTTGCGGTTGTTGCCAAGCCTGCTGGGCCAAATTTAAAAACTGGCGGTCGTAGGCATCCGGATCATGGTTGCGCTGCACATGATCGATACAAGCTGCAGACATTCTGCTGAGCAGGTCGGGTTGGCACAGCAGGGTTTGCAGGCTTGCCGCCATTGCCTGGGTGTCACCTATCGCATGGACGAAGCCATTGATCCCAGGCGTTACGGTATCGCCAACTCCGCTCACATTCGTTAGTACCTGCACACATCCTGCAGCCATGCTCTCGATCATTGATATCGAGAGACCTTCATGACTGGAAAACAGAATGCCAACATCCATGGATGACCATAAAGCTTTTATTGCTTCCGAATCTAACAAGCCATGAAATGTGACACTAACATTGTCAAAGCGGTTCTCGTCGAAAAAAGTTCGCAATTGTTGCAGATGCGTTCCATCGCCAGCAATTTCAAAGCAGTAATGTCCACTGCATTTAGAAAGCTCAGTTGCGAGTGGCTGGAGATCAAGAATACGTTTTTGATAGTGTTGAATTCGGCCGGCATAGCCTATTCGAAGTACGTCTCGATGCTCATTTGGTTTAACCTTGGACTTTTCACTGGAAACCGGATAAGGAAGGCGAATGATGTCATGCCGTCTTTTGGGTAGTAGTTGAATTAACTGGCTATAGATTTGATCGCTAACGGCGATAAACTTGCTGATAATCGGCTCGTAGTGCGACAAAATATCGTAATAGTCTTTTTCGTCGGTGTGGGCAATGCCGATAATCCTTTTTTGCTGCTTAGGATTCCTCATCATCTCAGCAACACCCACCCACGTTCCCCACGACCAATTAGGTAAAATAACGGCATTGCCAAGGGCTGAATAGCAGCTGGCAAAGGCTGCAATCTCCTGTGGTTTGGGAAGATGGCTACTTGCATTGCCAGCACATTCAACAATTGAATCTTGACCGTTTATTCGAAATACTTCACTACCTGGCTCGGGATCATGGACCACAACGGTACAGCTGTGACCTTTTGCGCCCAAACGTCTGCATGTATTGAGGGCCCAAGTCGTTACTCCGCCATTGGTGAGCCCATTGGCGAGGATAAATACAAGGGGGGGGGGATTTTTAGAATGCATTTTAGCGAAGCGATTGGCAGAGGGATATGTTATGGGATTCTATTGCATTGGCCATGAAGGCTCAGGCAAAAAGCCGTTTTAGTGCTTGAGCCAGCTTAGCTTGTGAGGTGTTCCATTGCTCTATATATCTTTTTTTTCTTCGGTGCAGCTTGGGAAAGCATGCGATTCTAAGATCCTTGGATAGTAAAAGCCTGATGAAAAGCAAGTTGGCAAGTGGGCCGCTTAATCCGTCGGCCGTAAGGACTTGGTGCAAGGTTGGCTTGAGTCGATGCATGTAATCGGCGAGAATCCAATCCCAGCCTTTCGCAAAGACTCTCTTTCGCCATCTTAGCTGGTGTTCAAGGAGAGTTTGTTTTGTAAGGTAAGTAACAGATCTGTTGTACTCGTCTACGTGTCGAATTTGCTTCTCTCTCGTGGCTGTGTTTGTACGCGTAGTGTCTGCATGATGCCGAAACCAGGATGCTTCTGTTGCGCTGTAGCTTATGGCATTATTGGCTGAAATTAAATAGTGCATCCAGAAAATCCAGTCTCCCACGAATAGATAGCTTCTTAGCGTGGTTGCAATTGATAGGCAGTTAAGTGAGGTTTTGCGAAGAAACACGACTGCGCTGGCATTGGGTATGACGTTGGCATTGACTAGATATCGTTGGCAGAAATCAATGCTTTGCATTGTGAACGATGACTTCCATTGTCTAGGGTCATTCTGGTCGGGCCAGTATGTAATGTCATTGATTGTTTCCCCGTCTGCATCGATTGGGCGTGATCTGCAGTAGCAAAGCGAGGCCCCTTTCTGGATTAGGTCAACCATGCTTGCGAGAAAAATTGGAGAGCAGGAGTCGTCAGATTCGGCAATCCAGATATAGGTTCCACGGGCTTTTTGGATCCCTTTCAGCCATTGGCTGCAGGGCGATCCTGAATTTTGCTCGTTGATGATGAGCTGATGAGGAAAGTCAGCAAGCTCTGTGCGGATCACACTGAGTGATTCATCACTTGAGGCATCATCTAAGACGATCAGCTCGTAATCTTGAAAGGTCTGGTTGCGAATCGATGCGAAGCGTTCGGGTAGAAAGGGTGCATGGTTGTAATTGGGCACAATCACGCTGACGAGTGGTACTGCAGCAGACCTGTTCATGGCTGGCCGTGGTGGGTGGCGCCATTGAAGTCCCCCTGGATTTGATGGCGTGCTTGCCAGAGGTGTTCCAGATTGGCGCGGAGCATGGCTGTGGCTTTTTTGGGGTATTATGAACTGATCGCTTGAATTGTGGTGGCGTGGGATGTGCTGGAATTGGTTTGGTTTTTAGTATTCGCCTGTTGTTGCCATAGTCTTGCGTAGATGCCTTGTTGGTTAAGCAGCTGTTGATGATTGCCCCGTTCAACTATCTGCCCCTTATCAAGCACGCAAATTAGATCGGCTTTCACGATTGTGCTCAGTCTGTGCGCGATCACCAGCACCGTGTGCTGCCGTTCGAATTGGTCGATGGCCTGCTGCACCAGCCTTTCGCTCTGGGTGTCGAGGGCGCTGGTGGCTTCATCCAGGATCAGCAACTCGGGATCGCGAAGGATGGCGCGGGCCAGGGAAAGGCGTTGGCGTTGGCCGCCGCTGAGGCGGTAGCCGCGTTCGCCGATCAGGGTTTCGAAGCCATCGGGGAGATCGGAGATGAAGGAAGCGGCTTGGGCTTTTTGCGCAGCGGCCAAGATCTGATCCCTGCTGGCGTGGGCAGAACCGAAGCTGATGTTGTCAGCGATGCTGGCGTTGAACAGGAAGGTGTCCTGGCTCACCACGCCGAGGCGCTGCTGCCAGGAGATCAGATCGATCTGGTCCAGTGGGGTGTTGTCAATCAGGATCTCGCCTTGGGTCGTGTTGTAGAGGCCACAGAGCAGATCCGCGATCGAGCTCTTGCCCGCCCCGCTGCTGCCCACCAGCGCCACGGTGCTGCCTCGAGGAAGATCTAGATCGATGCCGCTGAGGGCTGGGGGGAGATCGGGGGCGTATTGGAGGGTCACGTTGCGCAGCGCAATGCCTTGACGCAACTCCTGGAAGGGAATGCCGCCGCGGCTACGAAACTCCTTATCGGAGGGTTCCAGCAGTTTGTTCAGCAGATCGAGGGGTGCCGCGTTGGCATTCAATGAGCCGAGGGCACCAGAAATGTTGCCGAAGCTTCCGTTCAGGCGCTGCAGGGCCAGCACGAAGGTCACCAGGCTGGGCAGCACGCCGGAATTGCGATTACCGAATAGCACCAGGCTAAGGCCGGCAATTGCCGCGATCATCAGGATCGGCAGGAATATGGTGACCGGGCCTGTGATCGAACCGACCCGGCTTGCGGCCCGGGAGTTGGCTTCGATCGCGATGGAGCGGGAGAGCACATCCCGATCGGCTTGATCCAGCTGGCCGCTGGTATGGAGCAGGCGTAGGCCCTGGATGTTTTCGGTGATGCGGCTGGAGAGCTCCCGGCCCAGCTCGGTGCCGAGGAAGGAATAGCTGCGTAGGCGGGGCAGGATCTGTTGCTGCACCAAGGCAAGGATTCCCCCCATGATTAGGGCTGCAACCAGAAGCCAGGGGGAGAGGGTCAGTAGCACCACCAGATAGGTGATAGCCATCAGGATCGTAAGAACGAGGCCACTAACCACGTTGATCTCGGTCATCACCGCGCCGGGGCCGCTGCCGCCCACATAAAGCAGGTCGCCCACGCGATAGCGGCTGGAGCAGGGGAAGCTGAGGCTGAGGATGAGCGAGTGGATCATCGCCTGGAGCCGCGACGATGTGCGGGCGCCGTAATAGCCCATCGCCAGCGAGCCCAGGTACATGCCCACGCTTTGCAGCAGCTTCAACAGCACCGCAAGCCCCAGAAGTAACAGAAAGAGTTCGTTGCGCGGCAAGGCATTGAGGCCGGCCGTGAGCTGGGGCAGCGAACCCAGAAACCCCTTGCTGGTCCAGTCGATCGTCTGGCCCGCCGGTTTGGAGAGCAGGTCCACGGCGAGGAACACCACCCCGAGGGTGGCCCCTTCGGCGGCAGCCTGGAGCAGGTTGCAGAACATGCTGAAGCTCAGCACCTTCCATTCCTTGCGGGCGGTCTGGCGGATCAGACGCGATGCGGGCCGCGGATCATGGAGGGGGGCCAGGCCATGGCGAACAAGGCGGCGGAGAAGGCGGATCGGATGGGCCAAGCAGTGAAGAGGGTGAGTGTGGATTTCATGCACCCAGCCCTGTTATACACCGGGTTTGTGGCGTCGTTGCCTCACCTTCGCGGGCTAACGGTTGTACCCAGCCAGCCGTTGGGCGTGGAGTTTGGCCTTAAGCTCACCCAGTATCAGATCAGACTGCAAGCCCATCCCTGTGCATTGCCTCGCCAGCAGGCCCTTCCATGAAAGCCGTGATCCTGGCGGGTGGCCTGGGCACCCGCATCAGCGAGGAAACCCACCTCAAGCCCAAACCCATGGTGGAAATCGGTGGTAGGCCGATTTTGTGGCACATCCTGAAGATCTACAGCAGCTTTGGCATCAACGAATTTGTGATCTGCTGCGGCTATAAAGGCTATGTGATCAAGGAGTATGTCGCCAATTACTTTCTGCACATGAGCGATGTGACCTTCCACATGCGCACCAATTCGATGGAGGTGCATCAAAAAATGCTGAGCCCTGGGAGGTCACCCTGGTGGATACCGGGGAAACCACCAATACCGGCGGGCGACTGAAGCGGGTGCAGCGCTATGTGGGCGATGAAACCTTCTGTTTCACCTATGGCGATGGCGTTTCCGATGTGGACATCAGCGCCGCCATCGCTACCCATCGTTCCGTAGGAAAACGAGCCACCCTCACGGCGGTTCAGCCACCTGGCCGCTATGGGGCGTTGAACCTCGTGGAGGGTGATCAGGTGGCCGGGTTTCAGGAAAAACCGCAGGGCGATGGCGGCTGGATCAACGGCGGCTTTTTTGTGCTCGAACCTGGCGTCTTTGATGACATCCACTCTGATTCCACCACGTGGGAGGCCGAGCTTTTGCAGCGGTTAGCCGTCGAAGGGCAACTCCAGGCCCACCGGCACCACAGCTTCTGGCAACCGATGGACACCCTGCGGTACCGGGTGCATCTCTAGGAGCTGTGGGTGAGAGGCAAGGCCCCCGGAAACGCTGGTGCCCACCGATCTTTCCTTCTGGAGTGGCCGTCGTCTGCTGCTCAAGGGCCACACCGGCTTCAAGGGCAGCTGGTTGGCGTTGTGGCTTCTTGCGGTCGGCGCGCAGGTCACCGGCCTGGCGCTGCCGCCAGAGACCGAGCCCAGCCTGTGTGTCCAGCTGGAGCTGGATCAGCGGCTCGATCACCGCATCGGCGACATCCGCGATGCCGGCTTACTAGAAGTCCTCGTGGCCGAAACGCGCCCCGAGTTGGTGCAGCACCTGGCCGCCCACCCCTTGGTGCGCCGCAGCTATGCCGAGCCCACGGCCACCTGGTCCACCAATGTGATGGGCACCATTCATCTCCTGGAGGCCTTGCGCCGCCTGGAGCAGCCCTGCACGGCGGTGCTGATCACCACGCCCGGGCCGGCAATGTGATCGGCGGCGGGCGACTGGGCCGCCGACCGGATCGTGCCGGATGCGATGCGGGCGCTGGCCAATGGCGAGCCGATCGGTGTGCGCAATCCGTCGGCCACGCGTCCCTGGCAGCACGTGCTGGAGCCCCTGGGCGGCTATCTGCTGCTGGCGGAGCGCCTCAGCGCCGATCCTTCCTTGGCCGATGCCTTCAACTTCGGCCCCCAGCTGGAGGCCAACCGCAGCGTGCGTGAGCTGGTGGAGGAGGCCCTGCGCCACTGGCCGGGGCGCTGGGCTGACCAGAGCGATCCCCAGGCCCCCCACGAGGCCAGCCTGCTCAACCTGGTGATCGATAAGGCCCACCATCAACTGGGCTGGAGGCCCCGCTGGGATTTCTCCACAACGGTGGAGCGCACCGTGGGCTGGTATCGGCAGGTGCAGGAGGGGGTGGGTTCTGCCCTTGAATGCTGCCAGGCAGACCTGGCCCTCTACCAGAAGGTTCCCTCTCCATGAGCGTCACTGTGAAGCGCGTGGGCGAAGCCGTGGAGGTGCTGCAGGGCGCGAGACCCCACCCGCGTACCGGCCCATCCTGTTTTTCGATGGCATAATGAGATCAGCCAAATAGGGGCTGCATGCCATCACTGAGCCTTCGAGGGCTGTCGGATCAGGTCTATGAGGGCTTGCGGCAGCTCGCCATCCGCAACCACCGCAGTATGCAGGAGCAGGTGAGGCTCCTGATTGAGCGGGAGGTGCGTTACTCCCAGGTGGGTGCTGTAGAGCGGGCCCGGCAATGGCGCTCAGTCCTTGCCGGGCGCAATTTTTCCGATCTGGCTGCCGACATTCAGGCCGACCGCAACCGCTGACGCGATGACCGCATCAGCGCCCAGCCAAACCGATGTTTTTGTCCTGGATACGTCTGCCCTGCTCAGGCTTTATCTGGCCGATGGTCCGCTGCCCCCCTCGTTGGAGCCCGCCCTCCAGCGTGGTTGTACTGGCGATGCCTTGCTGCTGGTCCCAGACCTCTGCCTGCTCGAATGCGCTTCGGTGCTGTTGAAACAGGTGCAACGCGAATTGCTAGGCGTTGATGAATGCCGCGCCATCTTGGCGGATGTTCTGCAGCTACCTCTGCGACCCACTAGCTCGAGCGAACTCGCTGCTGAAGCGCTTGATCAAGCCCTGGTCCTGTCGCTGAGTGTGTATGACGCAAGTTACCTGGCTCTCGCGCTCAAGCATGGTGCTCGGTTGATCACTGCAGACAAGCAACTCGCCAAGGCAGCCGCGTCGCTTGGCTGTCTGGCAGAGCCATGATTGATTGCCTGATTTCATCGGCCATCCCTGCCGCCGAAGCATGGGAGGGAGTTTGCTCCTTCCGATGGCGGCGATGGCCGCGAGCGTCGCCGGCAGGCCCTCGCCGATCTTCAGGCACTCGCCCTTGCGGCGGGCACCCCTGTCTTCAACCCCAGCCCGAACAAGCCGCTGAGCCTCCTGCCGCCATCGAGGCTCCACTTGCACCAGGCCTCGCACGGGCTGCAGCCCCAACCCCAAGCCGCAGCTACCTTTTCGCCAGCCAGGGTTGCTGCTCTTGAACACTGACCGCTGGTACTACCGCGACTTCCAGAGCGCCCCCGAACTGATTCGCGCTCTTCTACCCGGCTCAGCCGCCGCCGCTACCGCATTCAGCCTCGATCCTGCCGCACCAGCTGCACACGCTGGGGCCAGTCCAGCCGCCGCGACATCTGCGGATGTTTTTGGAAGAGGTGCGCTCCATCAGCCTGGAGGGCCTGAGCCAGCAGCCGGATCTCGACCCGCTGCTCAGCCTGCTCACTCTGCCAGTGCGACCTGAGAGCGAACTGCCGGCTTGCTGTCAGCAGATCCTCGCCAGCCGCCCGAATCTGGACACGGTTGTGCTGCCTATGCTGGTTCAACGGTTTCCCCAACTCAGTGAGGCAGAAATCATGGTGATTGCCGGTATCCCTCGAGAAGAAATCCGCCAAACCCGTGCAGTTCAGGACTGGCTGGACGAGGGCCGCCAGGAGGGCCGCCAGGAGGGTGAGGTAGCCGTCACCCTCCGCCTCCTCAACCTCCGCTGCGGCCCTCATCAAATAGTGGCTGAATGGCATCACTAAATCTATTGCCAGCAAATCGCTATAATTCATCAATCCAAGAATGCGTCGCCATGGCCAGTGGCGGTGAGGGTGGCCTCCTTTGAGCTGGTGCTCCCCATCCTGGAGCAAGCCCAGCGTCGCCAGGACCTGTCCCTCTCCGCTCTGCAGAAGCGCTTCCGCGTGCCGCCCCGTTGCCCGAGCCTCCCCGATCCGGTCATCCCCCAACACCTCCTGGCCACCGATGACCACCGCGTTGCGCCACCCGCCTGGTCAGCGTTGAGGTGTAGCCCGACGAACAGAAGGACAGCTTCGCAGGCACTCTTCCCCGGGCCGTAGGCCGGCTCAGCGAAGAAGGCATTACCTGCCTCCCTATCCTATCGTAGAACGATTTTTCTTACTGCTCTGGGGTGGAAGGAATGCGTTCTGTGCAATAGGCTGAAAACGAATCCTGCCAATCCTTACGCAGCCAGAACCACGGCAATGCGGAGGGATTTACAAAGACCCTTGTAAACAACTGGTCCTACGCCAAGAGAACATCGATTCTGGCCATGATCCGTAGCGTCAATTCCCGCACCGGTATAGGCTGGTAGTACAGCGTGGTTCGAGCCAGACCCAGCAGCACGCATTGGCGGCTGACGCTGAGATCGGGGTGGTCGTGATCGACCAGCTTGCGCAGTTCACGGGCATCAGAGCAGCTGAG
>Ga0209598_10002628_pt1 | contig 13967 bp, 9 predicted proteins | sample M_140807_EF_Meta_FD_187317 | JGI IMG/M metagenome (GOLD analysis project Ga0209598, IMG submission 187317) | Freshwater microbial communities from Lake Montjoie, Canada to study carbon cycling - M_140807_EF_MetaG (SPAdes) (version 2) | ecosystem: Environmental > Aquatic > Freshwater > Lake... | reverse complement strand
CATGCTCAGCAAAGATTTTCAGCTGACCTCCCGATTGAACGTCCAGGTGCGAGGCCAGTACGACACTCGCCAGCGTTGGCAGGAGGCCGTCCGTGCCGATTACACCCTCTCGAAAACGGTCGCCCTGAGCGCCGCTTTTCACACCGAATACGGCTTTGGTGCCGGATTGTCCTTCCGATTTTGAGTTCAAAAAAAATTCTACCCCGCAGTGAATTGCATCAAACCAACCATCAATATGAACCCCATCACGAATCCTAAGCGCTCAACTCAACCTTCTTTACGCAGACTCACCCGTTTTTTGGGGGTAACCTGCCTCACGCTGTTTTTGGGAGCCTGTGCCACATCGAAAACTGTTTCGAGCGTAACGCCTTATCCATTCAAAGTTTGCTTGGTGACTGGAAATGATCTGGACTCCATGGGAGACCTTCGCGTGGAAGTGTACAACGGACAGGAAGTGCGCTTTTGCTGCGGACCTTGCGTGCGGAAATTTCACGCGAATCCTGAGAAATACTTGGCAAAGCTCAGAAAGTGAAACCTGAGAGGGGCCATGGAGGCCGCCGAGCATTTTCGAGAATTGACCCTGCGGTTCCAGTTGCTACTCTGAGAGGTATGAGCCGATCTCTCCCCTCCGCTGCATTGCTTTTGGTTAGCCCGCTGCTGCTGGTCTTTAGCGGTTGTGATACGATTTACTCGAATAATTACTCCTACCAGAAGACGAAGTTCATGGTGGTAAAAGATTCTGCCGGGAACAATCAGATAAAGTCGAGTTACACGTTTCAACCCTATGAGCAGCAGGCTCTTGCGCGCGCCGAAGTGGATAGGCAACGAGGTGAGGCCGAGAGGCTAAGTTTGGCGGCGCGGAATTCAGAAAAGGTGAATGCCGATCGTATGGCCACGGATTCCCCAGCGTTGAAATTAGATTCAGGATTGGGCGGGCTTCCTCCGGTGGGCGCAGGCGGTATGGGCGGTATGGGCGGGTCGTCCTCGATACCTGGGCTCGATTCGATGTCGTCTGGGGCTTCATCCATGTCTTCAGGCAGCATCCCGGGTTTGGATTCGAGCATGTCGGGCAGTTCAATGTCAGGCAGTTCAATGTCCGGGTCGGCTCCGGCGCCGGCCCCAACGATGGGCGGTGGGATGATGGGCGCGTCCATGGACGGAGGCATGTCTTCTGGGGCGACACCAGCTCCCGCGTCCGCTCCGAAACCGGCCGCACCCGCAATGCTTCCGGGCCTCTAATAACTGCGCTCTCACGAGCAAAAGTTCTGGGCGTCTCAAAGCTTGGAATCTGTTTCTCTGGGATTATCGGCTTGAGCGACCTCTTTCCAGACGAAGGTTCACAGAGTGTGATGTTTCTGTACGACTCGGGTTGACTGTGATTTTTGCTGAACAAACTGCGGGTTGGACTTGCAGACACTAAGCGAGGGAAGACCCATGACAAAATCTCCTCCAGCATCGAAACCGGCAACTTGGATGTCGGCGTCTTCAGGGGTGGGGCCGACGACGCAACTTTTCAGAGAGACTTTTGTTAAGGCGGAGATTCATGTCTTCGTGGGGGCGGAACCCGTGGCGATCTATTCCATTCAACCGGGGATTTACTTGTTGGGTCAGGATGATAGTTGCCATTTACCCATTCATGCGGAGCGAGTTGCGGGAATGCATTTGCGGCTTTCCTTTCACGGGCATCGTCTGTTGGTGGAGGATTTGGAGAATACAGGTGGAGTTTTTATTGGTGGTGCGCAGATTCGTTTGCCCACGCCGATTTATCAGAAAACTGAGGTTCATTTGGGAGCTGCGCGCTTCTACTTTGAGTTTGATGAGGAGAGTCGCGTCCAGATTGCAGCGGAGCTTTCTGATCCGACTTTGGGGTTGGAGGGCATTCGCAGTGAGTTGCTGCAGGAACCTCATCAGGTGACGAATACGTTGGGGCAAGGAGGGATGGGGCTTGTTCTCGCTGCTAGGGATTTACGGATTCACCGGTCTGTGGCGATGAAGGTGTTGCGTCCTGGGAATGAGTTTTCGGCGGACAAACTGTTGCGATTTGTAAGCGAGGCGCAACTCACTGGGCAGCTGGAGCATCCCAATATTATTCCAGTGTATCAGCTTGGGGTTGGTGCTGATGCACAGGTCTTTTACACCATGAAGCATGTCCGTGGGCGGACGCTGGAGGAGGTGTTAGACGGATTGAAGGAGGGAGACGTACAGACTTGCGCTCAGTATCCTTTGCCTGCGCTGCTGACGGTTTTCATGAAGGTCGCTGATGCCATTGCTTTTGCACACGCCCAAGGAGTGGTGCACCGAGACTTAAAACCGGCCAACATTATGATTGGCGCCTTCGGGGAAGTATTGGTGATGGACTGGGGGCTGGCGCGGCGCATTGCAGAGGGGCCTGAGGCGGTGGGTGCTGAGGAGAGGAGTTTGCCCAGAATTATACTGCCGTCCGAGGGCCGTTTTGAGACTCTTGATGGCGCGGTGGTTGGCACTCCTCCCTTCTTGTCACCCGAGCAGGCCGCAGGGAACGCTCCGTTAGACGTGCGTTCGGACATTTTCGTCATGGGGGTGATATTGTATAACATCATCGCATTGAGGTTGCCGCTGGAGTTGCATGATTTGGACGCGGTGCTGCAGAAAATCTGTGCGGGGCGTTGGGTTCCCTTGGAGGAAAGGGTGCGGCAGCTTGGGAAAAGTGGGGCACCTGCGCCGACTCTGTTGCACTGTCCCGGAGGTAAGCCGCCCGAGGGATTGGTAGCAATTGTGGAAAAGGCAATGCAGTACAACGCCCAGAATCGCTACCAAACCATGGATGCCTTTCAGCGGGATCTTCTGGCGTACCAAAATGGCTTTGCGCCTTCGGCAGAGAAGGCTGGTTTTTTTCGGCAACTGCAGTTGCTTCTAGGGCGCAGGCGCAGGGAGGCGGTGGTCGCGGTGTGTTTTTTAGTATTCTCGCAAGTGTTACTGACTTACTTTTTGGGGCGTATATCAGCGGATCGGAGGGCGTTGAGGCTAAACGAATCAGAATTGGCCAGCGCCAACCAAGATTTGAAGGGGAAGAATCAACAACTGGAACAAATTGTATTCCAGTTGCGCGCCACTTCCCTGCGCAACTTTGAAGACGCCTTGGCGCAGCTTAAACAGAAGCGTGGCGGTCAGGCTCTTTCTCAGATTAATTTGGCGCTGGTTGGGGTTAATGATTCACCCAAAGTCCAAGCTAGATATCTTATTATTAGGGGCTTGGCGAACACGCAGCTAGGCTTTTACTCCGAGGCCCTTACAGACTTTAGACTCGCCGCTACCGCCGACCCAGGCTGTATCCCGTTAGAACAAATGGAGTCGGATCTTGAGCTTGGTTTGGAGAATGGCAGTCATCCTCAAGAGGGCTGGGCGTGGGAGAAACGTGAATTATCAGCCGCTGTGCAGTTTGCATCATCGATCAAGCGAAAGCATATCAATACGCCTCCAAACAGCCTCCCGAATCCAGATGACAATCGGATAAAACTTCGTCCCTAACGAAGTTTCGGTGTAGCGCAACGGCTCTATTTATATTCTGATAGTGAAGGTGCCATATTAGGCGCCTACGCTTTCTTCCCGTTTCCTCCGTCCCGTCACACCTCCTGCATTCTCATGAGCGATCTGCTCTCATCTCTTGATCTAAAATTTCTGCCTGATTGGTTGAAGGAATCACCCGCGCCTAACCGGTATGCTGGCTTCGAGGGGGACTCCTCAGAGCGTCGTCAGGAGGGGCGTGAACGTTTTGGTCGGGGCCAAGGTGGTGGCGGAGGCGGACGGGGAGGTCCCGGTGGTGCGGGCGGCGGCCGTGGTGGCGGAGCAGGAGGTGGCCAAGGGCGCCGCGATGGTGGTGGCGGTAGCGGTGGCGGTGGCGCGCGCTCCGGTCGCTCGGATGGTCGTCCCCAAGGTGGCGGGCGTGGTGGTCAGGGAGGACCGCGGAGGGAACATCACACTCAAGACGCTGGCCGAGGAAATGAAGCTCGTCGTGACTCTGTTGGAGGGGATAAAATTCCGGCGCAGGTGCGCATTCAGTTTTTGCCTGAACCCATTGCTGCGGAGAATATTGCCAAACAAATTCGTCAGAGTGGACGGGCCTATCCGTTATTTGGAACTGCTCGGATGTTTCTGGAAAAGCCTGAGCGCCATGTGGTGCGCATTACCAGCAGTGATGCGGCACATCCGCTGCATCAATTGGAGGATGGGGCGATTGGGTTTGACGCCGAAATTCTGGAACGGGGCGCCTTCCGCGCGTTGTGGGATCGATTTTATCGCGAAGAAGTGGTTGAGACGGAACCACCGAAGGGGAATTACACGAGCGTCGCCCGCTGCCGCGCCAACGGCCAGATTCTTGGGCCGACGAGTTACCATGGTTATCAGGTGGCGCTGCGCAAACTTTACGAAGAGCGCTTCAGCCGCCGGATGAGTTTCCTCGAATTTCAACGCGAGGAAATTGAGATCATTGCCGGCGAGCAAGCCGTGGCAGATTGGAAAGCCTTGGCGAGTCGTCAGACGGTTTATCACACCAAGGATGAAGTTGCGCCCATTCAGTTTAAGTCCATTGAGGAAACTGAGGCTCATTTCCGCAAAGTCTGTTTGCCGACGCTGCGCAAATCTGCGACGACGCTCTCGTGCTCAGGACGGTCTTCTCGCGAGCTTCCGGAACGTGGTTTGGTGAACGCCGCGCGCGACGCATTCGAGCGAGAACTCGCCTATCCGGCGGGGATGGTGCACGGGTTGCGCGCATTTTTTGACGAGCAGGGGCTCCAAGTTTTTAAGCACAAAAAGCGTGTGCTTTACGTCTCCGCGATCCGTCCGAAGCGCGCCGTCGTTGCCGGTTTCGCCGAGGGGCCAGCCTCGCTTTTGCGCTTGGTGGAAGCCTCGCCTCGCATCACCAAGCGGGAGGCCGCCATCAAACTGTTGGGCGTTGCGAACACTGAAGAACTTGAGTCGCCCGAAATTGCGGCAAGGAAGTCGCAGCTCGCCGCAGATTTGTATTATCTGATTCACGCTGGGCACATTGTGGAATTTGCCGATGGCCGTTTGGATCTGCCTCTTTCGCCGCAAGGATCCGGCACTCGGGAGGGTGCCGAAGAACTGGAAGACGCTGCCGGGGAAGACGACGGTTCGCAAGCTGTCGTTGATTCAGCTCCTGAGAATGCGGTCGCTGTGGCGGTTGTTTCGACTGAAGAAGTCGTCGCTCCGACCGAAGAAGCGGTCCTTCCACCCGCCGACGAGATTGAGGTCGTTGCGACGATTCCCGAGGTTGAGCCACACGGGGACGAGGTTGTTGAAGTGTCCGTCGAGGAAGCTGATGCAGACAGCGCACACCAATCAGAACACGTTGAAGCGGATGCTACAGCGTCCTCAGTATCCTTGCCTTCCTCGGAGGATGTCCCTTCTACGAACGCAAATTTGGAACACGAAGTTCCTTTGACTCCGGATAATCAAATTAATCCGGCTTAACTTAGTCGCCTCACCGGCTTAAGTATTCACCGCAGATTGAAGCCTCTTTCGAAAGAGGCTTCAGGCTCACAGTTTTGGTAGGCCAACCGGGGGCGCGCCTTGATTCGCCATGATACAGCGCGCCTAACTCCGGTGGGTCAATGCGTCTATCGGCTCCTGCCTCCGAATCGGGAACCGCTGTTGGTCGAAAACCGCCTTCCGCCCCCACCTCCGCCACCGCCACCATTACGACGGCCCCGTTCCTCGTCTCTGGGTTGGTTGAGAGGCTCGGGTTCTGCGTAGTTGAAGTCCTTCGCGAGCTTGCGGATCAGTCCTCGGCCAATGAAGCGCTCCAGAGCACGCAAATTACTGTGGTCATCCTGACAAATAAAGCTGATGGCGTCCCCAATCGCCTTGGCTCGGCCGGTACGCCCGATACGGTGCACATAGTCTTCCACTTGAGGAGGAAAGTCTAAGTTGACCACGTGGGAAATCCCGTCCACATCGATGCCGCGCGCCGCGATATCTGTGGCGATCAGCACTCGGACGGCTCCGGAGCGAAAGTCATCCAAGGCGCGTAGTCGTTGGTTTTGAGAACGGTTGGAATGAAGTGTCGCTGTTTTAATTGAAAGCGATTCCAGCTTACGGGCCACGCGATCTGCGCCGTGCTTGGTCCGAGTGAAGACAAGGACCATGTTCATGGTGGGGTCAGTGAGCAAGTGGCACAGGAGCGAGGCTTTAAGATGCCTCGGAACTTCGTAAACCAGTTGGGTTACCGTCTCCGCCGGATTGGAGCGGCGTCCGATTTGAACTACCTTTGGGCTACGCTGAAATTCGTGAGTGAGCGACTCGATTTCCTTAGAAAGCGTTGCCGAAAACATGAGGGTTTGCCGCTTTTTGGGTAGCGCACTCACCACGCGCCGGATGGCTGGGAGGAAGCCCATGTCCAACATGCGATCCGCCTCGTCAAGAACGAGATGCTCCAGCGCGGAGAAGTCTGCGCAGCGCTGGCTCATCAGGTCTAACAGACGGCCTGGGGTTGCGATGACCATTTGTGCTCCGGAGCGGAGTGCCTGGATTTGAGGGCGCTCTGAGACGCCACCGAAGACTTTCGCGATACTGATGGGCAGATGTTTAGCGTAAACTTGTACGTTTTCCTCGATTTGCACCACGAGTTCGCGGGTTGGAGCTAGGATGAGTGTGCGGGTGGCGTTTTGTCGCGCAGGTGCAACACTGTGAAGGCGATGCAACAGTGGGAGCGTGAACGCAGCGGTCTTGCCCGTGCCTGTTTGGGCGACACCGATTAAGTCGTTGCCTTTGAGGATTTCAGGAATGGCGGCGTCTTGAATGGGGGTCGGCTCTGTGTAACCGGTTTCTTGGATGGCCTGCAGAATGAGTGAATGAAGACCGAGCGCTTGGAATGGCATGAGAACGTTTATTCGTAACTAACTGCGCGGATGCGCTTTGTTACGCCCCGCCGAAGGGCTAAAGTCACATAGTAAACTCAAATCCCTGCAAGCATAGCATTTACCGATATGAAACATTCTGCAATCGTTTTCCGTTTTTGTCGTAAGATGTTAACAAACATTTGCTAACTCTTTGCCAACGTATTCCGGAGGGAGCTCGGATTACTGAACGTCTCCGAATTGTTTGGGAGACACCTCTACTGGCGAGGTTTGACGTAGACGCCAATGAGCGGGCGCGGAGAGGGTTTTGCGGAAATGAAATCACTCACAAAGCCTTCTTTTAAGCGGAGTTCGACGTGGCCTGCACCGGAGCCTCCGTACACTAGCACAGATCCGGGAGGTGCTTTGTAAGGGTCGGATACTGCAATTTTGCGAAAACCGAAGGAGTTTTGTAACTCGATTCCAGCTTCCTTGGCGTAACGTGTTTTGGGGTAGGAGTCTATGATGTGAGCTTGGAGCAGCGCGGTTTTCACATAGCGCCAGCAACTCATTCGGGAAGAGCTTGCGGCGCGTTGGGCTGCGAGTTCGGCCGCTTCCACCATGCGGCTGTCGTAACGAAAACTATTGGAGCGCGGTCCAAAAAACCGCCGTGCTTCGGGAGAGGGAGACTTGACCTCGTCGGGAGTGTAAAGAGAGTAACTCGCCTGCGCCGAGGTGATAGGCGCGCAAATCGCACATGAAATCGCGAAGAAAAATAATCGCAAGGCTTTAGAGTAGAAGGTATTGTTGTATCTCATGATGAGCGCCAAAGAATGGCGTTATAACTGATCGGAATTACCCGAGAACTAGCTGAGTCGAGGGAATATCGCGCGAGAGACGGAGTTGCGCAACGTTCGGAAAATACAACGCCAAGCCTTGGTGCGCAAGCTAATATGCGATGGATTGATGTTAACCGCTTGTGCTGTTTGGAATTAGTGATGGAAGCGTCTTTGCAAAAGCAGCCTCAAGCTATTCAACACCACTATTAACGTGCTGCCTTCGTGGCCCATGACGCCAAGGGTCAGGGGAATGCGCCCCGCGAGTGCGAAGCCCACAAGCACCAAAATGACGGCCAGTGAGAGGATCATGTTCTGTCGGATAATGCGCCCCGCCGCCGCACTCAGGTCGAACGCCTCCAAAAAGCCCTCCAACCGGTCGTGCATCAACACCACGTCGGCTTGCTCCAGTGCCGCGTCCGAACCGCGCGCCCCCATAGCCACCCCCACGTGCGCCGCTGCCAGACTGGGCGCATCGTTAATGCCGTCCCCGATCATCGCCGTCTTTCGTCCGCTGCGCGCCGTTTCCAAGATGAATTCCAGCTTTTGCTCCGGACGCAATCCCGAACGAATCTCCTGCACTGCAATGATTTCCTGCAAATGCGCCGCTGCCTCTGGCCGATCTCCGGTGAGTACCACCGTGCGCAAACCCCGCTTGTGAAGCGCCTCCACCACCGTGCGCGCCTGTGCCCGAATATCGTCACGCAAGGTCAGTCGCCCCGAGACCCCGCCGCAGGATACCCACACTTCCGAGACTCCCAACGCTTGCAGCTCCGCTTGCTCCGGAGCGGTCGCCCCTTCCAGCACCCACTCCCGTTTTCCCAAACGCACTTTCTTTCCCTCATCCTCCGCCTCCAATCCAAGGCCCGTCACCGAGTTGAACTTGAGCACCACACGCTCGCGACTTTTCTGCAGGCGCGCGTGTTTCGTGATGGCCCGGGCCAAGGGATGGGTCGAAAGCCGCTCGAGCGCGTAGGCCCATTCCAGAACCTCAGTTTCGTGTCCCGAGGGATAACTTTCGACGCTTTCCACCCGCAATTCTCCAGTCGTGAGGGTCCCGGTTTTGTCCATCGCGACTACGCGAACTTGGGCCAGTTGTTCTACGGCAACTCCGCCGCGAAACAGAATTCCGTGGCGCGCCCCGGCCGCTATCGCAGCGAGAATTGCGGATGGCACAGAAAGCACTAGAGCGCAGGGAGATGCGACTACTAGAAGCGTCATCGCAAGGTAAAAAGCACTGGGTTGGCCGGAGACGGTTTCGAAGGGAGACTTACCTTGGAAAAGCCACCAGAAGAGGAACATGCCTCCGGTCAAGGAGAGGATTGCAAAGGTATAATTGCTTCCGAAACGGTCCGTGAAGCGCTGGGAGGGCGCTTTTTGCCGCTGTGCTTCCTGAATGAGGCGAATAATGCGTTGCAAGGCGCTTTCTGCCGCCAGCTTGGTGACGTGAACGTCTACAGCTCCCCAAAGATTGAGTGTGCCTGCCATCACGGAGTCGCCCGGTTTCTTTTCCACTGGAGTCGCCTCACCGGTAAGGGTCGCCTCGTCCACGGCGGTTTCTCCGGTTGCCAACTCGCCGTCCAAAGGAAAGAGTGCGCCCGGGAGGATTCGCAACGTGTGCCCCGGACGCACCCTATCCACGGGCACCTCGTGCTCCGAGCCGTCGGCAGTCACGAGTGTGGCGGTTTTCGGCGCCGTATCGATGAGCGCACGGATCTCTCGTTGAGTGCGTTCCATCGCAAAATGTTCGAGCGCGCCCGCGAAAGAGAACAGGAAAAGGAGAGTGACGCCCTCATTCCATTCGCCGATGGAAGCGGCCCCCACGGCGACGGCGAGCATGAGAAAATGCACGTCGATTTCGCGTTTAACGAGTAGTTCCCAAGTTTCCTCAACGGCGAACCAGCCGCCGGCAATGTACCCGGCAATGTGAAGTCCGAGTGCCAAAGCACCGCCCTGAGGTGCCAGCCAGCCGCCGATTCCGAAGGCTGCGCACATCCCAGCGGCCCCCAATTGCCAGCGCCATTCGCCGGAATGCTCCGCATCGACCTCCATTCGGCGTTGAGTTACGCGCAGTAGACAGGTCCGGCACTCGGGCGGTTCCACGACTGTGACGGTTGATTTCATCTCTTCATTTTGCCTTTCGCACTCGAAAACCCAAATCCCTTTTTGCTAGGATGCTCCCTGAAATGCTATAGCTCAGGCTCGACTTTGTCGAAGGGCCACCCTCCTCCTCTTTTACCCCTTTAATCCTGTGTCCGCTTTGGCCTCCGATTCGTCTGATATTGCTCCGCACTCTGACCGTCCACCCCGCCCTCGACGGCCGATCAGGCGTCTGTTGTTGTTTGTGGTGATGTTGTTGGTTTTTCTGAGTGTGCCACCCGTATTTCGCGGAATGCTGTGGGTGGTATGCCAAGAGGAAGTTCGCCGCCAAGGTGGCGAGCTGCACATTGGAGCCTTAACCGGTTCACTTTGGGAGCCATTGGTCCTGTCTGAAGTGACGCTCAGCCTTCCCAGCTTTCGGGGTGGGTATTTTCAACTTTCTGCGAATCAAGTGCGTTTGCAATACCGTTGGACCGCGTTGCTGGAGCGGGTTGGGACACGGCCATTTCTGCAAAAATTCACGCTTTTAGGGGGCCGCGTGCTTTGGGAACCTGGTCAACGCAGGGGTGAAGTTTCTACTCCATCTTTTTTTGGTTGGGGGGCGCCACTTCCTTTTCCAATGCCAGAACAACTCGATCTTCAATTACAAGATGCCACTTTGCGTTCTGGCGATTCCCAGCTTCTTCTCGAAGACGCCATCTTGACTCTTAGCGATGTGGCGCCGGGCGAGTTCAAAGCCGCTCGGATGGAAGTGCGCTCCCAAGGCTGGAACAAGTCTTTTCGGGATTTGCAGGGGAAATCCGCTCGGCAAGATGGTCGCCTGCAGTTGGGTGATCTCACTCTTCTGGATGGGCTTAAGATTATTTCGTTCACCTCTAACCTTTCCGCTCTCGCTGAAGGTCGAGCGGATTTTGAGCTTCAAACCGAAGTGTTCGGCGGTGAACTTCGTGTTCTGGCAGAATTTAATTCGGCCTCCCAAGATTCCCCGCTAGAGGCCAGTGGCACATTTTCCAAACTCGGCGTGGCGCAGCTTGCCTCTTTTCTGAACGTGACTGAAGCCGCTGGGGGTTCGCTGGAAACGGGCAAGTTCAGCTTTCGCGGGCGCCCCTCACAATTGGAACGTGGTACCGCCAGTCTTCGGTTGGAGGCGCGCAATTTCCAGTGGGAATCTCGCCAATGGGACGCTCTGGTGCTTGGCGCGACACTTTTAGATCACCACATTCAAGTGCCGGAGTTTTCTTTGCGGCAAGGTCATAACCAGCTGGTTTTGAATGGTGATATGCAATGGCCTGGTGGAGATACTTCGTGGTGGAAGGCTGATTTCGGAGTGAACCTCACCGCGAAGATCGACAATCTCACGGAGTTGTCGGCCTTGGTGTTGCCGGAGTTTAAGTACGCAGCCGGAGGTCTGACCGTGGATGGTGCGATTCGCAGTCAAGCTGGGGTGCTGGGCGGCGCTCTGATTGTCTCCGGTGCCCACTTGACTTGGCGAAACGCGCCGATTGATGAACTGCACGCCGCAGTCAAGTTGCAGGGGAGCGAAGTACAGGTGCTCAACGTGGAATTGGCGCAGGGCGGAGATTTACTGAGGGGGCGGGGCGCTGTTTCCGTTGGGGAAAACTGGACCTACCGTGGTGAACTTCACGGAGCGGTGCGGGATTTGAGCCAATACGAAGCGCTATGGCAGTTGGTGGCGGCGCGTTCTTACACGGGCGGATTGGATTTGGATTGGACAGGAAAAGGGAGTGCTCAAACGCATGAGGGAACGGTCAAGGGGCGGTTTCGGCAGTTTGGTCCAGCGGGGGCCAAGGAGCGTTGGGAGCATCCGATGAGCGGTTCATTTTCAGGGGGGTACGATCAGGCTGGGATCGTCGTGGATGCGTTTGAACTCGGTGACGAGGTGGTGCAGCTCAAGGCGGGCGTGACGGTGAACAAGGAGGGGATGCGCTGGACGAAATGCAGTCTTCAGCAAGGTCAGGGAACTGTGATGGAAGGGGAGGCCTTGCTTCCGCCGTCGCTTTGGAAAACGTGGCCCAAGGTGGACTGGCAGGCTTGGTTGAAAGGGAACGAGCCCATTGAGTTGCGTATGGCATCCAAAGGGATGGACTTGGCGGTTTTGGGGCGGTTGCCGGGGCTGCCGGTGGGCTTGGCGGGTACGCTGGAAGGCGAATGGGAGCTCAAAGGCGACTCGAAGCGTCTCGAGGGGCACGGAGGGTTGCAATTACATCGGGCGGCTTGGGGCAAGGAAGGTGGGGAGCGGCACTCGGAAGTCGAGTTGGAGCTGGCTTGGGCTGCGGATAAGCTATTGGCGAAGCATTTGCAGTGGAGGGATTCGACTGGCCTGTACACGGGTTCTGGAACGCTTCAGTGGGCAGGAGAACAGGGGGCGGTGCTGGGAGGCTCGGCATCCAGCGCAGCCGCGCAGTGGTCCGCGCCGCCAGGATTTAAGTTTGCAGCAGGCGGTTTTAAGGAAGGACTGGCTGTTCCTTTGAGCCCGGTTCAATTCAAAGGAAACGCGGTCTGGAAGATTTCCGGGCCGATTGCGACCCCGATCTTGACGGGAGATTTGATGATTCAGGAAATCGACTTCGGCGGGGTGCCGGATTTGCGTCCCATGTGGCGTGCCGTTGATCCCAAGGCGGTTGAATTGCCGGGGTTACGCTCCGAGTGGTTGCGGGGGTGCCGGTTACAATTGCAGGTGGGGAGCGGCGAAGGGACGGCTGTGCGAGGTACCACGGGGGCGGCCCGTGTTGACCTGAAAGCGACGGGCCTTGCGGGCGCTCCTGAGTGGGCGGGGGAAGTGCGTTTGGCGGTGCGCGCTGCGGCCGCGGGAGCGGTTTTAGAGGTGGCGCCGTGGGTGGTCCAGTTCGTGCCCGGACAAATCGTCCCGGATTTGGAGATTCACGCGAGCGGGACGGTGGAAGGGCTGAGTTTTCAAACGGGAGCCGTGGGGCCTTTTGGACAGACTGTCAAAGAATATCAGGCTCAGGCACCGTTGTCGTCGGAGGCGGTGCGCGCTGTGTTTGAAGAGGGCAAGAGTTGGTAAGGGCGGAGCTTTTCAGCTGGATTTTAGAGGGTTTGCACCGAGGGCTATTTTAGGGTGGAAAAACCGCTCGTTTTCGCTGCATTTCCACTTTAAGATTTGCCATGCGTGCCCCCACTCAAATCCACCGTGATTTGACATTGCTGCCTCCCATTCCTCCCTTTTTTTGCCGGGGACTGCGTTTGTTGTCTTGGTGCCTCGGACTTCTCCACTTCATCTGCGCCAGTCAGCGTGTTCAGGCCGCTACCGTGGTGCTGGATCCGGGGCACGGTGGTTACGATCCAGGCGGGGTTCCACGGCAACGTTTTATCGAGAAAAAAGTCACCCTGGAAATCTCTAAACTCATTCAGGCCCGCCTGCTGGCCGCCGGTCATAAAGTCATTATGACGCGCACTAAGGATGAATTTGTAGAACTTGAAGATCGTGTCGACATTTCAAACAGCGCGCCTTACCGCGCCATTTTCGTCAGTATTCATTGCAACTCAGCCCCGAACTTCTCTGCTCACGGGATAGAGACGTACCATTACAGCTCGCGAAGTGGGCGCTTGGCGCAGGCGATTCACACCCGAGTCGTCGCTGCAACCGGCGAAGAGGATCGCGGGGTGCGGAAGGCGCGGTTTTATGTGCTACGCAACAACCGCCGGGTAGCGGTCTTGGCGGAGTTGGGTTTTCTCACCAACCCGAAGGAGGGGGCGAATCTGGCCCGCAGCGCTCGGTATCAGAAAAAGGTGGCGGCTGCCGTGGCGGCCGGAATCCAAAGCGTGGTGCGGTGAGAGTACCCCAAACCTCGAATTATTCCGGTAAGGCCAGACTTGGCTTGGCGAATGGGAGCGCATTGTCCGTCGGCCGAAGGAACTTCGAGTCACCGCTTTCGTCGTCGTCTATCTGCGGATCCAATATTGTGGGTGCGACTTCGAATTTACCAGTTTGCATGGTGTCCGTCATTTCTGAGGGCCGAGATCCTGCGCAGCCACCAAAGGTGAGGGTCAGAGTTACGAGCAGGCCTAGGCTTGAAAAATTTTTCATACATCCCGAATTCGTTTGAGACGAGTTACGGGGAGGGGATTCCTTCAGACTTCATCCACAAACAACTTGGGGAATGGATTGAACCCGACAACCGAAGTTCACGCGGAGGCGCGGAAGCGCGGAGAAATA
>Ga0209598_10002626_pt1 | contig 13976 bp, 11 predicted proteins | sample M_140807_EF_Meta_FD_187317 | JGI IMG/M metagenome (GOLD analysis project Ga0209598, IMG submission 187317) | Freshwater microbial communities from Lake Montjoie, Canada to study carbon cycling - M_140807_EF_MetaG (SPAdes) (version 2) | ecosystem: Environmental > Aquatic > Freshwater > Lake... | reverse complement strand
CCGCGCTCACGGCACGTCCCGCAAGAACAGGTCGAGGCGAACGTCACCGGAGAAGGGCTCGCTCACCGCAGCGCGATTGAGGCTGATTCGGCTCAAGCTGAGCGCGGGCAGCTGCGCCGCCAACGCGTCGACCCAGCGCAACACCGCCAGCCGGTCACCGGCCACCGGCAACGTCATCTCGATGCGGCTCAGCACGCGGCCTTCGAGCGGCGTCTGCCGGTAGCGGCCACCCACCACCTCCAACCGGCTGGCGGTCGCGGCATCGAGCAAATCGGCGACCTGCCGCTCGCGGCTGTCGGCGGCCGGGAAATGCGCCAGCAGTGTCGCAATCTCTCTGGCGCGGGCGGCATACGCGGCGGTGGGGTCGTCCGGCGCGACCGTTGCCAGACGCCGCGCCTCGAGGTGGCTGGCAACCAGTCCCGCCACCATCAGCCCGGCCATCAAGCACAGCGCCACACCCAACCAGCCGAGTCGGTGCAGTTCAAACCGCAAGCCTGTCATGGCGCCACTCCGGCAGCGGTGGAGAACGCTTCGGCATCAACCCCCAACAGCCCGCCCTCGACCACCGCCCGCAGCCGACCCGCGCTGTCGCGATCGTGGCCCGTGCTGCGCAGCCCGGCAAAATGCCCGCTGGCCTCAAGTCGGGCGATCACCGCCTCCACCGCCGCAAAATCGGCTGTGTCCAGCACCAGCTTGATGCGCCGCTGCTGCGGGTCGATGTCGAGTTGCAGCACCCCAGACTCTGCCGGCAGCTCCAGCAGGCAATCGCGCAGCCACGCCTGCCACGGCGTCTCCAGCCGACTGGTGACCCCATTGAGGGCCCGCGTCTGCTGCGCGACCAGCGCCATCCGCGACTCGCTGATGCGCGGCGCGGGTGCGCTGTCCGTCGCCGCCGGCAGCAGCACAGTGGCCGCGCCAGCCATCGCCAAAGCCGCGGCACCGCTGCCCAGCCACAGCCAGTCGCGCCGCCGCGGCCGCTCCGAAGCCCACGCGTCGTGCCCGATGAACCGCTCATTGGCGGCCGGCACCATCGCCGTCCAACGCGCACATGGCGGCAGATCGGCTCCCGCAGCGGCTCCCAAACGGGCAGCCCGGCCATTCCAGCCGGCCTCAGTCGCCCAGCGCAAGGCCTCCTCGCCGTCGCGCTTGCGTCGGCTGATCGCCGCCAGCGGCTCGCCGCGCGCGTCCAGTCGCAGCAGCGTCGCGCGATCGCCCTCGTCAAGCAGCGCCGTGGCGTCGCGCACATCGGCCGCCGCCAGCGCACCGCAGATCGCCGGCAACAGACTTGCAGGACGCAGGCCGCGCTGGGTCAGCGCGTGCTGCAAGCCATCGACCAGCGCTCCTGGCACAGCCGTACTGAGTCGCTGTGCACCGCGCTCGGCTACCCGCAACTGCCACGCGGCAACATCGGGCAACACCGCCGACCAGTGGTGCTGCAGCAGGGCGGTGCGCTCATCGCGGCCCAAGGCGGAGTCGGGCCAGTCCAGGCACAGCAGACGCGCCCACGCCGAGCCCAGCCACACGATCGCGGTCGCCGGGCCGGGTTGCAGAGCGTCCAGCAGCGTCGCCACAGCGTTGAGAACCGAGTCGATGTTGCCGCCGACCAGCGGCTCGAATCGCCAACGCGGCGTCCCGCGGCCGCCACCACCCAGGACGCCGACGTGGCTGCCATCGATGGTGATCAACAAGCGCTCACTCATCGGTCACTCGCAACACTTCGGCCGCGGTGGTGCGACCCGCCGCCAGGAGCTGCACCGCCGCCGCCCGCAGCGACCGCGTCCCGCGCTCGGCGGCCATGCGCTTCACGTCAAGGATGGACTGGCGCGACGCCACCGCCTGCCGCATCACATCGTCGAACCGCAATGTCTCGGCGATGGCCACCCGGCCGTGGTAACCACTGCCACGACAGCGCCCGCAACCGCGACCCTCCATCAGCGTCACCGGCCCGGCGACCGGATGCGCCGCTAGCAGTGCCGCGTGTTCGGCGCTCGCGGCTACCGGCTCGGCGCAGTGCTGACAATTCACCCGCAGCAGGCGCTGCGCCAGCACGCCATTGAGCGCAGCGACAAAATTGTAGGGATCGACGCCCAGCTGCAAAAACCGCCCGAGCACGTCATACACATTGTTGGCGTGCACCGACGAGAAGACTAGGTGCCCGGTAAGCGCCGCCTGGATGGCGATCTGCGCCGTATCGTGGTCACGGATCTCACCGACCATGATGCGGTCGGGGTCGTGGCGCAGGATGGACCGCAGGCCGCGGGCGAAAGTCAGCCCCTTCTTCTCATTGACCGGAATCTGCAGGACGCCTGGCAGGTTGTATTCCACCGGATCTTCAATGGTGACGATCTTGTCGCGGCCCGAGTTGATCTCGGAAATCGCCGCGTACAGCGTGGTGGTCTTGCCGGAGCCGGTCGGCCCCGTCACCAGCAGCATGCCGTGTGGACGCGCCGCCAGATCGCGTGCGAAGTTGATCGCGGCAGCGTCGAGCCCCAGCGACTCCAGCCGCAGACCGCGCATCGAGTCGCTCAGCGCCTGCTTATCGAGGATGCGCAGCACCGCGTCTTCGCCGTGCACGCTCGGCATGATCGACACCCGCAGGTCCACCTCGCGACCACGGAAGCTCACCCGGAACCGTCCGTCCTGCGGAATGCGCCGCTCGGCGATGTCGAGTTCAGACAGCACCTTAATGCGCGACACCATCTGCTCGGCGGTCTCAGCACCTGGTACCTCGCCGACTTTGCTCAGCACACCGTCGATGCGGTAGCGCAAGCTCATGCCGCCGGGGTGGCTCTCCATGTGGATGTCGCTGGCACCGTTCTGCATGGCGTCGTGCAGGGTCGAGTTGACCAACCGCACCACCGGGCTGTCGGCGTCGTCGAGCGCGCGCAGCACCAACGCCTCGCCGCTGCCATCGGCACTGGCGGCATCGCCCAGCTCGAGCTGGTCGAGCGCGCGCAGGCTGTCCTCGAAGCGACTGAGCACCGCGAGGATGTCGTCGCGATCGGCGCGTTGGGGGCGTACCGGACGGTTGAGTTGCAGATCGGCCCAAGCCAGCAGCAGCGCCTCGCCGGCACCGCTGCTCACCAGCTCGACATGGTCGCCAGCATCGAACAGCAGGCACTCGCGAGCGCGCATCTCGCGAAACAGCGGCGCGATCAATGCTGGCGCGCGGATACGCAGCGCGGCGCTGTCGAGCAGTCCGTTACCCGGTGGCTCAGGCGCGTTCAATTGATGGCTCCAGCAAGGTCAAAGATCGGCATATACAGCATCACCACCACTGTACCGATGACCGCGCCCAGCAGCACCATCACCAGCGGCTCGAACAGTCGCCCGAAGCGCTCGACAGTGCGTGCCACTTCGGCGTCGTGGAAATCGGCGACCGACTCCAGCATGGCCGGCAGACGACCGGTGCGCTCGGCCACCTGCAACATGCGCCGACTCTCGGCAGTGGTCAGTCCGTGCTGGTCGAGCGCCTGCGCCGGGCCGACGCCATCGTGCAGTGCGCTGCGCACCGCGAGCGCCTGTGGAGCCAGCACCTCGCCTAGCGTGGGCGCTGCCATCTCCAGCGCAGCCGGCAGCGGCATGCCGCCCTGCAGCAGCATCGCCAGATTGCGGTAAAAGATCGCGAGCCGATAGACCCGATGGCTGGCGCGAATCCCGGGCAGGTCAAGCAGACGGGACTGCAACGCTCCACATATGCTTGGGTCGGCCAGCGCCACCACAGCCAGTGCGAGCAAGGCCAGCAGGGCGATGCCGAGCACCGCGCCGTGGGCATCGATAAATCCCCCCAAGCCCAACAACACCCGCGAGCCCCAAGGCAGGTCTACCCGCAGGTCGGCGAAGATGGCCGAAAAGCGCGGCACCACGTAGCCCAGCAAAAATGCCACCACCAGAGCCCCCACCGACGCCACCACCGCCGGATAGAGCAGCGCCTGACTCAAGCGCGCGCGCAGGGCGTCGACCCGGGACTGGTAGGCAACAAAGCGCTGCAAGGCCTCGGGCAGCTGGCCGGTGGTCTCGGCGGCACGCACCGAGGCGACAAAAAACAAAGGCAGCAAGCCGGGACTGGCATCGAGTGCTGCCGACAGGCGTTGTCCCTCGGCCAAACGGTCGTGCACAGCGCGCAAACGCAGACGAACGCCCTCGCGGGGTTGCCGCTCAGCGACGATGCTCAGCGCCTCGAGCAGGCTCAAACCAGCTTGCAAAAGAGCGGCCAGCTCGCGCGCGAATTGCACTGCATCGAGCGTGTCGTTTCGACGCAGACTGGGCCGCCACTGCGACCGCACACCCAGCACCGCCCAGCCCGGCTGCGCGACGCGCTGGCGGGCCTCATCGGCGGTGGCAGCGTCGACGCTGTGCTCGACCACCCGACCCACCGGATCCAGACAGCGGACGGTAAAGGCCATGCTCAGTGCGCGGCGAGATCGGCCGCTTCGCCCTCGCCACCGGGTCGGCCGTCCTTGCCCAGCGACAGCAGGTCATAGTCACCATGCTCGCCAGGTGAGCGGTATTGGTAAGGCTTGCCCCAGGGGTCGGCGGGCACGTCTTTTTTCAGGTACGGACCACGCCACTTGGCCTCGCCCGGCGGTGCGGCGGTGAGCACCGCCAGCCCCTCTGCGCTGCTCGGGTAGCGGCCAACATCGAGCCGGAATTGGTCGAGCGCGTCACCGATGGCTTGCAACTGGGCGCGCGCGACCTGCACCTCGGACTTGCCGAGTTGGCCGAAATACCGCGGCGCCACGAAGCTCGCCAGCAGTCCGATGATGACCACGACGATGAGGAGTTCGAGGAGGGTGAAGCCGCGGGGGCAACTCAGTCTCTGCATCTCGCGAAACTACACCAGGGCCAAAGGCGGGGGCAACCTGATCCTCCAATGATTACGAAACCTACGGGAGCCTGATAGGCTTTTAGCCTTTGCGGATCCCCTTCCAAGTCAAGCATGCGCGCTCGCCTCCAGCTCTCCGTCACGTTTATGTTGGCTTGGGTGTCGCCATCCGCCCTCGCCGGCTCCTTTTACCTGCCCGCCTCCGACGGCGTGGTCAACCTCGGCCGCGCCTCGGCCGGCCGTTCAGCGGTCGGCTTTGACGCCACCAGCGTCTTCACCAACCCCGCAGCGTTGACCCAACTTGAGGGCACGCAGCAGTTTGTGCTGGGCCTCACGCCGGTCAAAATCAACAACGTCATGCACGACCGTGGCTCGACCGTGATCAACGGCGTCGACCTCCCGGCCCAAGGCATCGACACCGCCAACGGCAGCGCTTTCAGTGCTTTGCCGACGCTGGCTTGGGCTAGGCGCATCGGTGGCGAGCGCAACATTTGGATTGGTGCCGGCGTGCAGGCGCCATTTGGCCTGGGCCTCACCTACGATGGCAACGAAAAAGTTCGCTACGACACCGACGAAGTGCGGCTGCGCGTCATCGACGCCAGCGCCGTCATCGGGTTCAAGGTCAGCGACAGCCTGTCGCTGGGCGGCGGTGTCAATGTGCAGAACACCAACGCGCACCTGGTCAATGCCGTGCCCAACCTTTCGGGTACTGCAGTTCCCGGCTTACCGACCACCGACGGCCTCCTGTCAGTGCGCGGCAGCAACACCGACGTCGGCTACAACCTCGGTGCACACTTTCGGCCCCTGCGCGACTGGCAGTTCGGCCTGCACTACCGCTCATCAATTGACAACGCTCTCGATGGCAAGCTCACCGGCAGCGGCCTAACCGGCCCTCTGGCCGGTCTCAACCGCACCTTCCCAACCTCGGTCACGGTCAAATACCCCGGCAGCGTTGCCGCGTCCGCTGCCTGGCAGGCCACCGACGCGCTGCAACTGCTGACCGAAGTCCGCTGGTGGGATTGGTCGCACTTCAACGAGCTGCGCTTCAAGCTGCAGGGCGGGCCGACGCTGGTGCGCCCGGAAAAGTACCGCGACGCCTGGTCAGCCGCCGCCGGCGCCGAATACCGGCTGAACCCGGCGTGGACGGTGCGCGCCGGCTACATGTTCGAGCTCACCCCCACCACCGACACCACCCGCAGTGTGGCCGTGCCCGACGCCAACCGGCATCTGTTCAGTGTGGGCGCATCCTGGGCCTTCCAGCCGGGCTGGGCGTTTGACACCGCCTACCAGTTCATCAAGTGGAACACGGTCACCATCAACCGCCCGGACGCGCAAGGGCTAGCCATCACACGCGCCACCGGCAATCCCGAGGCGCATTTCGTTGGGCTGTCGCTGCGCCGGATGTTCTAGGCCGTGACCGGCTCAGCCCGGTCGGCCTATTTGTCGGTCATCGTCCACACGCCGTTCCAATCGGCCGGCGGTGGCGTCTCACGCAGGGTGGCAATGCGGTCGAGGTAAAGCTCGGCGGTGACATCCTTGCCACGCCGCTCGACCACCGCACGGAACGCCGACTCGGCGACATCCCACTGCTGCGCCCGATACGCCTGCAAGCCCGCCGCGTGGTCGCCGATCGAGTCTTGGAACGCCGCCCGCGCCGCACCCTGCATGTGCCCGGCCACCTCGTAGATGGTTACCGGCTCGAGCTTGCCCTTGACGCGCAGCTGGTCGGTTTCGCGCATCAGCACCGGCGAACGCAGCCGCTGCACCAGCGACTCGCTCACCAGGATGCCGGCGCCGTAGTACTTGGTCGCTCCTTCCAGCCGTGACGCCAGGTTCACGCTGTCGCCAATCGCCGTGTATTCCATGCGCTTGGGCGAACCGATGTTGCCGACAATCACCTGCCCCAGCGCGATGCCTACACCGATGTGGATGGGCATCAAGCCCTCCTCGGCGCGACGAAGGTTGAGATTGTCGAGCTCGATCAGCATGCCCTGCGCGGTCAACACGGCGCGGTCGGCATCGTCCTCCGCCGGGAACGGCGCGCCGAACAACGCCATGATCGCGTCGCCGATGTATTTGTCGAGAATGCCCTTGTGGCGGAAGATCACGTCCACCATCTCGCCAAAGTACGAGTTGAGCATGTTCACGGTGCCGCGGGCACCCAGTGCCTCGGACAGCGTGGTGAAACTGCGGATGTCCGAGAACAGAATGGCGATTTCCTGCGCCTTGCCGCCCAGCTGATCCTCGCCACCCGCCAGCAGCTGATCGGCCACCTCCTGACTCATGTAACGCGCCATAGTGGTCTTGACGCGCTTTTCCGAGGTGATGTCTTCCAGCACCAGCATGTTGCCGATCGGCTCGCCTTCCAGGCCGATCAGTGGGGTAGCCACGCTGTTGACCGATCTCTCGATGCCGAACCAGTTGAGCGTGTGGTCGATGTTGATCTGCCGGTTGCCACTGTCGCGCGCCCGCACCAGCGCCTCGGTGATCCAAGGGTTCTGGTTGCCCAAGCTGCCTTCGATGGTCGGACAGATCGACTTGCCCACCAAGGAGCCCTCCTCCAGCTGCAGGAGTTCGCGGGCCGCCTCGTTAACCGACGCGACGAAACCGTTTTCGTCGAGGGTGATGATGGCGTTGGCCACGCTCTTCAGGATCGACTCGTTGTAGTTGCTGACCTGACGCACCTCGTCGAACAGGCGGCTGTTGTCCAGCGAAATGCCGATCTCGGCGGCAAACGCACGCAGGCGGATCTCGTCCTTCTGATTGAAGGGCCCGCCCTCCTTGTTGAGCACTTCCACCACGCCGATGCGCTGGCCTTTTTTGCCGACCACCGGCACGGCGAGAATGCTAGTGGTTCGATAGCCAGTGGCACGGTCGACCGCCGGGTTGAAGCGCGAATCCTGGTAAGCATCGACGATGTTGACAGTGCGTCCGGTCTTGAACACCGCACCGGCGATGCCGACGTCGTCCGGCATACGGATCTCTTTGATTTCCAACCCCGCAGCAAAGCGCGACCAAAGCTCGCCAGTTTTCGGGTCGTCGAGCAGCAGCGTGCCGCGATCGGCGTTCAACAGCTTGCTGGCTGCCTTCATGATGCGGGTGATCAGCACGTCGATCTCGATCTCTCCGGCCAGATCGTGCGTGATCTCGAGCATTTGCACCTCTTCGCGCAGGCTCTCGACCATCTTGTTGAAGCCGGCGTAGAGGTCGGCGTATTCGTCAGTCGTGGTCACTTGCAGCTTGGTGACCAGATTGCCCTTCGCCACCTGATGCATGGCCTCGATCAGGCGACCGGCAGCGCGCGACACGTCGGCGGCGGTCAAGATCGACATGGTCAACGCCGAGATACCGGTCACCGCAGCGACGCCGCCGAGCCAGATCCACAGCGGCAGCATCTGCGCGCTGGTCACCTTCACGCCGAGGTCATCGAACAGGATGTTGATCTTGACCATGGTCGAGCCGGCAAAGAACACCAGCGGGATGGCGGCAACGAACAAGGACAGGTAGAGCAGCTTGTCGCGCAGACGCACAGCAATCAGCTTGGGCAGCTGATCGGCGAGGTCGTCCTCGTTGCGGAACTGGTTGAGCCCAACCAAGATCGGCTCGATCATTCGGTTCAGGCTGAAGTACTCGATGATGGCGTGCACCGGCGCGGCAAAAAACAGGATGCACGCGGCCATGGTCCAGACCTGCCAATCTACAAATCCAACATCCAGGGTGTAGTTGAATCCCTCGAGCACCAGCACCATTGCAAAGGCCGCGAGCGGGCCATGCACGAAGGTCACCCGCAGGAAGGACCGGAACGGGAGGTTCAGCAGCGCAGCAGTAGCGTCATCAAGAAACCGGCTCGCGATGTGCTGGCCGGTGTCGAGAATGCGGAGCGCCTTCATCACTGGACGAGCATCGCGCCGGATCAGGACGATGTCCGGCCCGACGAACACCGCCATGGCGGCTGGCAGGGCTGACAAGAACAGCAGCCATTGCTCCAGACTCATATTGAGTCCGGCATACATCAGCAGAATCACCACCCCGACAGCACCGATGGTGCCAGCCAGATAGATCCAGACCAGCTTCAGCAGGAAGCGACGCGGCGTGATCGGCGGAACGGGATCTTGGGTCATTGGAAACAAATTGGCGCTGCAGCGGCCTTGGGCCACCGCAGCGCGCAGGAACAGCAGCCCGGCTTAGGCCAGGTAGTCGTGCAGCACGCGACCGTGCGGCAGCGTGATGTCACCGAGGAAATGCTTGCCACCAACGATGCGCTTGACCGGCAGATCAGCCACCGGCGCATTGACGTGCGGGATCAGGTGCAGACGCGCATCACCCACCCAGCTGCCCTTGATGGTGATGTTGGTCAGGTTGTAAGCCACCAGTTGCGCGATCTTCGGGGTGCCATCCACGTCCGGGATCAGCTTCAGGTTGCACTGGGTCTTGGTCATGGCCTTGGCCATGGCTTCAACGCCACCTTCGCTCTCGCGATGCTTAAACGCCATGGTGCCCATCGCGACCATCTGGCCGGCGTAGTTCAGGGTACCGGTCAGGGTATCAGCCACCACTTCAAGCTTCGGGTGGGCGTACTTCTTCGGGAAGCCCCAGACTTCGCGACCACCCGAGATCGGCGGTTCGTCGTCCAGATACATCTGGGCGGTGAAGTTGATCGGCTCGCCCTTGTACAGGCAGGGGATCACCACGCCCGACTCGGTGTAGTCACCAAAGCCCGAGCTGTCCGGCATCTTGATCCACTCGTACAGAACCAGACCGTCCGGGTTCGGCTCGAGCGGCTCGGGAACCGCATGGCGCAGCGCGTCCTTGCAGGTCTCGTAGGTGATGATCATGTACTCGCGGTTGACGAAGCGGTACGGGCCCATCGGGTAGCTCGGGCTGGCGGCCGGCATCGAGGGCAGCTTGAGGATTTCTTCAACTTTCATGGGGGTCTCCGGTTTGCGGTCGAGAGGGACTACAGGAACTCTTTGTGGATATCGACTGACGAGCGGACACCAACGTGTTCGTAGTTCTCGTCAAGCCACTGCTTGGCGTATGCACGACCGCGGTCGCGCAGCATGGTCAGGAATTCCCACTGCCAAGCGAACTTGGTGGTGACCGACAAGTCGCTCATGGCGCTGTCAGCACGCACCGAGTGCATCAGCACGTACTTCATCTTGGCCTTGTACTCGTCCTTGATCCAACCCTCATCCATCAACTTCTGAACAAACGCAACTGCACGCAACTCTTTGATCAAGCTGGTGTTAAAGCTGATCTCGTTGACGCGGTTGTAGATGTCCTCGATGGCCGTGGGCGGGCCCGGGCGCTCGATCGGGTTGATGTGAACGATGATCACATCGCGCGATTCGGCGTTGTAAAACAAGGGGTAGAGCACGGGATTGCCCATAAAACCGCCGTCCCAGTAATGCTCGCCGTCGATCTCGACAGCCTGGAACAGATAGGGCAAGCAGGCCGATGCCAGACACACCTGCGAGGTGATCTCTTCGGTACCAAACACCCGCGCCTTGCCCGAACGCACATTGGTCGCGGTGATGAAGAGCTTGGTCTTGCTGTGCTTGTCCAACTCCTCAAAATCAACCACCGACTCCAGCACATCCTTGAGCGGGTTGAAGTTCTGCGGGTTGGTCTGATACGGCGACAGCATGTGCGTAATGTTCTTGAACATCTGGTTGGCCATCGAGTGCTCAAGCTTCCAACCGTGAAAGAACTTCTCCAAAGGCGTTTGCTGCAGCGGGCTGTAGCGCTCACCGGCTTTCGAGATCGAGTGCCAGAACTGATGCAGCGCTTCGCGTGCACCCTCCGGGCCCTTGATCAGGCCGTAGGCTGCAACGGCCGCGTTCATCGAGCCGGCGCTGGTGCCCGACAGAGCCTCAATCTCCAGACGGCCGTCCTCAAGGAACTTGTCCATCACCCCCCAGGCGAACGCGCCGTGGGCGCCACCGCCTTGCAGAGCCAGGCTGACCTTCTTGCGCTGGCCGGAGGTCGAGGTTTTGATCGAAGGCGCAGCAGCGGGAGCCGGAGCGCTTGCGCGCGAAGCCGGCGCAGGAGCCGCAGCCTCGGGTTGGCTTGCCGCTGGCGAGACCACCGATTCGGCCGCTGCTGGTGCTGCAGCGGTCTCGGTCTTGTCGGCAGCAGCCGGGCGACGGCGGACAGCGGCGCGGGTCGCAGTGTTGCGGGGAGTTGTAGCCATGGTTCGATTCCTTTAGTGCTGCAGAGACTACGACCGGGCCACCTGACGTGGCCCGGCGGGGCAAGGCTTTAGTGCGCGGTCCAGCCGCCTTCAACCATGATGTTGGTGCCAGTAATCGAAGCAGCCGAATCCGAGCAGAGGAAGACGGCGGTGCCGGCGACCTGTTGCGTGGTGACGAACTGCTTGGTCGGCTGGGCAGCCAGCAACACGTCGCGCTTGACCTGCTCTTCGGTGATGCCGCGCGCCTTGGCGGTGTCGGGGATTTGCTTCTCGACCAGCGGGGTCAGCACGTAGCCCGGGCAGATCGCGTTGCAGGTGATGCCCTTTTCGGCGACTTCCAGAGCGACGGTCTTGGTGAAGCCCATGATGCCGTGCTTCGAGGCGCAGTACGCGCTCTTGAACGGCGAGGCGACCATCGCGTGAGCCGATGCCACGTTGATGATGCGGCCCCAGCCCTTGCTCTTCATGTAGGGCACGGCCTTCTTAGTGGTGTGGAATGCCGAGCTCATGTTGATGGCGATGATGGCGTCCCACTTGGCGGTCGGGAACTCCTCAACCGGGCAGACGTGTTGGATGCCGGCGTTGTTGACCAGGATATCGACTCCGCCGAACACCGTAGCGGCGTTGTCCATCATCGCTTCGATTTGCTCCGGCTTGCTCATATCGGCGCCGTCATAGATCACCTTGACGCCGAACTTGCTTTCCAGACCGGCACGGATGGTCTCGATCTCGGCAGCGTCACCGAAGCCGTTCAGCACCAGATTGACGCCCTCGGCGGCAAAACCCTCGGCGATCCCCAGACCGATGCCGCTGGTCGAACCGGTCACCACTGCACACTTGCCTTTCAACATCGTTATCTCCTGATTGCATGAACACAAATAAAAGGCACCGCGGGGGTGCCAGAAAGAAGCCGCTAAAAGGGCAGCGTCAGACTGTCGCCACTGACCGGAAACTCTACCCGCCTATCTGTGACAGCTGTACTAATTTGCGCCAGGATCTCGCGCTCCCGGCCAGGCTTGCGGTGCACGATGATCAGCGCCACATGGGGCGGCAGCAGTCGAGCGTGGCGCACCACCTCGTCGACGTGCATGTGCTTGGACAAGCGCGCGAGGTCGGCCTCGCGGTTGGGATACGAGCACTCGATGGCCACCGCGTGCAGATCGGGCACTGCCGCCGCCGCGCTCCAGAACTGTTCATCCGGACCCGTATCCCCCGAAAAAGCGACCGACAGCCCGCCGTGGCGAACCAACAGCCCACAGGCCGGAATACCGTGATCGGCAGTCATCGTGTGGACTTCCAAGCCTTCAACCCGCAGCGGGCCATCGGTCGGGTAGTCGTTCAGGGTCAGAAAGGGGTGCTCTGCAGACGGGATGGTGGTGAAGTCGGGCCACACCGCATCGTTCAGGATGTGGTCGCGCAGCACCTTCAACACGCCGGGCAGCCCCCAAGCCAGGGTCGGCGTCTTTCGCAGACCAGCGATGGTGTCGATCATCAGCGGCAGACACGCGATGTGGTCGAGGTGAGCGTGCGTCAGCAGGATGTGCTCGATGCGCACCATCTCGGACATGCTCATCCGCGCGGCACCCGTGCCGGCGTCGATCAGCACGGTGTCGTTGATTCGATAGCAGGTAGACCGCGCGTAATCGCTGGGTGAGCGACCGGCCGGCGCGCTGCCTTCGATGCCGCCGCTGCAGCCGAGAAAATCAATCTTCATCTGGTTCGGGGGAGTCGCGCTGGAATACTTCTCGCACTGTAACAAGTCTTGATGACAGCGGGTGAAGTGGTGGTGGCGCGGCACAGGCGCGTGCGGGGGATCGAGGGCGAGAAAACCAAAGCCGCCAACAATACGCCATTAGACCTAGGCAAAGACCTGTATAGTTACAACTAAGCAAGGACTTACGAGTTTTTTTAAGATATGCGCTTGAGCGTTTTCCCGAGCCAAGACGTTTCATGCAATGCTCGGGGCGAACGCCCCAGTTTTGAGGTGTTTATTACGCCGTGAACGGTCCAGGCAGCATCAACCGCATTTACCGCCTGATTTGGAGTGAGCGGATCGGGGCGTGGGTGGCTGTGTCCGAGATCACGACCGGACGCGGCAAGCGCTCGTCAGTGGTGCGCGCCGCCAGACGTTTGGCACTTGTACTGGCTGGGCTCGCAGCACTGGCGGGCGCCCCTCCAGCTTTGGCAGGCGGACCCGTCGACGGTGTCGTCGTTGGCGGCTCGGCGTCGATTTTGCAAACCGCCAGCCGCACCGACATCACCCAAACCACCCAGCGCGCCATCATCGACTGGCGCGACTTCTCCATCGGCGCCGGACACACCGTCCAGTTCTACCAGCCCGGCAGCTCGTCAATTGCGCTGAACCGAGTCACCGGCGACCAACTCTCGCTCATCGACGGCAGCCTGCTCGCCAATGGCCAAGTCTGGTTGCTCAACCCCAACGGCGTCTTCATCGGCGCTGGCGGCCAAATCTCCTCGCGCAGCTTCCTCGGCACCACGTCGAGCCTCAGCAACGATGACTTCATGGCCGGCAGCTACAACTTCACCCGCAGCGCCAAGCCCGGCGGCATGCTGGTCAACCAAGGTCAGATCACCGCACTACAGGGTGGCTACGCCGTGCTGGCCGGCGAGGCCGTGCGCAACAACGGCGTCGTCTCCGCTGAGTTGGGGCAAGTCGTGCTCGCCGGCGGCCGCGCCTTCGCCATGGACCTGCAGGGCGACCGGCTGATCTCCTTCCAGGTGACGCAGCCAGTCGAGACACTGGCCGCTGACGGCAAGGCCGTCGCCCTCAACACCGGCTCACTCATCGCCAATGGCGGCCGAGTCACCCTCACCGCCAAAGCCGCCGAAGACGTCGTCACCTCCGTCATCAACACCTCCGGACTCGTACAGGCCACCTCAGCCCGCAACGTCAACGGCACCATCGTGCTAGAGGGGGACACCGGCAACGTCACGGTC
>Ga0209598_10002624_pt1 | contig 13979 bp, 15 predicted proteins | sample M_140807_EF_Meta_FD_187317 | JGI IMG/M metagenome (GOLD analysis project Ga0209598, IMG submission 187317) | Freshwater microbial communities from Lake Montjoie, Canada to study carbon cycling - M_140807_EF_MetaG (SPAdes) (version 2) | ecosystem: Environmental > Aquatic > Freshwater > Lake... | reverse complement strand
CCGTCTCGCTCAAATTGTCGTCATCGATCTGGAACGGCGGCGTGGCGGACGGGTTGAGCACTTCCAGCTCGTACGCCAGCACTTCGATCTCGCCGGAGACGAGGTTGGCGTTTTCAGTGCCGGCCGGACGGCGGCGCACCTTGCCGGTGATGCGCAGGCAGAACTCGTTGCGCACGCTCTCGGCGGTGGCAAAGGTCTCGGCGCGATCCGGGTCGCAGACCACCTGCACCAGACCTTCCCTGTCGCGCAGGTCGATGAAGATAACCCCGCCGTGGTCGCGTCGGCGGTGGGCCCAGCCGAACAGGGTCACGGTCTGGTCAAGATGGGCGGCGTCGATCCGCCCGCAATAATCGGTGCGCATGGAAAAGGTCTTTACAGCGGGTTGGCGGGTTTTTCAGCAGGCGTGACGACGCCCATCGAAATGACGTAGGTGAGCGCCTCATCGACACTCATCTCGAGTTCAATAGTGTCTTTTTTCGGCAACATCAAAAAGAAGCCCGACGTGGGGTTGGGCGTGGTCGGCACGTAGACGCTGACGTGCTCCTCCGCCAGATGTTTCGCAACGGCAGGCCCTGGCGCGCCAGTCAGAAAAGCGATGGTCCAGCAGTCCTGGTGCGGGTAACGGACCAGCAGCGGCTTGCGAAACGCCTGTCCACCCGGCGCCAGCAGCGTGTCCGACACCTGCTTGACGCTGGAGTAGATGTTTTTGACCACCGGGATGCGCGCCAGCACGCTTTCTGCCCAACGCACCAGTTTTTGCCCGAGCAGGTTGGCCGCCAGAGCCCCCGTCGACAGCACCACCACCACCGTCAGAATCACGCCGAGACCGGGAATGTGGACGCCGAACAGGTTGACCGGCTGCCATTCCGGCGGCAACAGCGTCAACGTGCGGTCCATGGTGGTGATCAGAGCGTTCAGCACCCAGGCGGTGATGCCCACCGGCACCCAGACCAAGAGACCCGCCAAAAGGTAACGTTTCATCAGGCTGCGCTCGATTCGCTGGAGGACGTGGCGCAAGCGGGTGCGCTACACGATGCAGCGCCGCCCGCGCAAGCCGGGGCGTCGGCTGCGGGAGTTTCGGGCTTAGCCGCTGCCGGGCTGCTTTTGAAGTCAGTGGCGTACCAGCCGCTGCCCTTGAGTTGGAAGCCAGCGGCGGTTAGCACTTTGCTCAGCGCAACCTCGCCGCACGCCGGACAGTCCGTGAGCGGAGCGTCGCTAATCTTTTGCAGGGCGTCGTGACGCTGACCACATGCGGTGCATTGGTATTCGTAGATGGGCATGAAACCTCCGAACAGAACCGCGAAGTATAACGGCGCGCCTGTCTCAGGCGTCTTGCTCGTCGCCAAGTTCCATCCGCAAACCCTCGATCAGGGCCGCGCGGTCGAACGCGACCGGCGCCGGGTCACGGCGCGGAGCAGCCCAGACTGGATCCGGATAGTGGCGGTCGTCGAGGAAGCGCGGGATGACGTGCCAATGCACATGCGGCACCACATTGCCCAAGCTGGCCAGATTGACTTTGTGCGGCATCAAGCACCGCCGGACCGCCCGTTCGACCGCCAGCACCGTCGTCATAAGGCGCAGGGCGTCGTCAGCGGACAGGTCGCTCATCTCACGCACGTGTGCGTCCCAAATCACCCGGCAGAAGCCCGGGTAATCAGGCTCGTCGGCCAAAATTACACGGTGATCGGGGCCCTGCCACACCAATTCGCCCGCCACCGACTCGCACAGCGGGCAGCCCGCCTCGCGGCTCACAAGGACCCGACGGAACGCACGGCCGGTGTTGCGCTGACCACCTTGGCCGGCCGCGCCAGCGCCGGATTTTCGGACAGATAGCGCTTGAGCCCTGCCAGGATCGCGCGCGCGACTTGCTCCTGATGGGCCGGGTCGGCGAGCTTGCGCTCTTCCACAGGATTTGTAATGAACGCGGTCTCGACCAGAATCGACGGAATATCCGGCGACTTCAGCACGGCAAAGCCGGCTTGTTCGACGGCTGGCTTGTGCAGCCGGTTGAGTTGCGACAGTTCACCCAGAACATGGCCCGCCAGCTTCACGCTGTCGTTGATGGTGGCCGTCTGCGAGAGGTCAAGCAGCGTGCGCGCCAAGTGCGCGTCGCGGTTGTCAATCCGCACTCCGCCGACCAAGTCAGCGTCGTTTTCACGCTTGGCCAGCCAGCGCGCCGCCGCGGACGAAGCACCGTTCTCCGACAGCACAAACACGGAGGAGCCCGCCGCATCCGGCTTGATGAACGCGTCGGCATGAATCGACACGAACAGATCGGCGCGCGCACGGCGGGCCTTGGCAGTGCGTTCCTGAAGCGGAATGAAGTAATCATCGTCGCGCACCAGATAAGCACGGACACCCGGCTCCGACTCGATCAAAGCCTTCAGGCGGCGGGCGATGGCAAGGGTCACATCCTTTTCGATCAGCCCGCTTGGACCGCGTGCGCCGGGGTCTTCCCCGCCATGACCCGCGTCGATGGCGATAGTCACGAGGCGATCGAAGCCGCCGTCGTTCCGAGCCGGGTTGCGGGCAGGCGACCGCGGCGGCGACGTTGCTGGCGTCTCCACCAGCGCTTGCGAATCTCCCGCAGGGGCGGCTTCGGCGGCCGATTCTGGCATCAGGTCGAGCACCATGCGGTGACCGTACTCACCCGCCGGCGGCACCACAAAGAGCTTGCTCGCGACGGGCTGCCGCAAATCAAGCACGACCCGCGCAACATCGGGCCTAAACTGGGCCACACGCACCCGGCTGATCAGCGGGTTGTCCGCACCGACGCGGGCTGCCAGTTGGTCCAAAGCGCCACCAGTGGCGAAACCCTGCAGATCGATGACCAGACGCATCGGGTCTTTGAGCGTCATCGATTGGAAGGTCACCGGGGTGTCGGTCTCGAGGGTGAGACGCGTGCTCTCGGCCGCTGGCCAGAAACGCACTGCCTTGACTTGCCCGAGCGCCAACGCCAGTGGCGAAACCAGCAACAAGGCGCAAGCCAACAGCGCGCTCAACCAGCGGGAGCTTGAAACTCCAAGTTTTGTTCGACTGTCCGCCATGCTGACTCCCCTTCCGCCGTGCAGGTCTCGACGCTGGCCTCCCGCCCCTCCCCAACCGTCACCAGCCTGAGCCGCCAATCCGGGCGGGTGCAGGCGCCCGCGGCACGCTCCGGCCACTCGATCAACCGCAGCGCTGGCGAGGGAAGGTCATCGAAACCCGCGTCAACCCATTCCTCAGGGCTAATCATACGATACAAATCAAAATGATAGACACACAAACTCGGCGCTGACTCAAGTTTTTTTTCTGGCTCAAGTTGTGTCGACGAACTGCCGTTATTCCGGTTGATATGGGTTGACCCCAAGCCGGGGTTTAACAAGGTGTAGGGCTCCAGCAGCGTGTATGTCGGGCTTTTGACCGAACCCTGCCAGCCCAGCGCCCGCAAGAAGCCCCTGGCGAACGTGGTTTTTCCGGCACCGAGTTCACCCTCGAGCCAGATGCAGAAGTTTTGAGGCAGCGCAGATGCACACGCGGCGGCCAAGCGTTCGGTCGCAGCGGTATCTGGCAAGGCAATCACCATTTTAGATATCATCGATAACGGGTGGTGTTGACACAGCAACCGCCGAAAAAAATTAGCGTTTTTAGGGGGAAATATGCAAAACGAAATCATGCGGATGGTACTGGACCAGTTGATTGAGTACCGCGACAGCACCAAAGACGACCGCTTTGACGACTCGATCGACTCGCTTGAAGCGTTGTTGAGCAAAGCCAAAAAACCCATCACGCCTGATCAAGCCCGGGATCTGTACAAGCAGCTTCCCAACGGTTGGAAACCGCTCGAATTCGTTCAGTTGGTCGAGAAATTTCATGGCATCAAATAGTCACGCCGCTCAGCGGCAGTGACAGCCTTAGATCCTGAGGCACTGCGGTCGCGAATCCGCCAGGACGCGGTCGAACACGGCTTTTCAGGATGTGGCTTCGCCCGGCTCGACCTCGGCGACGCACCACAGCGACTGCGCGAGTGGCTTGACGCCGGCTTGCACGGCGAGATGGACTACCTCGCGCGCCATGCCGATCTGCGGTCCGACCCTTCGCTGCTGGTGCCGGGCGCACTGAGCGTGATTAGCGTCCGCATGCCCTACCTGCCTCCGAACGCCGACCCGGAGCGCAGCCAAGCCGACGCGTGGTCCACCCTACAAACGCCCGATGAGGCCTACGTGGCCCGCTATGCGCTGGGCCGGGACTATCACAAACTGGTTCGCAACCGCCTCGAACAGCTCGCGCAGCGCATCGAAACCTGGGCCGGACCACTCGGTCGACGCGTATTCTGTGACAGCGCGCCGGTCCTGGAAGTCGAGTTCGGCGAACGCGCGGGCCTCGGCTGGCGCGGCAAGCACACCCTGCTGCTCAACCGCGATGAGGGCTCGTGGTTTTTTCTCGGCGAGATCGTGACCACCCTCGACCTGCCCGCCGATCCCCCCACCGGCAGCCATTGCGGAACCTGCACGCGTTGCCTCGACGTATGCCCAACGCAGGCGATCGTCGCGCCCTATCGGCTGGACGCCCGGCGCTGCATCAGTTACCTGACCATCGAGCACGCAGGACCCATCCCCGAAGATCTGCGGCCTCTGCTGGGCAACCGCATCTACGGCTGCGACGACTGCCAACTGGTGTGCCCATGGAACCGCTATGCGCAGTCCAGCCAGGAGCCGGACTTCGCTCCGCGTCACAGCCTCGACAACGCCACCCTAATCGACCTGTTCGCCTGGGACGAGCCGACATTCCTGCGCAACACCGAAGGGTCGGCGATTCGACGCATCGGACACGCGCGGTGGTTGCGCAACCTTGCCGTTGCATTGGGCAACGCGCCCACCAGCGCCCCGACGGTTCAGGCCTTGCAGCGGCGCGCCGAGCACCCCGAGCCGCTGGTCCGCGAACACGTGCAATGGGCACTCGAACAACACCGCCAGACGGGCGACACTGCCGTTACATGAATAATAACGATTGTTTTATTTGTCTGACGAATTTGGTTTAGCATCTTGCCGAATGTCGCGGATAAAGGTCCATCCGCGGGGCGTCCGAACGAATGCATAGCCCGTGATTCCGTCGATGAAGACGTCGTAACTGTCGACGGGGCGCGCCGGCAACTGCGCTGCGACGGGCGTCGGCAAGGACACCGGAACCGCATAAAAGAGATGGTTCGTGTAGGGCGCGGGGATGGTATTGGCGGCACCGGCGGATGCTGCTGATGCGAGCAAAGTTGCGGCAAGGACGGCTGTACGTAGTTTCATGACGATGACCTCTTGGAATGGATTGCGATGGGGTCACTGTAGCGGTCGTCCTGTTATTTGTTAAATGGATTGTTGGCATACTTTAATTTACGTCATGAATATCAAAACCTTTGACCTCAACCTACTCAAAGCATTTGACGCCCTGCTCGAGGAGTGCAGTGTGTCGCGCGCCGCCGCGCGAGTGCACCTCTCGCAGCCAGCCATGAGCAACGCACTCGCACGCCTGCGGGACGCGCTCGACGACCCGGTTCTGGTGCGTACGCCCCAGGGTATGGAGCCGACGGCCCGCGCCACCGCACTTAAGGGTCCAGTGCGGCAGGCCTTGTTGCAAATCGAAACCGCACTCACAGCGCAGCCGGAATTCGATCCGCGGACTGCGCAACGCACTTTCAGCATCGCCGCCACCGACTACATGGAGTTCTTGGTGCTTCCCCGCCTCATGCGCAGACTGCAGAACGAGGCACCGCAGATCGACATTCGCGTTCGCTCGCTGCAGGTCAGCGCCCCGGAAGAGCCCCTGGACGCTGGCACGGTCGACGTCGCTTTCGGCTTTTTCCCGGAGGTCCCCAAACGGCTGAATCGGCGCCACCTGTTCACCGAGACGATGACCTGCCTGGTGCGCGACGACCATCCGGTGCTGTATCAGTCGTGGAACCTCGAGCGCTTTGTCGAGTTGCCGCATCTGTTCGTCTCGACCCGCCAAGGTTCGAGCGGGGTGGTCGACGCGATACTGTCCGAACGCGGCCTGAGCCGACGAATCGCGCTGGTGGTTCCGCACTTCCTGGTGGTGCCGTACATCATTGCCGAGACCGATCTGCTGGTGACCGTCAACAGCCGCATCGCCGACACCTATGTCCGCGAACTGCCCTTGCGCTCTTTGCCGCCGCCGCTCCCGCTGCCCGAGTTCCCGATCACGCTCCTGTGGCACCCCAGAAGCGATGGCGACCCAGGCATCGCTTGGCTGCGGCGGACCTTGGTCGAGATTTGCAGCGACATCGAAGGGCAGTCAAAACCACTCTAGCGCCGTGCCAACAGTTGCACCCAGTGCAGCACTGGCCGCGCCGATGCGGCCGACAGATGGCGCTGACAGCCGATGTTGGCAGTGACGATCACCTCACCAGCGACCGCGTCGAGCGCCGCCAGCTTGCGACTGCGCAGCTCGCTGGCGAGCTCCGGCTGCAGCAGGGAGTAGGTTCCGGCAGACCCGCAACACAGGTGAGCGTCGGCCGGTCGCTGCGGGTCGAACCCCAACTCGCGCAGCGTCGTCTCAACCGCGTCCGCGTTGCGCAGACCGTGCTGCAGGGTGCATGGCGGGTGCCAAGCCACCGCCTGCGGCGCGACGCGGGTCCAGCGCTCGGGCCAGCGACTGCGGTACTGCTGCAGGCAGACGGCGATGTCCACGGTGGCCGCCGCCACGGCCCGCGCCTTGTCGGCGTACAAGGGATCGTCAACGAACCAGTCGGCGTAATCGCGCAGGGTTAGACCACAGCCGCTGGCGTTGCTGACGATCGCACTGGCGGCGCCCGACTCCAGCAGAGGCCACCACGCGTCGATATTGGCTCGCGCCTGCGCCGCGGCTCGATCCTGGTCATCGAGGTGGGCAGCGATCGCTCCGCAGCACGCGCCGGCCGGCGGCTGCAGAACCTCCAGGTCGAGCGCCTGCAGCACAGTCACCGTGGCAGCATCGATGTCGGCGTCAAGCGCCGGCTGCACGCAACCACGCGGCAGGATCACGGTAGCGTGGGCATTCGACCGACCGCTGCTGGACCTGGCGAGTGTGCCGCCAAGCGCCTCCGATGGCGGCAGCCTCGAGGCCTGCAGCTTGTCGCGCAGTGGTCCCGGCATGAGTGGCCGCAGCCACTCAGCCAAGCGCACGGCCGGCGCCAGCAGGGACGACGTCAAACCTCGCCGAAGCGCTTCGCGAATGAGGCGCTGTGGCAGCGACCGCGGCACCCGCCGTTCGAGCTCTCGCTGCCCAATGGCGAGCAACTGGTGATACTTCACGCCCGAGGGACAGGTGGTCTCGCACGCGCGACAGCCCAGACAACGGTCGAGGTGTTGACGGGTGGCAGTCGTCGCCTCGCCCGTCTCCAAGAGGGTCTTAATCAGGTCGATGCGGCCGCGCGGGCTGTCCAGCTCGTCGCCGCGCACCTGATAGGTCGGGCAGGTGGCCAAACAGAAGCCGCAGTGCACGCAGTTGCGCAAAATGGCGTCGGCGCGCTGGCCATCGGCGGTGCTCAGCAGTTCGGGCAAGATTCGCGTCTGCATGGGGGCTCAGGCGGCGTCAAAGCGACCGTGATCGAACACGCTATGCGGGTCGAACACTGCAAACAGCCGCCGGTGCAACTGCGCAGTCACCGGGTCGAGCGGGTGCATGACCGGACAGGCCAGATTGCCACGCCAGGCAGCGGCATGGCCGCCCAGACCGGCGGCAAGCGCTCGAACCACCTCAGCCGGGGCATCGCTGCGCAACCAGCGCAGGCCACCGACCCAGTCGATCGCCACTTCGCCCTCGGCAGCCAAGCTGCGGGTGGTCGACGGCACCGCCAGTCGCCACAGCGGTGCCGCTACAGACGCATCCGACTCGATCGCAGCGGCGGGTGGTAAGCCTGCGCTGCTAGCCCAGAACGCGGCCGCAACATCCACCGGCAGGCGATCACCGCCCAAACTCGATAGCGCCGCCGTGACCCCGGCGTTCGAGCCCGACACGCGCACATGCAACACGCCGCCGACGTGCGCGGCTGCGCTCAAAGGCAAAGGCTGGCCGGCAAGGCGGTTCATCCGCTCGAGCGCCTCGGCGGCCGACAGCCGCTGCGTGACGGTCACTTCGGACTCCGGCCGCGGCAAGACGCGAAACGAAGCCTCCAACACGACGCCCAAGCGTCCCCAGGCGCCGGCCTGCAAGCGGAACAGATCAAAGCCGGCGACGTTCTTCATCACTCGTCCGCCGAACTGCAGCACCTGTCCGCGCCCGTCGAGCAGACGCACGCCCAGCAGCGCGTCGCGTACGCTGCCAGCGAACGGCCGGCGCGGCCCGCTGATGCCGCTGGCGATGACGCCGCCCACCGTGGCACCAGGCCAGTCAGGCGGCTCGAATGGCAGCATCTGGCCGTGGCGGGCGAGTTCTCCCTGCAGCACCGCCAGCGGCGTACCGGCACGCACCGTCACCACCAGCTCGGCCGGGTCGTAGTCGACGATGCCACTGAGCGCGCTCGTCGACAGGGGTGAGCCGCGCGGCACCCCGCCCAGCCCCACCTTGCTGCCACCACCGACGATGTGCAGGACCCGCCCCTCAGCCGCAGCCGTGCGAACCGCATCAGCCAAGAGGGCCTCTTCCGGCGAAGCGACGCGGGCTGTCTGCGCGCCGCCCTCGATCTGCGAAGCGAGCGTGTCCATGCTCAGAACCGTGGCAGTTGCGGATGCAACACCTGCCCGCCGTGGACATGCACGGCGCCCATCTCGGCGCAGCGGTGCAGGGTCGGCACCGCCTTGCCCGGGTTCAGCACGCCAGCCGGATCGAAGGCCGCCTTCACCGCATGGAACGCCGCGAGCTCAGGCGCGACAAATTGCACGCACATGGCATCGAGCTTCTCGACGCCGACACCGTGCTCACCAGTGATGGTACCGCCGGCCTCCACGCAAGCCCGCAGGATGTCGAGCCCAAACGCCTCGGCGCGCTCAAGGTCGCCGGACTGGTTGGCGTTGTAGAAAATCAGCGGGTGCAGGTTGCCGTCGCCAGCGTGAAACACATTGGCGCAGGCGAGGCCGTGCCGCTCGGAGAGCTCGGCGATGCGCCGCAACACCGCCGACAAGTGCTTCTTGGGGATTGTGCCGTCCATGCAGTAATAGTCGGGCGTGATGCGACCGACCGCGGGGAAGGCCGCCTTGCGCCCCGCCCACAGCTTCAAGCGTTGCGCCTCGGACTGCGACGTCGTCAGCGAGGTCGCGCCGTGTTGGCGACACACCGCCTCGATGCGGGCGATCTCGTCGGCGACCTCGTCGGCGGTGCCGTCAGATTCGGCCAGCAAAATGGCGGCAGCGTCGAGCGGATAGCCGGCGTGTACGAAGTCCTCGACCGCTCGCGTGGCCAGTGCGTCCATCATCTCCAAACCGGCGGGGATGATGCCCGCGCCAATGATGCCGGCCACCGCATCGCCGGCGTCTTCCACCGAAGCGAAGCTGGCCATCACCACCTGCGCGACGCGGGGACGCGGCAGCAGGCGCACAGTGACTTCGGTGATCACCGCCAACAGCCCCTCGGACCCGATGAGCAGCGCCAGCACGTCCAGCCCGCTGGCGTCCGGCGCCGCACCGCCGATCACCAGCTCGCTGCCATCGGCCAGCAAACCGCGCACCCCCATCACGTTGTGCACGGTCAGGCCGTACTTCAGGCAGTGCACACCGCCCGAGTTCTCAGCGACATTGCCGCCGATGGTGCAAGCGATTTGGCTCGACGGGTCGGGCGCGTAATAGAGGCCGTACGCTGCGGCAGCCTCCGATATGGCGGCGTTGCGCACACCCGGCTCGACCACCGCTACGCGCGCGAGCGGATCAACGCGAACAATCCGCTTGAGTCGCGCCAGCGACAGCACCACCGCATCGCTGCGCGGCAGCGCCCCGCCCGCCAGCCCAGTTCCGGCACCGCGGGCGATCACCGGCACGCCCGCCGCGTGGCAAACCCGCAGCACCGACTGCGCTTCAGCCGCAGTCTGTGGCAGAGCCACGGCCAAGGGGAGCTCGCGGTACATCGACAATCCATCGCTGGCGTAGGGCGACAACCGTTCGGCGTCGGCAATCAAGCCATCGGCTGGCAGCGCGGCGGCCAATTGCAGCAACAGCGGTGATCCGGGTGTACGGTCCATGACGGCATTGTGGCGAATCGTCGCTGCCAGCGCACGATGCCGCAGCGTGCGTGGCAAAATCAAAAAGACAGGAGGACTACCCGATGATCCCAGCAACCGAGGCGCTCGAGCGTCTTAAGGCCGGAAACGAGCGTTTCGTTTCAAATGTGCGCAGCGTCGAAGCCATGGCAGGCCGCAGCAACCGCAGCGAGCTGGTCGCCTCCCAAACGCCGTTCGCAATCATTTTGGGGTGTTCGGATTCGCGGGTGCCGGCCGAGCTCGTCTTCGACCAAGGACTCGGCGACCTGTTTGTGATCCGTGTTGCCGGCAATATCGTCGCTCCCTCACAGATCGGCAGCGTCGAGTTCGCCGCCGAAAAACTTGGCAGCCGCCTGGTGGTGGTGATGGGCCACACCAATTGCGGAGCGGTCGAGGCCACCATCGAGGCCGTGCTCCAAGGCGAGGCCAACGACTCGCGCAATATCCGCTCGATCATCGAGCGAGTGCGCTGCGCGGTCGACATCTCGCGCGAATCCGCCCCCGGGCAGGACAAAGCCACGCTGATGCAGCACGCCACCCGCGCCAATGTCCGCATCTCGGCCAACCAGTTGCGTCACGGCTCGGACATCATCGAGCGCCTGATCGACAAGGATGGCTTGATGGTGGTGGGTGCCGAGTATTCGCTCGAAACCGGCCGGGTCGAATTCCTCGACGGCGCATAAGCGGGAGCGCCCTCGGCGCTGTCTAAAGGGACTGGTGCTCGAGGCGATGCACGCGTTACACTCGCGCGCTTTTATTCGGCAGTCTCAGTCATGGCTTTGATCGTCCAGAAGTTCGGCGGCACCTCGGTCGGCAGCGCAGAGCGAATCAAGAACGTCGCGCAACGCGTCGCGCGTTTTCACGCTCAGGGCCACCAACTGGTCGTCGTGGTGTCCGCCATGAGCGGCGAGACCAACCGCCTGATCGCACTGGCCAAAGAGATTCAGCAGACCCCGGACCCCCGCGAGCTGGACGTCGTGGTGTCGACCGGCGAGCAAGTGACCATCGGCCTGCTGGCGATGGCACTCAAGGACATCGGTATCGACGCCCGCTCCTACACCGGCGGCCAAGTGCGGATCAGCACCGACTCAGCGTTCACCAAGGCGCGCATCCTGCATATTGACGACCACGCCATGCGCGCCGACCTCAACAAAGGTCGCGTCGTCATCGTCGCCGGGTTCCAGGGCGTGGACGACGCCGGCAACATCACCACGCTCGGCCGCGGCGGCTCTGACACCACCGGTGTGGCGCTGGCCGCTGCACTCAAGGCCGACGAGTGCCAGATCTACACCGATGTCGACGGTGTGTATTCGACCGATCCGCGCGTGGTTCCCGAGGCCCGCAAGCTCGACCGCATCACCTTTGAGGAAATGCTCGAGCTGGCCAGCAGCGGCTCCAAAGTGCTGCAGATCCGCTCGGTCGAATTCGCCGGCAAGTACAAGGTCAAGCTGCGTGTGCTGTCTTCGTTTATGGACGACCCGGGCGAAGGCACGCTGATCACTTTCGAGGAAGACCCCAACATGGAACAAGCCGTCATCTCAGGCATCGCCTTCAACCGCGATGAAGCCAAGATCACCGTCCTCGGCGTGCCGGACAAGCCAGGCATCGCCTACCAGATCCTCGGCCCGGTGGCCGACGCCAACATCGATGTTGACCTCATCATCCAGAACGTCGGGCGGGACGGCTCCACGGACTTCAGCTTCACCGTGCACCGCAACGAGTACCAAAAGGCCATGAAAGTGCTCAACGACACGGTCAAGCCGCACATCGGCGCTCGCGAGGTGGTGGGTGACGACAAGATCGCCAAGGTGGCGGTCGTGGGTGTCGGCATGCGTAGCCACGTCGGTGTAGCCTCAACAGTGTTCCGTACGCTGGCCGAGGAAGGCATCAACATCCAGATGATTAGCACCTCGGAAATCAAGATTTCCTTGGTGGTGGATGACAAGTACATGGAGCTGGCGGTGCGGGTGCTGCACCGCGCTTTTGGTCTCGACGGCGAGCCCAGGGCCGCCTGAAGGCGCGGCCACGCGCCGTTCCGGCGCGGCTCGCGTTGACCGTGATTACGCCGCTAGGGTAGTATCCGACTCTCTTCGGAGACATGGCCGAGAGGTCGAAGGCACTCCCCTGCTAAGGGAGCATACGGGCTAAAACTCGTATCGAGGGTTCGAATCCCTCTGTCTCCGCCAAGGTCATCAGTTTTTGGGGGCCGACAAGTTTTATGCGCCCGTAGCTCAGCTGGATAGAGTACCTGGCTACGAACCAGGGGGTCAGGAGTTCGAATCTCTTCGGGCGCGCCAAACAAACAAGGGGTTACGTGAGGTTCGCGTAACCCCTTGTGCTATCCGAATGCGTTTGCACTCGTAGCGACTCCGTCGCAAAAGCGTCGCGCATTCGGCTGCATGGTCAGACGATAATTGGGGCTGTCTTGCTCCCGTCGGTGCCGCTATGCCCCTACTGCTCGCCATGCTCCTGCTGCTTCCCGCCGCGGCTTTTGCCGACGCCAACGCCTGTTATGCCGTGAAAGACCCGGATCGCCGCAACTTCTGTCTCGGCAAGGAGAAACGCGACGCGGCCTATTGTTATTCGGTCAAGGACAGCGACAACCGAAAGCTGTGCCTGGGCATGGTCAAGCGAGACAAAAGCTACTGCTATGGCATTTCAGACAGTGACTCCAAGGCGATCTGCCTGGCCTCCGTAAGCCGCTAGCCACCGCCGGCATGCCACGCTTCGCCGCCAACCTGTCGATGCTGTTCGCCGAGCGACCGTTTCTGGAGCGCTTCGGCGCCGCCGCGCAAGCGGGTTTCTTGGGCGTGGAATGCTGGTTTCCCTATGACTATGCCCCGGCTGTGGTGGCCGAACTGCTCGACGCGCACGGCCTGCAGCAGGTACTGATCAACGCGCCGGCCGGCGACTGGGCTGGCGGTGAGCGTGGGATCGCCTGCCACCCCGACCGCATCGCCGAATTCCGCGCCGGCATTGACATCGCCATCGACTACGCCCGTGCTGTCGATTGTCGGCAGATCAACGTGCTGGCCGGCATCGCGCCAGTGGGCGTCGACACTGAGGTCTGGCGGGCGACGCTCGTCGACAATTTGCGCCATGCCGCGCGCCGCTTCAATGAGCACGGCCTGACGCTGCTCCTCGAGCCGATCAACACACGGGATATCCCCGGCTATGCGGTGAAGGGCTCGGACCCAGCGTTGGCCATCTTGGACGCACTCGACGCACCCAACGCCCGTCTGCAGTACGACTGCTTCCACATGCAGGTGATGGAGGGCAACCTGGCCCAGACCGTCGAGCGCCACTTGGCGCGAATCGGCCATATCCAGATCGCCGACAACCCCGGTCGCGGCGCGCCTGGCAGCGGCGAGATCAACTACACCTTTTTATTCGACTGGCTCGACGGGATCGGCTACACCGGCTGGGTCAGCGCCGAGTATCTGCCCGGGCCAGACACCCCGGCGTCACTGGCCTGGCTGGCACCTTATCTGGAGGATCCTTCGTCATGAACAGCGTCGATCGCCCACACATCGGCTTCATCGGTCTTGGCATCATGGGCGCGCCCATGGCCTGCAATCTGCGCAAAGGCGGCTACACGGTCACTGGCTTTTCCCGCAGTGGCGTGCCGCAGCTGTGTCGTGATGCTGGCGTTACGGCGGCCGCAAGCCCGTCCGCCGTAGTCGCGGTTAGCGACGTGATCGTCCTGATGGTCCCCGACACGCCGGACGTCGAAAAGGTGCTGTTCGGGCCGGCCGGGGTTGTCGAGGGCGTACGGCCCGGCGCGGTTGTCATCAACATGAGTTCGATCTCGCCCGCGGCCGAG
>Ga0209598_10002622_pt1 | contig 13989 bp, 10 predicted proteins | sample M_140807_EF_Meta_FD_187317 | JGI IMG/M metagenome (GOLD analysis project Ga0209598, IMG submission 187317) | Freshwater microbial communities from Lake Montjoie, Canada to study carbon cycling - M_140807_EF_MetaG (SPAdes) (version 2) | ecosystem: Environmental > Aquatic > Freshwater > Lake... | reverse complement strand
TCTGCCACGACTTTCCAGTCCACTGTTTTGAACCATGCCGCGAGATAATCAGCGCGCTTGTTTTGATATTTGAGATAGTAGGCGTGCTCCCATACATCGACGCCCAGAAGCGGGGTCAGTACGGGAGTCATCATCAGCGGGCTGTCCTGATTGGCCGTGGAAATGACATCGAGCTTGCCTTTGTCGTCTGAAACCAGCCACGCCCATCCACTTCCGAAGCGCGTCATGCCAGCTGCAGTGAGCTTGGCTTGGAATTTGGCGAAACTTTCAAAAGCCGCGTCGATGGCCTTGGCCAATGGGCCAGTGGGCTCGCCGCCCGCTTTGGGGCCCATCGAAGCCCAGAACAATGAGTGATTGTGGTGCCCACCACCATTGTTAATGACTGCCTGCCGTACCGGTGCTGGAACATCAGCGATGCTTTTGAGGATTTCTTCGATCGTTTTCTTCTCCCACTCGGCCTTGCCAGCCAGAGCTTTGTTGAGGTTGTCAACATACGCTTTGTGGTGACGGCCCCAGTGGATTTCCATGGTTTTTGCATCGATATGCGGCTCAAGCGCATCAAACGAATAAGGCAGCTTGGGGAGGCTAAACGCTGCTTCTTGGGCAACAACGGCCTTGGGTAGCAGCATGGCTGCTCCCCCGGCAAGTGCGACGCGCAAGGCATCACGACGATCTGGTGTGCGCATGAATACTTTACCTCGAAGTCTGTTGGAGGGAATGGAAGCCGGCATCGGCCTCCATGCCAATCAGCATACGACTCACCACCGTTCCAACCATTGTGAAACTTGCAGTCAAAGCTATATGGGGCATTGCCCGAGTGACGGGGCTTTCCTAACCTGACTGAACGGTATCGTGCGTCAAGAAACATTTATTTTGTCTGATGTGCCTGTTGTTTTCTGGAGTAGTTAAAACATGTCCGCCCCTGCAACCAGCGTTGACCCCAAAAGTACGCCCGCTTTTCAGGCCATTACCGCTATGCGGACTCTGGCCATGGACGCGGTTCAAACAGCTAACTCAGGTCACCCCGGAACCCCGGTATCACTCTCTCCGGTGGTCTATTCGCTGTTTCAAGATGTTATGAAATACGATCCAGCCAACCCGATCTGGCCGAACCGCGATCGTTTTGTGCTTTCAGCCGGGCATGCCTCGATGCTGCTTTACAGCATTATCCACCTGATGAAGGTCAAGACTGTCGAACACGAAACGCACGTCGTGGACAAGCCCGCCATTACGCTTGACGATATCAAACGCTTCCGCCAACTGGGCAGCGTTTGCGCCGGCCACCCGGAATATCATTTCTGTTCTGGCGTTGAAACCACCACCGGTCCACTGGGCAATGGCGTTGCCACAAGTGTTGGTATGGCCATTGCGGGAAAGTGGCTGGCTGCCCGCTACAACAAGCCCGGGTTCGATCTTTTCAACTTCCGCGTTTATTCCATTGGCGGCGACGGTTGCATGATGGAAGGTGTCGCCAGCGAAGCTGCCAGCCTTGCAGGCCACCTTCAGTTGGACAACCTCTGCTGGATATACGACAGCAACCGGATCACCATTGAAGGTGAAACCGATCTGGCTTTCAACGAAGATGTGGGTGCCCGCTTCTTGGCCTACGGGTGGAACGTGCTGCGTGTAGCCGATGTCAACGATCTGCCACGTCTTCTTCACGTGCTGAAGCAAGCTGAAGAAACCAAAAATCGGCCCACGTTTGTTGTGGCTGATAGCCATATCGCTTGGGGTGTTCCCGGCAAGCAAGATCACCACTCCGCGCACGGCGAGCCACTCGGTTGGGACGCCATCAAAGCCGCCAAGACGTTTTATGGCACCGACCCCGAGGCCAAATTCCATGTTCCTCCCGAGGTTTATTCGACCTTTGAAAACGGCGTGGGCAAAAAAGGCGCAGCCGCAAGCAAGGCTTGGAATGAACTGTTCGCGAATTACAAAGCCCAATTCCCCGCCGAGGCGCTCGACATCGAGCAGATGCTCAATCGCGATCTTCCTCAAGGCTGGGACAAGGAAATCCCCACCTTCCCATGGGGCGATGTTGAAGACCCCAAAACTGGCAAATCGAAAAAAGCCGGAGCCGCCAGCCGCGATTCCTCCAGCAAGGTTCTCAATGCCGTTGCCAAGCATGTGCCATGGTTGATTGGCGGCGCCGCTGACCTCGCACCTTCCACCAAGACTTTGCTCGGGTTCGAAGGCGCCGGCCACTTCCAGGCAGCATCACCTTTCGGCCGCAACATGCACTTCGGTATTCGTGAGCACGCCATGGGCGCCGCCATGAACGGCATGGCTCTGACCCGTGTTCGTCCCTACGGTTCTGGCTTCCTGATCTTCTCCGATTATGGCCGTGGTGCCCTTCGCCTCGGTTCCATCATGGACCTTCCAGTCATTTACATCTTCACGCACGACAGCCTTGGCGTTGGTGAAGACGGTCCAACCCATCAGCCTATTGAACACTTGGCTTCATTGCGCGCTATGCCCGGCCTTACTGTGTTGCGCCCAGCCGATGCCAATGAAGTTTCCGAAGCATGGCGCTGGATCATGCCACAGAAAAACAAACCCGTTTGCCTGATCCTGACCCGTCAGGAACTGGTAACGTTCGACCGTACGGTGTGCGGTTCCGCATGCGGACTTCACAAGGGCGCGTATGTTCTTGCCGATGCTCCCGATGGCAAACCACAGGTCATTCTGATAGGCACAGGTAGCGAAGTAAGCCTCTGTATGGATGCCCGTGAGGTCCTTGCCGCAGAAGGCATTCATGCCCGCGTTGTCAGCATGCCATCTTGGGAACTGTTCGAGGAAACCTGCGCTAAGGACCCAACGTATCGCGAACAGGTTCTGCCTTCTGCCGTGAAAGCCCGCGTTGCCGTGGAAATGGCATCCACCTTTGGTTGGGCCAAATATGCCGGCTCCGAGGGAGCAGTGATCGGCATGACCAGCTTTGGCGCATCGGCACCGCTTAAAGATCTGCTGAAGCATTTCGGATTCACGAAAGAACGCGTGGCGGAAGAAGCGAAAAAACAAATTGCCCGCTAAGGCTGTTCGGTTCGAGCGGGAAATTGCGTTGGAGGCGCTCCCATCATGTCGGAAGTATCAGAAACCACGGTTTTCGCGAGGGCGGCTGACTTGGTCCGCCCGGGTGACCGGGTTGGTCTGGGTTCTGGCAAAGCAGCCGGAAAATTCATCGACACGTTGGGAGCGCGTGTTCAGGCTGGTTTGAAGATTCACGCATTTCCCACATCCGTAGCTTCTGAAAATCAGGCTAGAGCACTCGGTATCCCATTGCTCGAGCCTGCCGACGCGGCGGAAGGGCTCGATATCGCTATCGATGGAGCCGATCAGTTTGCACCCGGTAGTCTTGACCTGATCAAGGGATTTGGCCGTTGCGCCTTGCGCGAAATGGTCGTGGCGCGCCTTGCCAAACGATTTGTTATTGTGGTTGGTTCCGGCAAGTGCGTGTCGAAACTGGGTGAAACCAACGCCGCGGGACGCCCTGGCCGGATTCCGGTCGAGGTTGTTCCTTTTGCTGAAATTTTCGTGTCCCGCGGTTTAGCCCGGTTAGGGCTCACTCCCGAACCGTGGAATATCGATGGGATTCGCGGTTTGACCGACAATGGCAACCATATTCTCGATTGCCTTACCGGACCAATCGACAACCCCAGCGATCTGGACCGCGCCATCCGCGCGCTTCCCGGTGTTGTGGGAACAGGTTTTTTCCTGGGGATGGCCGAACGCGTCCTCGAGGGCGACGATTCATTTCGCCTGGTGGCGGAATATGTTCGCGGTAGTGCCTGAAAACCACTGCCTGGTCATGGTTTGCGTCTGACGGAATTCGTCCCAAGAGCAAATCAGATCTTTTAAACGAGGTATTGAGCCATGCAAATGGGAATGGTGGGCCTGGGTCGCATGGGCGGCAATATGGCCGAGCGACTGATGAAAAACGGCCACAAAGTGGTTGTATACGATCGAAATGCCGAAACCGTGGCCACCTATGCCGGTAAAGGCGCCACTGGCGCCGCTTCGATTGCTGATTTTGTTTCCAAGCTCGAAAAGCCCCGCGTTGCCTGGGTCATGGTGCCATGCGGCGCTCCAACCGAACAATCTATTCAGGATCTGGCCCAGCATATGGAACCGGGCGATATCATTATTGATGGTGGCAACAGCTACTTCAAGGACGATATCCGCCACTCGGCAGAACTGGCAACCAAGGGCATCGACTTCGTTGATGTTGGCACATCGGGCGGCGTTTGGGGCCTCGAACGCGGCTACTGCATGATGGTTGGCGGCCCCAACAACGCTGTTTCCAAAATCGATCCCATCCTGAAAACATTGGCACCCGGCATGGGCGACGTTGGCCGTACCCCCGGCCGCCCCGCCGGCAAGGGCACTGCCGAAGACGGGTATCTGCATTGCGGACCTGCAGGCGCAGGCCACTTTGTCAAGATGGTACATAACGGTATCGAATATGGGATCATGCAGGCCTACGCCGAAGGCTTTGATATTTTCAAGGGCGCGGCCAACAAGGATCTTCCTGAAGCCCAGCGTTACAACCTCGACCTTTCTGAAATTGCGGAAGTATGGCGCCGCGGTAGCGTAGTTGGCTCTTGGTTGCTCGACCTGACCGCAATGGCTCTCATTGAAAACCCATCCTTGAGCAACTACTCAGGGTTCGTTCAGGACTCTGGCGAAGGCCGCTGGACTGTGATGGCCGCTGTCGAAGAAGGCGTTCCCGCAGATGTGTTGACCGCTTCGCTCTACACACGGTTCCGCTCGCGTCAAGAACACACCTTTGCCGAAAAGGTGTTGTCCGCCATGCGCCATAAGTTCGGTGGACATATCGAACGCCCAACCGGTGGTTGATTGTGTTATTGGTGGTGAAAAGGATATTTGGACATGGGTGATCGCGTAATCAGCATCATGGCGGACGCCGAAAGTGTGGCGCGTGAGGCTCTATCACTCTGGTGCCGGCACGCGACAGAATCTGTCGCGGCGCGTGGCGCATTCCGGGTGCTGCTGTCAGGCGGCAGCACGCCGCGACGCCTGTTCCAACTCCTTGCCGAAGATTCCACACGGGAGCAACTTCCATGGGAATCCACACACCTGTTTTGGGGTGATGAGCGCGCGGTTCCTTCGGATCATCAAGATTCGAATTACCGCATGACTCGGGAGGCTTTGCTGAATAACATAAGTCCTCCCCCCGGTCAGGTTCACCGGATGGAAGGCGAACGCGCCAATCTTGATGCGGCAGCCCACGATTATCAATCGGCTGTGGCCCATTCATTCGGAGTGGCGGAAGATATGCCACCTCCAGCATTCGATTTGGTGTTTCTTGGCATGGGAACCGACGCGCACACCGCGTCGCTGTTCCCAAACACCCAGGCCCTGAATGAAACAGACAAGTGGTTTGTGGCCAATGAAGTACCCCAGCTTGGCACTCGGCGCCTCACAGCAACCTACCGCCTAATCAACGCTGCGCGGGCCGTTGTTTTTCTGGTGGCAGGAACCGACAAGGCTGCTCCACTGAGCCGCGTTCTGGCCCCAACTGGCGACATAGTGACAGCCCCTTCTCGCGGAATTTCGCCTTTTGGAAGCCTGACATGGGTGATCGACCGCGCAGCAGCGGCTGGCATACCCACAGACTGTTCCTTGAGGATTTCAAATCATGCCGGTTGACAATAAGCCAGTACGCATGGCGCCATCCATTCTGGCAGCAGACTTCACCCGCCTTGGCGAGCAAGTGCGCGAAGCAGAGGCTGCTGGAGCCGATCGCATCCATGTGGATGTGATGGACGGGCACTTTGTGCCGAATATTTCCATGGGACCTTTGGTGGTTGAGGCGCTTCGCAAGATCACGCGCCTGCCATTGGAAACCCACCTGATGATCAGCAACCCGGACCAGTATCTTGAAGCGTTTGCCAAGGCGGGGTCCACGTCTTTGTTGGTCCATGTGGAAGGGAACAACCATCTGCACCGGACGATTCAGTCGATACGCGGTCTTGGACTCCCGGCCGGTGTGGTCCTGAATCCAGCGACTCCCACATGGTCGATCGAAGAAGTCATCGACATGGTGGACCTTGTTTTAGTAATGACGGTCAATCCAGGATTCGGTGGCCAGCAATATCTGCCTGAAACGGAAGGTAAAATCAGGTCGCTCCGCCGCCTTCTCGATCAACGCGATCGATTTGTGGAACTCGAAGTCGATGGCGGCATCACCGCCGCTAGCGCCCCGCGCGCAGTTGCCGCTGGGGCGCGCGTGCTGGTGGCAGGTTCCAGTATTTTCGGGCATGCCGGCGGAATTGCGGCTGGGCTCGATGCCTTGGTGAATAGTGTGAAAGGGACAGGATGAGTACGGCTGAAATGTATCTGGCGGGAGATATTGGAGGCACCAAGACCTCGATGGCTCTGATGGAAGGCCTGGATGGTAAACTTGGGTTTCTGCGCGAACAGACATTCAAAAGCGACGATTACGGCTCCCTTGAGTCGATTATCACCGAATTCCTCGCCGATTGCGTAGACCGTCCGCAGCTCCGGGGGGCCTGCTTCGGAGTGGCCGGTGCCATTATCGATGGCCGTTGCCGAACCACAAATCTTCCTTGGACCGAAATGAGCGAAGAAGGCTTGGCTCTGGCGGCAGGCGCGCCCCGCGTCAAATTGCTCAACGACCTCGAGGCCATGGCTTATGGAATGTTGTTTCTGCCTCCTGAAGAACTGGTGGAACTCAACCCAGCAGCCAATCCCGGCCCTGTTCGTGGTCACGCTGTGGTTCTGGCCGCGGGAACCGGCCTTGGAGAAGCGATTCTTTCTTGGGATGGCGAAAGACACCGGCCGATTGCCAGCGAAGGCGGTCACTGCAGCTTTGCACCGCAGTCGGAACTGGAAGTAGAACTCTGGCGCTATTTGCGAACACAGTTCCATGGACATGTGAGCTACGAACGCATCTTGTCTGGTCCGGGTTTCCTGAACCTCTTCGGCTTCCTGCGCCAAACTGGTCGCTACCAGGAAAGCCCCACCCTCGAAACAGAACTCGCCGCATGCTCCGACATTGGTAAACGCAACGGTGTTATCAGCAAGCTTGGACTTGCCGGCACTGACCAACTCTGCCAAGCCACACTCGACCTCTTCGCATCGATTTATGGCGCGGAAGCAGGCAACCTTGCGTTGAAATGCATGGCCATGGGCGGTGTGTTCATCGGGGGAGGAATTGCTCCGAAATTGCTGAAGTCACTTCAATCCGGCACCTTCCTCGAAGGATTTTTGGCCAAGGGGCGGTTCGCCTCCATCCTAAAGACTCTCCCAGTACGGGTAGCCACCAATCCTAAAACACCAATCCTCGGCGCGGGCTATCATATTTATCACGCCATGTCCGCCCCCAAGAACAGATAGAGTCTATCCAATATGTCCACCCATTCGCCTTTGACCGATCCGGAACGCCTGCGACTAGACGCTTGTACCACAGATACCAGCGGCTGGCGTCGCTGGGGCCCCTATGTTTCCGAACGGTCATGGGCATCGGTCCGGGAAGATTACAGCCCGGATGGATCCGCTTGGGACTACTTTCCCCACGACTTGGCGCGCAGCAAGGCTTACAGATGGGGAGAGGACGGCATTGCCGGGATTTGCGACCGTTATCAAGTTCTCTGCATGGCACCAGCATTCTGGAACGGGAAAGACCCGATTCTGAAGGAACGCCTTTTCGGAGTGACCGGCAGCGAAGGCAATCACGGCGAAGATGTCAAAGAGTACTATTTTCATTCCGATAACACGCCAACTCACTCCTACATGCGGTATCTCTACAAGTACCCGCATGCGGAGTACCCCTACAAAGACTTGGTGGATGTAAATCGCTCCCGCGCTGGCAGTGGTTTGGAGTACGAGCTGCTCGATACGGGAATTTTCGCCGAGAACCGATATTTTGACATCACCATCGAGTATGCCAAGGCTGATGCGGAGGATATGTGCATCCGCATCACAGCCATCAACCGTGGCCCATGCGCGGCAACGCTTCACATCCTGCCTCACCTATGGTTCCGCAACAACTGGGCATGGGGTCCAAACGCTTGGGACTCACCACCCCCTGCCGAACCGCTGATCAGTCTGTCGCAAGATCACAATGGTCATGCCATGCTCGTGGCGGATGACAGCCCCATCGGGCCGGTCATGGGCCTGCCGATGCATTACAAGCTGGGGCCTAGGCACCTTCTGGCAACACCCGGTAGCTCACCGATTTTCACCAATAATGAAACCAATGGTGAACGCGTCTATGGCAAGGGCAACCTCAGCCGCAAACCGCATGTGAAGGACGCGTTTCATCGCCATATTATTCAGGGCGAAGCAGGTGTTCTGAACGATGCGAACGTCGGGACCAAGGCGGCACTCCACTACCAGTTCGATGATATTCCCGCGGGCCAATCAGTCGTTGTGCGTTTGCGCCTGTCGCCCGAGGCAAAATCCGGAACACTCGACGAAGTCGATGCCATCATTGCTTTGCGCCGAGGCGAAGCAGACCAGTTTTACGACAACATTCATCCACGTGAAGCCACAGCGGATGAAAAAGCGGTTCAGCGTCAGGCGTTTGCGGGATTGCTCTGGACCAAGCAAACTTATCTGTTCAATGTTCAAAAGTGGCTCCATGGCGACAATCCTAATTGCCCGCCTCCCCATTCACGGCATGGCATCAGGAACGATCACTGGAAGCACCTGAACTCCATGCGGATCATGATTCCCGCTGAAAAGTGGGAGTACCCGTGGTTTGCGGCATGGGATCTGGCGTTCACCTCGCTGGCCATAGCCCGGGTGGACCCAGCGTTCGCGAAAGACCAACTGCAGCTCCTACTGTTGGAGCAATTCCAGCACCCCAATGGGCAAATACCCGCCTACGAATGGGAGTTCTCGGACCTTAATCCTCCCGTTCATGCTTGGGCCGTCTGGCGCGTTTTCCACATGGACCGGGTCCAGACGGGCAAAGCCGACCTCGCGTTTTTGGAGCGTTGCTTCCATAAACTCCTTGTCAACTTCGCATGGTGGATCAACAAGGTTGACCGCGAGGGAAATAACGTTTTCGAGGGTGGCTTCCTCGGAATGGATAATATCACGGTCATCGACCGCAGCGTGCCATTCACGGACGGCTCGGTCCTTGAGCAGTCCGATGGTAGCGGTTACATGGCCATGTTCTGCCTGAATCTCATGCGCATGGCGTTGGAACTGGCCAAGACAAACCATGTTTACGAAGGTCTCGCCACCAAGTTCTTCCAGCATTACGCCTACATCGCCGGCGCCATGAAGCATGTTGGCAGCCGTGATTATTCGCTGTGGGACGAAGCTGATGGCTTCTTTTACGATGTGCTTCGCCGCCCGGACGGTTCTTTCCAGAAGTTCCGCCTAAGATCCCTCGTGGGCCTGATTCCGATATTCGCGGTCGAACGACTGGAGCTGGAGTGGATCGAGCCTTTCAAGGATTTCCATCGCGATTTCATCTGGTTCCTTGAGAATCGCAAGGATCTCATTCAAGGCGTCGTCCACAGGGTTGATGGCCCGGAAGGAACGTCTTTCGCGCTTACCGTTTTCGATCAAGGCCAGTTAAGACGTCTCTTTTCTCGGCTATTCGACGAAAAGGAATTCCTGTCCCCCTGTGGCATCAGGAGCATGTCGCGCGCCCACCTCGATGAACCGTTCCATCACGATGGCACCACCGTCATCTACGAACCAGCCGAAAGCGACAGCAAGCTGAAAGGCGGGAATAGTAACTGGCGCGGACCGATCTGGTTTCCCATCAGCTTCCTCCTTATTGAATCTCTCAAAAAGCTAGAAAAGGCTTTTCACGAGTCCATTTTGGTGGAGGTTCCGGTACTGCCCGGCAAGCAGGTCGGGTTTGATACCCTAAGGCGTCTGGCAGCAGATCGCCTGATCTCCATTTTCACACGCAATGATAAGGGAGAACGCCCCGTATTCGGATCGTGCCCAGTTTTCCAGAACGATCCGCACTGGCGCGATCACATTCTCTTTTACGAATACTTCAACGGTGATAACGGCACCGGACTCGGCGCAAGCCACCAAACAGGCTGGACTGGGCTGGTAGCCAACCTGATTGATGAATACAGGGCCTAATGTCGCGGGGGACTATCCCTCGCGACCATTCGACTTGGTATAATCTGATTGTTCCTGTCGGGTGGAGTCATGGCCAACACTGTCTTCCACTTACTCGTCTCATTGGCCCTGACTGCAACAGCTCAGGGTTCCGATGATTCTTCGAATCGGTTCGACTCCATCCCCTTACCGCCCGTCACACGCGAACAACTCGATAACGCATTTAAAAGCCGCTTCGCCAAACCCAATCTATGGAGCCGCTTTTTTCCGTCTGGCACACCTTCCAGTGGGACTGGCGCGTCGCAAATTCCAGACCTGATGAAACTCTTGGCTGGCCTAGCCTCGGGAAATGCCCTCGATCCGCTCACGCTCCAAAAACTGCTTGGCTCTATGGGAAACGCCAAGAATTCATTCGATCCGTCACTGCTGAAAGACCTTATGGCCATGGCTGGCCGGCTGGAAAGCCAGCGTGATACGCTTGAAAAAGCATTTCCGGAAATGGATTGGAGCCGGTTCAGTGAGCTCATCGCCAAATTCCGAACAAACCCTAGCCCGAACGATTCGGTGGAATTGATGAAATTCCTTGAACAGTTGCGGCATGGGGTTGGGCCACTGGGCCAACAAGACATCTCCTCACTCGGCTCATTGCTCGAAAAATTCCGAAACCAACAGCCCAACCCGGCCACATTTCCGTCCCCGCCCTCAACCGGAAGTTTTGCCGGCAAATTACCCACCAACATGCTGCCACCCGACGCGCTGGGCCGCCTGAGCGAATTCCTCGCGAAACTCGGTCTGAATCAAGAGCAAATAGCGCAGGTTTCCGACTGGCTGAAAGCCATCCCTGCTCCGGGGTTGAAAGGCAACTTGGCTGAATGGGCGGCACAAGTGGATTGGACCCGGTTTTCTCCCGGTCAATGGCGCAATTGGTCGCCCGCGTGGGCGGTATCCGCCTTTGACAATCTGAAACCTCACCTTGGTTTCCTGAAATACCTGCCTTCATTTCGCATGCCACGGTTGCCGAACGCGCGACTGCCACGATTGCCGATGATGGGATTTGAAACGCCCAACGTGACATGGCGTGACGCGCTCATAGGCTTCCTGTCGTTACTCATTCCGATTCTGATAGTGGCGTGCCTTTTATACAAAAAGCAGATTGCCGATATACTCCAAAAATCCGCTGGTAAACCAATAGCATCTCCCTTCCACATCACCGACATTCACTCACTTGTGCAAAAGTATGAGATGGAAGCTGTCAAACGCCTCGGCCCTCATGCGCGGTACCGGAATATCCGCCGGATTGAAGCAGACCTTATGAAACAACTCTCCGCCGAAAACGAGCGGCATGCGGTGCGCCTGCTCACAAGCCTTTACGAACGCTGGCGGTACCTCCCCAGAGCATGGCATCCCGCGCCAGGGGAAATTCAAGAAGGCACCTCGGCATTGGAGCTTTTGGTGGCAGGTCACACGCCATGATGCCCCTCCTTGCAATAGCCCTGGTCTGCGTATCAGGCCGATATGCCGATGAAGTTTCCCCAGAACCCTTCACAATTCCAGCCTCAGGGTTTGAATGGTTCAGCTATCTCCTGGGTTTCCCCGGGTGGCAGGGTGGACCACCGGCGTTTCTGGCGACAGTTGAAGAAGCTGAAAAAGATCCATCTTCCACCATGATTTTCTGCCTGGGCCCCGTGGGAATCCTCGAAGACCTCGACCTGAAACGGTTCATTCGCAAGGGCGGCGCGTTGCTGATTGCCACCGAACAAACCGCCACACCTGGTGTTGAATACTTGCTGAGATCCACATTGGGGTGCACCCCATCCGGGCTCGAGGTGCGTTCCGCAAGGCCACAAGATCCTGAACATGCCTACCAAAATCAAAGCATCTGCCCACTGGCAAAAGCTATTGGCGGGAAGAAACATCCGTGGTTTTTCCGTGACAATCAGGAGGTCAAACCTGCAACCAACCGGCCCACCATTCTCGGCAAACCATCGCCCGGTGTTCAATCGGGTGGATTCGCCGGACCGGTTGTTCCAGCGCAGTCGTCCATCCTTATGGCTAACACCGACGTGGAATCAGGTCGTATCGGACTTATTGGAGATGCCAGCATCTTCACCAACCTGATGCTGCAGGCACCCGATAATATACCATTCGCGCTCAACGTGGCCGAATGGGCTCGTGAAGGAAAAAGCCAGACACGATCGAAATTACTACTTATTGTTGATGGCAGCGTGGTACCCCGGGCCTTTAGTCCGCCACTCATGCTTCCTCCCGTGCCTATTCCCACGCCGGAAGCTCTTTTGGATAGGCTCTACCGAAGCGCTGAGGGGCTTGTGCAAGGAGTTGAAAAAGGCCTTGCAGACCTCGATGACCGGGATGCCCTCAATGAATCGGCCCAGCGGGCGATTCCGCCCAACTGGTTCATTTACGCGGCAGGCATAATCACCCTTATACTGTCCGGATTTCTTATTCGCCTGCTGGCAGGCTCGACATCCCGGTCGCAGTTCGCCAAAAGCGATCCAACAACACCCAATCCGCCCTCACGGCGAGAGTCATTTGTAACCCGAATATGGCGCACATCCAGCACTGCCACTATCACGGCAATCAGTCGCTGGAAAGAACGCAGGAGGCCATCGATTCAACCATGAGCACCGTCGACTTTCTTGAAGAATGGGGCAATAATTCGGCCCTGCCCGATGGAATCTGCCAGGAAATTGGCGCGCTGCGCAACCGTGCCCAGGCTGAAGCCGCTACCTGCGTGGTTGGCATGTCCGGAGCCGTGGACCAAATATTAATGACCTTGCTCGCCGGTGGCCATGCGCTGCTTGAAGGCGTTCCGGGTGTTGCCAAAACCACATTGTCGAAGGCGTTCGCTCACATTTTGGGGCTGCAGTTTCAACGCATCCAGTTCACGCCTGACCTGATGCCATCTGACATTACCGGCACAAGCATTCTGGATCGCAAAAGCAACGAATTTGTTCTGCGAAAAGGCCCTGTATTCTGTCAGGTGCTTCTAGCCGACGAAATCAACCGGGCGCCCGCCAAAACCCAAGCGGCACTTCTGGAAGCCATGCAGGAAGGTCAGGTCACGCTCGAAGGTGATTCCCTGCCACTTCCTCAGCCATTCATGGTTCTGGCAACCCAGAACCCAGTGGAACAGGAAGGTGTTTACAGACTTCCCGAGGCCCAACTGGACCGGTTTCTGGTGCGCGTGGAAATGGGCTACCCGGGACGGGAATTTGAAATCGACATGCTGCGTCTTCTCAGCAAACCACAGACACAGCCCAAACGCCTGCTCGACACGGAAACCATCAAGAAGTACCAAGCCGTGTGCCCGCGTGTCCACGGGGAGCCATCGCTATTTGAGTACATAGTGGATCTGGCTCTTGCCAGCCGTGAACATCCGGACCTGCTGCTTGGCGCCAGCCCGCGTGGCGCCCTGTGCTTGCTGCGTTGCGCCCGAGCCCATGCGCTGCTTTCAGGCCGCAATTTCTTCACCCATCTCGATGTGCAGTCGGTGGCCCATGCCGTTCTCGCCCACCGGCTGATCCTTAGGCCTGAAGCAGAAATCGAAGGCCGATGCACCCGTGATATCGTTCAGGAACTTCTTGATCAGGTTCCGGTACTGACCACACCATGATACCCCACGGGCCTAAACAACCATGCTGACCTCGCGTGGATGGTGGTGCCTGTTCCATGGATCATGGTCCATGGCTGTAGGCTTGGCATTCCAAAACGACGGTTTTTCGTTTTTGGGCCTGCTGGTATTAGGATGGCTGCTGGCCGCTTGGGTACGCACGCGGCTTTCCGTAGCCGGATTTCCTGCAATTGCCTCGTTCAATCGCGCGATCTCCGACCGGGGTGGAAAGGTCCGCACACTCAGGGCGGGACGGCCGGTCCGTGTATCAATCACAC
>Ga0209598_10002620_pt1 | contig 13997 bp, 10 predicted proteins | sample M_140807_EF_Meta_FD_187317 | JGI IMG/M metagenome (GOLD analysis project Ga0209598, IMG submission 187317) | Freshwater microbial communities from Lake Montjoie, Canada to study carbon cycling - M_140807_EF_MetaG (SPAdes) (version 2) | ecosystem: Environmental > Aquatic > Freshwater > Lake... | reverse complement strand
ACCGCCAGCTGCTCGCTGAGCATCCGGTTGGTGAAGACCACGCCCTTGGGTCGGCCTGTGGCCCCCGAGGTGAAGGCTACGAGTGCCGGGTCGGCGTCGCCGCGGGGAACCGGGGTCGGGGGTGCGGCGGAAGGCCGACGCAGGTCGCACAGCCGCATCGCGCCGCACGGGGGAAACCGGCCGGCGACGACCGAGAACCGCAGCGAGCGAAACAACTCACCGGCCTTGAGGCGGAGGAGATGGGCCCGGGGCACGCCGATGAAGCCACTCGGCTCGGCCTCCCGCATGCAGGCCACGACGGCGTCCACCCCCATCCCAGGATCGATGAACACAGGCACCGCGCCGCGGCCCATCACCGCGTAGCTCAGGGCGAGGAAGTCGGCGCCCGGCGTCACGAGCATGATCACGCGTTCGGCGGCCCGCAGGCCGGCCTCCATCAGGCCGTGCTCGTAGGCGTCGATCCGAGCCGCGAGCGACCCGAAGTCGAGCGTGTCGTACTGCGGCGTTGCCCGCCAGCGCGGAAACGAGACCTTCGTCACCGCCGACACCCACGGCATCGCCGTGGCCGCGGATCGCAGCGCCCCGTAGAGCCCGCCGGCCGGTAACCGGGAGGCGGCTGCCGTGGGCGGCGGCGCGGTCGCGGCTGGAGCGACAACCGGCGCCGGCCCGAGGAACTCGCGGACGGCGGCGATCGACTGGCCGGGCGCGTCTTCCAGCACGAGATGCGAGGCGTCGGGAATACGCACCACGTCGGCCTGCGGAAACCACGCGGCGACCTGGCGGAGAATTCCCGGATGGAAGCAGGGGTCCTTCATTCCCCAGATGATCTTCACCGGTGTGTCGGCCAGCGTCGGCAGCCGGGCCACCATGTCGTCCATCAGCGGCGCCGTGGGGTGGGACGGCGAGAATGGAATGTCTTGGACGAAGCCCCAGATGGCCCGCCGGCCCGCGCGGCTGCGGTAGGGCCTCAGATAGCCCCGCTTCACCTCCTCGGGCATGGCCTGCACAACACCGAACGACGTCAGCAGTTTCAGAAACCGCATCGTGTCTTGCGTGAGCAGCCGGCCGATGACCGGCGCCGCCGCGCGGCGGATCATGCCGGGGAGGAGTGCCATCTCGGCGAGCGTGGTGTTGAAGTAGACAAGCCGCTCGATGTCGGCGGGCCGCCGCACGGCGAGGCCCGTGCCGAGCGGGCCGCCCCAGTCGTGCATCACGAGCGAGAACCGGCTGACGCCGAGTTCTGCGAGCAGGTCTTCGAGGTGGCCGATGCGGTCACCGGCCCGGAAGCAGACGTCGCCGGGCTGTTGCGAGAGGCCACAGCCGATGTGATCGGGCACGATCACGCGGAAGTCGTCCCGCAGGGCGGCGATCAGGTTGCGAAACAGGAAGCCCCAGGTGGGATTGCCGTGGAGGCAGACGACCACGGGGCCGCTGCCCTCGTCCACGTAGTGCATGCGGTGGCCCTGCGTGCCGCCCGTGGCCGTGTCGCGGCCCACCGTGACGAACCGCGACCGGAACGGATAGAGCGGCCCGTACGGATGCGGCGAGTCGCAGTCGATGGGCGGGGCGAGGGTCATGGCGAGGTCATATCGAGATCATGGGCTCGTGCCGAAGCCTACCACTCGAATCCCAGAAACCGGGTGTTGAGCCCGCTGCCGAACGCGGTGAGCAGCACCTTCTCGCCCGGCTGGATGTTCTTCTCCTCCGCCCCGATCGCCAGCGCCGCCGGCAGTGCCGCCGACACCATGTTGCCGTAGCGGTTGTAGATCGCGAAGTCCTTGTCGAAGTCGAGACCCATCTCGGTGTAGAAGGCCTCGTTGACCTGCCGACCCACCTGGTGGCAGAAGACGTGGTCAACGTGATCCTTCGACCAGCCGAGCGCCGCAGTGACGTCGGGGAAGGCGCGGCCGCCGAGCTTCGCGGCGGCGATCATCAACTGCGCGGCGTCGGAGGTCATGATCGGCGCGATCTCCTCCCCCTGGCCCACGCTGAAGTCGCCATTGCCGATGCAGAGCTGGTGGTGCTGCGAGGCCGACCGGGCCACGCCGCCGACGAACTTGTGGCCGCCGTTCGAGATGCTGTCGTGGCAGAGCACCGCCGCCACGGCCCCGCAGCCGAGCGTCAGCGTGGGGAGCATCTGCAGGATCTTCTCGCGGGTGATCTTGGTGTCGCCCAGGAGCTGGCTGCAGGTGGTGTGGACCACCTTGGAGATGTTCTCACCAGAGCAGATGATCCCCGCCTTCACGGTGCCCGCCTCGATGAGGTGCGAGAGCATGATCATGCCGTCGCTGAACCCAATGCAGGCGTTGGTGATGTCGAGCACCAGCGACTCCTCGGGGATGCCGAGGTTGTGGTGCACGAGGCAGGCCGTGGCGGGCTCAAAGAAGTCGCGAGATACGGAGCAGTTGAAGAGGGCGCCGATCTGGTCGGGCCGGAAGCCCGATCGCTCCAGGGCCTGGCGGGCCGCGACGGTGGCCATGGAGCTGGGCGTCACGTCGGTGGACCACATGCCGCGGGTGGCCACCCCGCTGACGCGTTCCAGCGTGCCCGTTGGAATCCGCAGCCGCTCGTAGACGGGCGCAATCCGCTCTTCGATCTCCGTGGAAGACAGCAGCGAGTCTGGGAAGTTGAGGCCAAACGACTCCAGGCGGACATGCTCGAACCGAAACGAAATCATCAAGTGCTCCTCACCGCCCCGGACGCCCGGCGGCACGGCTCTATGCCGGCCTGGGGCGCCCGCCGGGCCCGCAGTCGTGCGTGCCTGGGCGAATCCTTTGGTGTGCCATGATGAAAATAGCCGATTTCGAGCCCGGACACGAAACCCCGGTGATTGTGTGGGCAATCAGGCCACCGCGGCCGCTCCGCCGGGCAGTTCGGACGCCGGGGAGGCCCCGGGCTCGTGCTAGCACGCCGCTTGGGGCTGCCCATGCCCGTCGCCGGACGCTCACTGCGGCCATGCAGTTTTCGCGCCGTCGCCGCCGTCCCGGCATCGGCTTACGGTCGCCGGGCATAGCCCGGGCTCCCTGCACGCTAGCCTCCGCTCGCTCGATGCTTCCTCCGCTTCGCCGGGCACCGATCCGCCGCAGGCGGATTGGTCGTGGCTGCGCGTCGGAAGCAACGCCGGCTCCCGGGCACGGGCAGCCCCTCGCTGTCTCCCGTAGCACAGGTTGGCAACCTGTGCCGAACACTCCACGTAGCACAGGTTTTCAACCTGTGCCGGTTCAAGCCTGCGGGCTCCGATGCGCGAGCCTCGAGGAACTGCCGCTTCAGTAGCGGTAGATCGCCGCCACGCCTGATTCGGTCGGCATGTCGATCCGCGGCACCGACACGATCGTGCCGCCGTGGGCGAGGACCGTCTCGGCCACGGCGCCGAAAACGTCTTCCCGCTCGAAGTCTCGGCCAAACGCCCGCACGCCTGCCCGCCCCACGCCGTCAAACTCAATCCCACCCGTCGTGCGATCGAAAAGTCCCGTCTCGAACCGGTCGGCTTCGATGAGGAGCGTGGCCACGCGGCCTGCCACGGCGGCGCGGCCTACGTCGGAAAGATCGCCCGCGGCGAAGTCGTGCGCGCGGCCCTGCTGGAAGAGATGGATCTCGCGGGTGAGCCGCGCGGCCGCCGCCGCGGCAAACACGTTTGCCACCGCCGCCGCGAGTGCGTCGCAATCCATGAGGTGCGGATCCTTGGCGATGTGGTCGTCGAGGAGAAGATCGTTCTTCGACAGGCCGCGGAACGTGGCGGCCAGCTTTGGGCCGGCGACGAGCACCAGCGGTAGGCCCGTTGGTCGCGACGCTTGGTCGATCACGACCGCATCGACGTGCCGCAGGAAGATCTCCGTGTCGGCGTTGATGTCATCCTGTTTGGAGTCTGCGCCCCCGTGCACGATGGTCGGACCTGCCATGCCCGAAGGCCCCAGCCCTCGCTCCACACGGTGCGGCTGGAAAGTCTCTTCGTCCACCACGTCACCCCGGGCGAGCGACTCGGCCGGTTCGTGGCCGGGCAGCGAGACCAGGGCGACGGGGTCGAGCCGTCCGAGCACGGTGCTCGTGGCATCGCGCCAGATCGTGCCCTCGAGGAGCCGCGCCTCACGACTGGTGAGGGCCAGCACATGGCACCTTCCCATCGCCGCTGCCAGACGCACGAGCGGCATCAGGTGAAACCGCCGCATGATCACGGCCAGCGGCTTCACCGGTCGCTGCAGCAAGAACACCCGCGCTCGGCCGTCGCTGGCGAGCACCGCGAGGCCGTCGCGGGTGTGCCGCCAGAACCAGGCATCGCCCGCCAACTGGTGGAACGGCCCGAGGAGCCGCTCGATCTCGTGTCGGGGATGCGCCGCCGCGAGGCCCGTCTCCAGTCCGCCCACGAGCTGGCGAAACGTCGGCAGATCGACCGAGTTGTTGGGGACGTTGCGGTGGGTCGGCAGGTAGAGCGACAGGCAGGGGGCAACCTGCGGCTGCATCAGCGATCGCACCGCCTCGAGCGACAGGCTTTCCGCCGCCACGCTCATCCGCTCGGTCACCGTTGCCATCCGCGCCTCCCAGGCCCGCCAGTGACGGGCGTCGATTGGGCAGGCGTCCAGCCGACCATGTGAAAAGCCGCGGCAGCCGCTCGGCCGCCCCCGGATCCGCGACGATCGTTCACCGATAGGCGACGGCTGGCAAGCGGCGGCCGCGGCGGGCGACGGAAGCACATCGGACACCCCGGCGGTATCGTGGATGGCTGGAGTTCGTGAACATGGATGACGACATCTTCGGGATCGTGCTCGCCGGCGGCCGGTCGAGTCGGCTCGCCGGGCTCGACCTGGGCGATGGTGGCAAGGCCGCGCTCGTCGTCGGCGGTGAGTCGTGCCTCGGTCGCGTCTGCGGTGCGGTCGCGGCCGTCGTGCCGCGGGTGATCGTGGTGGCGGCGGCTGGTCAGCCACTTCCCCTGCTCGACAGCCACGTGGAGATCATCCGCGACACGACGCCACACGCGGGGCCGCTGGCCGGAATTCGCGACGGCCTCGCGTACGGCATGAGCCACGGGCCGCCGCCGCGGTGGGCGTTCGTGGCGTCGTGCGACGTGCCGCTGCTTGTGCCCGCGGTGGTGCGGCTGCTCGTCGACAGGGCTCGGGCGTCGGCGGCGAGGTTCGTCGTGCCGCTCGTGAATGGCCACCCGCAGGTGCTTGCGGCGGTGCTGGCCTGCGACCTCGCGCCGTCGATCGCTGCGCTCGCCGCCGCCGGCCGTGGACCCCGGGCCGTCCTTGACGACCTCGTCGCGCGGCAGCCAGATGCCGTGCGGTTCGTGACACCAGAGGAGATCATGGCGATCGACCCCGAACTCGACTCGTTTCTAGATCTCGACACGCCCGCCGACCTTGCGCGGCTGGAATCCCGGGGAATCCCGCCTTCTTGGCCCTGACGGCCACTCCTATACTCCGCCGCATGGCGAGGCGACACTCCGGTCATGGCGCGGGATCGAGGCCTCGGCGCCGCTGGGCGCGGTGGTTCGTCATCATGGCCGCCACAGCCTCGGCCATCATCGCCGTCGCGCCGGCGGTACTCGTCCACACGCCCCTCCGCGATCGGCCCCTCGCGCTGGCCTTCGCCGGCATCGACGGCAGCATCACGAGCACCGCCGCCTCGTGGCGTTGGATCGGCGGCGTGGAGTATCGCGACGTCGTGCTCCGCGACCGGTCGGGCCGCGCGGCCGTGTTTGTGCCGCGGCTTGCCTTCGACCGCGGCCTCCTACGGCTGGCGGTCGAGCCGCAGTCGCTGGGCACGGTGCGGCTGGTCGACCCTGAGGTGCTCGTCGAGGCGCGGGGCGACGGCAGTTCACTCGAAGACATCATCGCTCCATGGCTCGCGGGAACCATGCGACCGGTGGCGATCGAACTCGAGGTCGTCAACGGCACGGTCGAACTCGTCGATGCGGTGCATCGCGTTGCCTGGCGGCTCTCCGACGTGATCGCGGCGGGTTCGCTGCAGGCCGACGGATCGCTCGCCGGCTGGACGGCCGCCGGCCGGCTGCGGCACTCTGATGGGGCGGCGGTCGTAGGAACACCGAGCGCGGCGCCACCGCCGGGTGAGCCCGTGCGGCTTGACCGGGCGACGATTCCGGCGGCTGCGGCCGCGGTGCTCGTCCGCGATGGCGGCTGGTCGCTCTCGTCTCCGCCCGCTGCCGCCGATGGCGGGCGGACGATCACACTCGCCACCAACCGACTGCCGCTCGGTGCCTCGACCGTGGTCGCCTCGCGGTTTGGCCTGCCCTATCTCGTCGACGGAATCGCCGACCTGCGGCTCGACGTGTCGCTCGACGCGACCGGCCGGCATGTGGCGGGTGAGGCCACGCTCGAACGGTTTGCCCTCTGCGATGCGGTGACCCTGACGGAGCAGCTGGCCGTGGATCACTGCAGCGTGCCGTTTGACCTGTCGCTCGACGGTGAGCGGATCGTGGTGCGGCGGCTCGAGGCGGCGTCGGACGTGCTCAAAGCCCAGGCGACAGGCAGCATCCGGATGCCGACGGTGCACGACCCCGACTGGGCCGAGCGGATCGTGGCGGATGATTTCACGGCGTCGGTGGACGTCGATCTGGCGTCGGCATCGACTGCCCTGCCCGGTGGGCTCTGCCTGCGGCCCGATGTCCGCGTCACCGGGGGCTTCCTCCGCGTGGCGGCATCGGCGCGGGCCGATGGCGGCGATCGTGTGCTGGAACTGCGGGCAAAGGCGCGGAATCTCACCGCGGTTCGGGAGCAGCCGCATGCGGAGGCCAAGGGCGAGCCGGCCACGCGGCAGCTCTCGTGGCCGGAGCCATTCACCGCCTGGGTGCGGGGGCGTCGCGGTCCCGGCCGCGGCGAGCGGCTGCGGATCGAAGAGGCGAAGCTGGTCTCACAGGCCGTCGAGGCGACGGCGTCGGGCTCGCCTGCGGCCTTCGCGGTCCAATGGCAGGCCGATCTCGAAGCCGTGGTGGGCGAACTCGCCGAAGTGCTCGATCTTGGAACAGCGACTGCCACCGGCACGTGCCGCGGGCGGCTCGACGTGGCGGCGGCCGGCTCGGGCAGCGGGCCTGGTTCGCTCACGCTCGCCGCGAGCCTCACGGATGTCGAAGTGGCCGTGCCGGGCAGGCCGACCTGGCGCGACGCGCAGCTTTCTGTCGAGGCCGAAGCCGAGGGCAGCGTGGTGTCGGGTGGCGCCGCGATCGACCGCGGCCGGCTCGTGGTTGCATCGGGCGACGATCGGCTGGAGGCGTCGATCGAAGGCGGCGCGGTCGTTGACCTGGGAGCGGTCGTCGGGTTTCCGGCCGACGCCACCGTTGCCTGGATCCGACCTGCGGCCAACTCGACCGCCACCAAGGCCGTCGGCTCACTCCTCGGCGACCTTGCGCGGTGGCAGCCGCGGCTGGCGGCGATCGTTCCTCCGTTCGCGACCGCCGGCCTTGAGCTCGCCGGCACGGTCAAGGCGGGTGCCGAGGTGACGCCGCAGGGCGACGTGTGGCAGTGGACGCGGGCCGGATGCGAGATCGAGAAACTCGTCATGCGGCACGAAGGCCGCGAGATCGTCGAGCCGCGGGTCGTGATCACGTCGGCCGGCCGCGTCGATGCGGTATCGGGCAAGATCGACATCTCGTCGGGCGAACTCCTCTCAACGAGCCTTTCGCTCCGCACCGGCGGGCTTACCTGGCTGCCGGCGACCATCGCTGAGTGGCCCGTCGAGCGGCTCCGGGGTCGCATGCAGTGGCAGGCCGACATCGGTCGCGTCGAGCCGTGGCTCGTGCCGGCCGCCGTCGCGAAGTCGTGGCCTGCTGGGGGCCGCGGCTGGGGCACGATCGAGATCATCGACACGCAGGCGGGCGTAAACCTGCTCGTTGAGGCAACCGGCAGCCAGCTCGTGCTCTCGTCTGGTGGCCGTGAAGGACAGGCGGCGCGGCCGGTGTGGACCGAGCCGCGGGTCGCCGGGGCGCTGGAGATCACTCGTCCGCGCGGTGCGTCGGGCACGCTCGCCGACCAACTGCGGATCGACAGGCTCTCGGTCGAGTCGTCCACGCTCGCGGTGGCTGCAACAGGTCGGCTCGACGACTGGAGTGCGCGGCGGGTCGTCACGCTCGACGGCACCGCGGCCTACGACTGGCAGCAGGTCTCTCGGCTGCTCTCCCCGTGGACGGGAGGCCGCATCACGCTCGTGGGCTCTGATGGACGTCCCTTCGCGCTGCGGGTGCCGCTTGCGGCCGGAGGCCCAGCCGAAGTGGCGGCGGCGGGCGGAGGCTCCCCGTCGGCGACGGTGCCGCTCCCAGCCGACTGGCTGGCGGCGACCCGCGGCACCGAGGCGGAGCCCAACCTCGCGATGCGGGTTACGCGGCCGGCGAGCGCGTCGGTCCGGCCCAACGACGACCGGCTCAAGTCGCTGGCGATCGACACCACCGCCTCGTGGCTTGGCGGCGACGTCGCGGGGTTTCCGCTGGCGGCGGGCGAGGTGGCTGTGCGGCTGCTCGAGGGACAACTCGCCTTCGGGCCGTTCGACATTCCGGTTGCGGGAGGCCGGGTTCGCGGCGCTCCGTGGGTGCGGCTGGTGCCTGCGCCGGGTGAGCTCGTCATTCCGCCGGGTCGCCTCGCGGAGCGTGTGGCCCTCTCGGAGCAGACCTGCCGGCAGATCGCGCTATGGCTCTCGCCGGTGCTCGGTCATGCCACCCATGCCGCCGGTGTGGTGAGTGTGGACCTCGCGGGGGCAAGGCTGCCGTTTGGCGATGCGTTTGGCGGCGAACTCGCCGGCCAGCTGACGTTCGAGAACCTCGAACTCAAGCCCTCCCCCGGCGTGCAGCCGCTGGTGAACCTGCTCGTGAAGCTCCAGAGCGTGGTCGATCCGCGGTTTGCGTTCGGCGACAAGGCGGTGCTCCTGCGGGTGCGTCCCGATCCGGTCCGCGTGCGACTCGCCGGACGGCGGATTGCGCACGAGGGGCTCGTGATGGACTCGGGTCAGCTCGTGGTGAAGTCGCAAGGAAGCGTCGGCCAGGACGGTTCGCTCGACATGCGGCTCGAAGTGGCCCTGCGGGGCGACCTCGTGGGCCAGACACCGGTCCTCGGCCAGCTCTTCCGCACGCCGCTGCTGGTGCCGCTCAAGGGAACGGTGGAGAAGCCGCAGTTCGACGCCGCGGCCATGGAATCGATCCTCGGCCGGATTGTGGAGAATACCGCCGAGGCGGTGCTCAAGGACGGCATCGGCCGCGGTCTGGAGGCGGTGTTCGGCCAGCCGCAGCCGCCGGCTCCAACCCCCGCGAGACCCCAGCCATGAACGGCGTGCAACTGCCAATGATCGCCCTGCCGGTGCTGCTCTTCGTGGCCATGATCGTGGCCGCAGAGATTGGCCGCCGATTGGGGCGGCTTCGCTGGCTGCGGCCCGACGATGCGGATGCGGTGGGCACGAGCGCCGTCGATGCCGCGGTGCTCGGCCTGCTGGGGCTGTTGATCGCGTTCTGGTTCAGCTCGGCAGGCACGCGGCTCGACATGCGGCGGAGCCTGATCGTGGAGGAGGCCAATGCGATCGGCACTGCCTGGCTGCGGCTGTCGATTCTCCCCGAAGACACCCGTGCGTCGGTCCGTGACCTGTTTCGCGGATATCTCGACACCCGGCTCGCGCAGCGGCCGTCCGCCTCTCCCGCCGAGTCGCCGATCAAACTCTCCGACCGATTGAAGGATCAGCGGGACGCCATCTGGCGGCAGTCGGTTGCGGCCGTGCCACGGTGTGAAAGTGACCAGACCGCCGCGATCCTGCTCTCGGCAATCAATGAGATGTTCGATGCCGGCACACGGCACCAGGCCGCCTACAAGGCCCACACGCCGACGGAGATTCTCATCCTGTTGCTCTTCGTCTCCATCTTCGCTGCGTTACTCGCCGGCCACGACATGTCAGGCACGAAGCGGTTCAACTGGCTGCACATGGCCGTATTCGCCTCCGTCACGTCGGTCACGATCTGGGTGATCTACGACCTGGAGATGCCCCGCTACGGGCTGATTCGCCTCGACGACTACGACCAGACGATGCTCGACGTCCGTGCCGATTTCGACCGGCCGGAGTAGCCCCCGGTGGCTCGGCCGCGAACCATCTCGGGCCGGGAGGCGTAGAATGGTTTCAAGGAGGCTCGGTCGTGCGTTTTCGTCTGCAAAAACCAGTCTGGTTGGTGATGGCCTTCGTGGCGTTTGCCGCGCAGGTCGTTCCCCAGGCTTGGGGCGGGGAATGCGACCGCGGCTGCTGTGCGGCCGAGAGTGGCGCATGCTGCTCCGCCTGCCCGACCGAAACCACCGCACCTCCCTGCCACTGCCAGTTGGAAGCCCGGCAAGACCAGCCGCTCTCCGTCTCCAAGGGCAGCACGGCTGACCGCGATCTGCTTGAGCAGGTTGCCGTGGCAGCCTCAACCTCCTTAGCAGCCCCGCATGCGATCGGTGTGAGCCGGGAGTATGCGGCAGCCTCGCTTTCTACGCCGATCCGGCCAGTCCGGGTCCTCTACGGCGTCTGGCGGAACTGAATCGGCCGCCGAACCGATGTCTTCCCGTCTTGGGGCGTGAGCCGCTGGCCGGGTGATGTCCGCGGTGGCTTTCCCACGGTCACACGTCGTGACGTGGCGTGATCGATTCAGTTTTCCATGCAAAGGATTCTTTCCATGAACAGTCTGTTGCTCTTGGCGGCACTGGCCTTCGTGCCCTTCGTGCCCGCCACCCTCAGCCAGCGTGCTGGCTGCGAGACGTGTGATTGCTGTGGTTGCTGCGAGACGGGCAGTTGCGAGTGCACGAGTTGCACTTGCATCTGCTGCGGTGGCGAGTGCCCGACTGCTGGCGTGAAGGCCGAGCAGGAAGGCTGCTGCGGCTCTGGGTGCTGCAGCAAGTAGCACCTGACGCTGGCTCAGCGTGAATGTGCGGGGCGGTGGGGGACGAACGTCCCCCACCGCCCTCTTTTTTATGGTGCCGGCTCCCGCTTCCAGAAAGCCGACCGGCCGTAAGGCCGCGGGCTCTGGTGGTGGGCCGCTCAGGGCTGTCCATGCCCGTCACCGGAGCACACGAGACTGCTCGTACCCCCGACCTCGCCACTCTTGAGGCCGGTTGTTCTTGTTGGCGAACGACCCCAATCGTAAGATTCTTACTTGTATGCGTAAGAAATACCTGGAGGGCGCACGATGAAAATCACATCAAAGGGCCAAGTGACTATCCCCCAGGAACTACGGGAACGCGCCGGACTGATGCCCGGCTGCGAAGTAGAGTTTTTCGAGGCCCGAGACGGTCGCGTCTTCATGAAGAAGCTCACCCGCGCCAGCCGGGGCCGTAGCATCGTGGACCGACTTCGCGGTCAGGGGAGCGTGAGGATGACCACCGAAGAGATTCTGAATCTCACCCGCGGAAGGTGACACCCTCCGATGGCCGTCTTCGTCGATTCCTGCGTGCTGCTCGATGTCTTCACGGAGGACCCAACGTGGTTCGCGTGGTCGGCGGCCGCACTCGAAAAGGCAGCTGACGAGGGACCGCTGGTGATCAATGCGGTCGTGTATGCCGAGATATCCGTGCGGTTCAATCTCATCGAGGAGTTGTAGTCCGCACTTGCGTCCGGTGGCTTTGACCATCGACCCAGACCGCGCGAAGCCGCGTTTCTCGCCGGCAAGGTGTTTCTGCGTGACCGCCGTGTCGGGGGGCGGAAAGTGGTTCCGCTACCCGATTTTCTGATAGGTGCACATGCAGCCGTCGAGCGATTGCCGCTGCTCACCCGCGACGTGCGACGCTTTCGCACGAACTTCCCCTCGCTGCACCTGATCAGCCCCGGCGGGAGATGACGGAGAACACTGACCTGCCCCCATGAATGGAACCAGTGTCTATCACCAGGGTAGACCTTCCAAGGGATCGCCCCTGTCCGCTTGGTGAGGCGCAGCCGGGCCTGTCGGGTCTGCGAGGGTGGCTGTGGCGGGTCGTCGAGAGCCAGAGCGTGGAGTGGCACCGTCTGTATCGGGGCGGCCGTGGCGTGAAGATCCAGCCGGTGAGCGCCCTCGAGTGGAACGACCTGCCCGGCGGCGTGATCGGGTCAGTTGATCACGTGGGTGCGGCTCAGCCGTACCAGCGGCTGCGCCAGTAGCCGGGACGTCGACGGGCGTGCGCGACGGCCACCACGAGAATCCGCTCAGGCGACTGCTCTCGAAACACCAGCAGATACGGGAATCCCCGCACGCGGTATTCTGCGGCGAGAAAAGCGGCTTGGCAGGCAGGCCGTGCAGCAGGTTTCTCGGCGATGCGAGCCGCGGAGCGCTGAGCCAGCCTGGCCGTAGAGGTATGGGCGTCACCGGTGTCCGGCGGACGCCAGCCTTTCCCAGTGGTCGCAGGAGCGCGTCACGCCATGCCGATTCGGATCATCCACACCGCCGACAATCACATCGGCCTGCCTTTCAAGCAGTTTCCGGCCGACGTGGCGAAGCGCTTGATCGACGAGCGATTCGCCGCCCTGGGCCGGCTCGTGGCCGTCGCCAACGAGCGCAACGCCCACTTCTTCGTGGTCACCGGCGACCTCTTCGACAGCACGCGGGTCAAGAAGGAAGACATCGACGCGGCGGCTGCCGTGCTGCGGGGTTTCGAGGGCGTGGCCGTGATCATGGTGCCCGGCAACCATGACCACTACGCCAACTCCGAAACGGAGGTGTGGAAGCGGTTTCGTAAGGCGACCGAGGCCGATGCCCGCATCGACCTGCTCGTAGATCCAGCCGTGAAGTCGTACGACGTCGAGGGGCAGGCGGTGCACTTCTTCCCCTGTCCATGTCCGTCGAAGACCGGTGCCGAGCCCACGATCGGCTGGGTCGCGGAGGCGGCGGGCCGGCACGCCACCGGCCTCAAGATCGGCATCGCCCACGGCAACGTGACGGGGCTGGGCCTCGATGCCGAGGGGCGGTATTTCAACATGGAGCCAGCCGCGCTCGAGGCGGCTGGCATGGCGACCTGGCTGCTCGGCCACATCCATGTGCCGTTTCCGACGGTGGAGTCAGGCGAGCGGTCACCGTATTTCATGGCCGGCACGCACACGCCCGACTCGCTCCGGTGTCGCCATGCAGGGTCGGCCTGGAGCATCGAGTGCGACGGCGACCGGGTGACGCGTTACGAGCGGCTCGCTCCCGGGGGCATTGCATTCCGCCGGCTCGAAAAGGAACTGGTCTCGGCGGACGACGTGGCCGATCTCGTCCACATGTGCGAGGCCCTCGACGCTTGCTCCACGGTCCTCGACCTGCAGCTCTCCGGACGGCTCTCGGCGACCGAGCGGGCGCACCTCACGGCCGAGATCGACCGTCTGCAGCCCGCGTTCCTGAACCTCACGATGGAATCCGACGTCCACGACCGGATCGACGCCGCCCAGATCGAGCAGAAGTATCGCAGCGGCGGGCTCGCCCAGCGGCTGCTGACGGCTCTGCTCGAAGACGCGGATCACCCCGACGCCGCCACGCTCGCCCACCAGCTCATCGAGGAGGTGTCGCGAGCATGAAACTGCAATCGATCACACTGCACCCGTTTGGCCGCTTCGCAGACCAGTCGTGGGATCTCTCGAAGCCGCTCGTGGTCATCCACGGACCGAACGAACTGGGGAAGACCACGCTGCGGCAGGCGATCTTCCATGCGTTGTTCACGCCCACCAAGCAGACAGACGCTCAACTCAAAAACAGCGTCAAGCCCTGGTTGCCGCTGCCCGACGGCGACCACGCCCACGTCACGCTCGCGTTCGAGCACGAGGGCAAGCCATGGACGCTCGAAAAACGGTGGGGCGCCGCCCAGATGAGCCGGCTCAGCGACGGCACGACGGCAATCGCCGATCCCGCCGCCGTGCAAACCCGCCTCGGCGAGATGCTGGAGCACAGCGAGGCCACGTATCGGCACGTGCTGTTCACGGGCCAGGCCGAGCTCGAACGCACGTTCATCACCATCCGGGAGAAGGAAGAGGCGGGCGAACTGCGGGCTATCGGCGACCTGCTTCAGGCAGCCGTCGATTCCTCGGCCGACGTGGACGAGACCGCA
>Ga0209598_10002619_pt1 | contig 13998 bp, 9 predicted proteins | sample M_140807_EF_Meta_FD_187317 | JGI IMG/M metagenome (GOLD analysis project Ga0209598, IMG submission 187317) | Freshwater microbial communities from Lake Montjoie, Canada to study carbon cycling - M_140807_EF_MetaG (SPAdes) (version 2) | ecosystem: Environmental > Aquatic > Freshwater > Lake... | reverse complement strand
CGGCTTGAACTGCGACACATCCACGCCGTTCGTCACCACCTCGATCTTGGTGCCCTCGATGCCCCGGCGCATCAGCACCTGCTTGAAGGACTCGGTCACCGACACGATGCGCGCGGCCTTGCGGTACAGGAACATCTCCAGCCGCTCCAGCATGCGGATGGCGAAGGAGTCCTTCATGGCACCGACGGCCTTGATGGACTCCGGCCACAGGTCGCGCAGCTCGAACACGTACGGGATGCGCTTCATGCGGCTCACCACGTACGCGGCCACCGCGGTGAAGAACTGCGGCGAGGTGCCGATGACCAGATCCACGTCGTGCACGCGCGGGCTGGCCACGATCGCGCTGGCCATGAAGCTGAGATAGTCCAGGATGCGGCGAACGAAGCCCTCGTTGGCCGTGATGTACGACCACACCCGGATCACCTTGATGCCCTCGATGGTCTCGGTCTGGAACGCCTTGTTCTGGTAGCCGTCGAACACCTTGCCCTTGGGGAAGTTGGGGGCGCAGGTGATCACCGTCACGCGATGGCCCTTGCGCACCCACTCGCGGCAGTGCTCGAACGTGCGACTGGCGGGCGCGTTGACCTCGGGCGGAAAGTTGTCTGTCAGGAAGAGAAGATGCACGCTAGCTCCAGGTGAATCGAACCACGCCCGTGCGCCCCGCGAGTCGCGTGATCGCGACCCAGTTCGGCACGCTTCGACCAAACTCGGGATGCCAGGTGGATCGCTCCACGAACCAGGCCGCCCGCTGCACCTCGACGGTCATCGTCCGATGATCGCCGAGCGCAATCGAGCTCGGATTGATAGCCGAAATCTCGAGATCCGGCGCGAAATGCCAGTGGCAGGCAAGGTTTCCGCGACCCGGCACCTCGTCGAACACTTCGAGCGCACCCGGCGTGAACGTCCAGGTCCGCCGATGGATCGCGCCACCACCAAGGCGCAGGAAGCCGTCGTGCGAACAGGCGATCTTCAGCGAAGTGGCGCTGGAGAGGATGCGCAGATCGAGTGGACGGGCACGCCTGGCCACCCGGAACCCGCCCCACACCTCGCTGGAGTCCGCTCCGTCGACGGTCAGCGTGTTGTGGGCTGCCGTGCCGCGCTGACGAAGGCGCTCGGCACCGATCCCGTACACCGATGTGCCGGAGTTCACCAGCACGCGCCGGCCATGCAGCGACAGTTCGAAGGACAGCGTGTCCGCATGCGCGTGCCCCGGCAGATAGTCGGGCCCGATCGGGCCCACATCGAGCATCGCCACCATCGGACCCTGCTGCACACGGATGAAGCCGCTGGCCTCGAGATGCGTGAAACCATCCGCTTCCGGCGCCAGTGGCGCAAAGCCGAGGCGTCCCGCATAGTCCTCCAGCGCCGCTGGCGACGGTGCAATGCCGATCGCCGCGTCGTTGAACAGCGCGATCTCGCCGTCCGGGTGCGTCATGGCCGACAGCCAGCGCCGCATCGACTCGATCCGGTCATGCTGGGACCGGAACCACTCCGCATCCGCCGGACGAAGCGCCTTCGCGCAGACGCGGGACGCGTTCAACAGATCCAGCATGTCCTCCAGCGCAAGCGCGTGATACATCGGCGACCGCTCGAACTGCCCGCCGTCCTTCAGGATCTGTTCGGGCACCTCCCTGCGCAGGATGTGCAGTCCCTTCTCGAACCACGCATCGGCTTCGGGGCCCTCGAAGAACAGCCCCGCGAACACCAGGGCCTTCGCATTCACGAACAGGTGATTGCCGAGCAGGTGCCACTCCAGGCGCTGCATGAGCCAACGAGCCTGCACCGCCAGACTGTGCACCGCGTCCGATGAAAGCGCATGGCCCTGCCATGCCCACTTGATCCAGTTCACGATGCGGAGCGATGACGGATAGGGCTCCCACCCGGTGCCGCACGCGGGCGGATTGTCGCGAATCCAGCGCGCCACCAGATCGTGATGCCACGCGGCGCGAGCCTCGGCGCCAAGGCCGTGCAGATCCTCGAAGTAGTGCTGGTTGTAGCGCCACAGCTTGGCCACCTGATCACCATCCCACCCCACCTCCGACAGCGCATGCGACTCGTTCAGGAACCGGAACGTCTCTGGCGTCTCCAGACTCGCGCGCCGTCGGGCCGCTTCACGCCACGCGCCATCGGGTTGACGCAGGGTCGGCGCCGGCCGCACATCGACCCGCGGTCTGGACAGGCGAAACCGCACGCGCCCCACAAATTGGGCTGGCTTGAGATGTCGCAGCGTGTGCCAGTAGCGGAGCAGCGTCTGCGCGGAAGCCATCACGCCCCCAGCACCGACTCCAGCGCCTTCACGATGCGCTCGCTGGTGTGTCCATCCCACAGCGGCGGAATCGAGCCGCGCTTCCACTGGCCCGCGAACAGGCGATCCAGCGCGGGCTTCAGCGCCTTGGGGTCGATGCCCAGCAGCTCGTTGGTGCCCATGGTCACGGTCTCGGGCCGCTCGGTGCTGTTGCGCAGCGTCATGCACGGCACGCCCATCACGGTGGTTTCCTCGGTGATGCCGCCCGAGTCGGTGATGACCGCCTTGGCATGCTTCACCAGGTAGTTGAACTCCAGGTAGGGCTGCGGCTCAACAAGCAGCAGGTTGTTCGGCACCGCGCCCACATCGCGCAGCGTCTTGGCCGTGCGCGGATGCACCGGGAACACGACCTTCTCTCCGCGCGTGGTGTCGCCGATCGCCTTCAGCAGCTGCGAGAAGGTGTCGCCCGCGTCCACGTTGGCCGGTCGGTGCAGCGTGACCACGAAGTACTTGCCCGCCTCCAGGCCCAGTTCGCCCCAGAAGGGCGGCTGCTTCAGGCGCTCCATGTTCGACAGCAGCGTGTCGATCATGGTGTTGCCCACGAAGAAGATGGCCTTGTCCGGAACGCCGCTGCGACGCAGGTTCTCGTTGGCCACCTCGCTGGTGGTGAAGAACCAGTTGGTGATCGAGTCGGTCACCATGCGGTTGATCTCCTCCGGCATGGTCCAGTCGCCGCTGCGGATGCCCGCCTCCACGTGCGCAACCTTCACGCACAGCTTCTGCGCGGCGATGGCGCAGGCCATGGTGCTGGTCACGTCGCCCACCACCAGGCACAGGTCGCTGCGCTTCTCCAGCAGCAGCTTCTCGTAGCGGGTCATGATGCCGCCGGTCTGCTCGGCCTGCGTGCCGCTGCCCACCTCCAGGTTCACGTCGGGCTGCGGAATGCCGAGCTGCGTGAAGAAGTCGCCGGACATCTTGGCGTCGTAGTGCTGACCCGTGTGGATCAGTCGATAGCGCAGCGGGCCACCGGTGGCCTCGCGCGCCTTGATGGCACGGATGATCGGCGCGATCTTCATGAAGTTCGGCCGTGCGCCCGCGATGATGTCGATCAGCTTCGCGGTCATCGTCCACCCTCGCACTGGTCGGCCGCGTCGATGGTGACACGGGCGACCTCCAGCAGTTCATCGAACGGGATCGGCGACGCGCCGCCCGATGCCACGGCCTGCACGAACGCGGCCGCGCAAGCCTTCTGGCCCTTGTCCTGCTTCCACAGGTTCATCTTCGTGAAGCCCGGCCACGCGAAGCCGGTCAGCTTGCGGAAATTGTCCAGCTGCAGCACGCGGCCCGCAGCGAACACCTCGAGACGCTCCTTGGGGAAGGCCTTGCAGCCGTTGGCGAAGTAGTGCACCGTGCCGATGCTGCCATCGGCGAACGACAGCTCGATGCTCACCGTGTCGCGCGTCTTGGTGTCCATCACGCTCACGCGGTGACCCGTGATCGCGCTGCCGGCCAGGAAGCGCAGCAGGTCGATGAAGTGGCACGCCTCGCCCACGATGCGGCCGCCGCCCACCTCGCGATCCTGCGTCCAGTGCTCGGCGGGAATCGCGCCGGCGTTCACGGTCATGATGAAGCTCTTCGGACCGGTGACGCCCTTCAGCAGCGACTTCACCTTCTGCACCTGCGTTGCGAAGCGGCGGTTGAAGCCCACCATCACCATCGGTGCGCGGCCATTGCGCGTGCCTTCCGCGATGGCCTGCTCGATCTGTCCCAGCTCCTCATGCTTCAGCGCCAGCGGCTTCTCCACGAACACGTGCTTGCCGGCGCGCAGCGCCTTGCAGGCCATGTCGGCGTGCGTGTCATGGCGCGTGCTCAGCACGATCGCCTGCACATCGGGATCGGTGAACACGCCGTCGGTGTCGGTGGTGGTGCTCTCGAAGCCGAACTTGCGGCCCGCGTGCACGCCCGTCACGCCGCCGCTGCTGGCGACCACCTTCAGTCGCGCGCCAGCATCCTTGAAGGCCGGGATCAGCACGGCGGTCGCGTAGTTGCCCGAGCCCACGAAGGCGATCGAGGCCGCGCCCGTCGTGGGCGCGCCCGGCGTCGCGGGCAGCTTCACGGTGGATTGGCGAAGCGTCGCTTCGGGCTTCTCGGCGGCGGTCGGGTACTCGAGCAGGATGCCGAGCGACGGAGCGCTGCCACCCACCAGCTCGTACGCCTGCTCCGCTTCGGTCACTGAGAAGCGGTGCGAGATGAGCGGTTTCACGTTCAGACGGCCGTCGGCCATCATGTCGAGCACCGCCTCGAAGTTGCGCTGCTCTGTCCAGCGCACGAAGCCCACGGGATAGTCGTTGCCCTTCTCCTCGTAGCTGGGGTCGTAGCGGCCCGGTCCGTACGAGCAGCTCACCTGGAAGGTGAGTTCCTTCTCGAAGAAATCCGCGCGGGACAGCTCGAGGCCCGTCACGCCCACCAGCACGATGCGACCGCGCTTGCGGCACATCAGCGCCGCCTGATGCATGGGTTCGTTGCTCTTGGTGCTGGCGGTCACGATCACCGCATCCACGCCGCGACCGCGCGAGAACGCCTGCGCGGCGGCCACCGGATCGGCGCCCGCGCCCAGGTTCACCACTTCGGCACCGAACTGCTTCGCCAGTTCGAGCTTGGCTGGATCGAAGTCGAGCCCCAGCACGCGACAGCCGTGCGCGCGCAGCAACTGCACCGTGACAAGGCCGATCAGTCCGAGGCCCGTCACCACCACGGTCTCGCCCAGCGTGGGCTGAACCAGACGGATGCCCTGTAGCGCGATCGCGCCCAGCACCGTGAAGGCGGCCTCCTCATCGCTGACCTGCGGCGGCACCTTGGCGCACAGGTTGATGGGCACGCACACCGCCTCGGCATGCTTGCCGTTGCTCACCACGCGGTCGCCCACCTCGAAGCCGCTCACGCCGCCACCCGCCTGCATGACCGAGCCCACGTTGCAGTAGCCCAGCGGCAGCGGCTGGTCCAGCTTGTTGAACACGGCCTCCAGCGTGGGCATCAGGCCGTCTGTCTTGATCTTGTCCAGCACCATGCGCACCTTGTCGGGCTGCTGGCGGGCCTTCTCGATCCATCCGGCCTTGCCGAACTCCACCAGCATGCGCTCGGTGCCCACGGACACCAGCGTGCGCGAGGTTCGAATCAGCAGCTGGCCGCGTCGAGCGGTCGGGCAGGGCACTTCCGCCACCTCGGTGGCACCGGTCTTCAGGGATTGCAGGATCTGCTTCATGGGGCCTCGAAGGGGATGTGAACTGCGCGTTGGCAGGCCATCCTATCGGCCCCTTTCAGGCTTCACTTCCAACCGAAACTGTGGATTTATCGATCCACGAACCGGCGGCACCAGATCTCGATGCACAGCAGGGAGAGAAGCGTGTAACTGCCGTCCACTTCACCTGATGCGTTCGCCTGAATGAGGCGCTGCACCGCCTGCGGATCGAACAGTCCGCGGCGACGCAGGCTGTCGGCGGAGAGCATGCCATCGAGCAGCGGCTTGAGGTCCGAACGCATCCACTTGCGAAGCGGGGCGCCGAAGCCGGTCTTGGGCCGGTAGATCACGTCGTGGGGCAGGTACGGCTCCATGGCGCGCTTCAGCACCCACTTGCCCACGCTGCCTCGCTGCTTCAGGCCATCGGGGATGCGCGCGGCGAACTCCACCAGATCCAGGTCCAGGAACGGCACGCGCGCCTCCACCCCCACCGCCATCGACATCTTGTCCGTGTAGGTGAGATTGTGGTCGGCCAGGAAGAAGCGCTGCTCAAGCGCCAGCATGCGCTGCAGCGGCGAGGCCTTGCCATCCAGCGGATGGATGAAGTCCAGCATGGGCTGCACGGCGCGTTCCGCACCCAGTTGCGCGCGGAAAGCCGGCGTGTACAGACCCATCAGGTCGGCCTCGCGACTCCACACGAAGTAGTTGGCCAGTCGCGCATCGGCGTCCAGACCCGCGCCACGGAACAACTTGGCCAGACGGCGGCTCCATGCGCGGCGCTGATCCAGGCGGCCGGTGGCCGATTCCAGGCCTGATCGCGCGAACGCCGGCAGCCACGACCAGGCGCGTTCGGCCATGATCGCCCGGTGACGGCGATAGCCGGTGAACAGGTCATCGCCCGCCGAGCCGGACAGCAGCACCTTGATGCCGTTCTCGCGTGCGAGCTTGCTGATGTAGAGAACGTTCAGCGGTGCCGGATCGGCCAGGGGTTCATCCAGTTGCCAGACCATCTCCTCCAGATCGCCCGCCATGCGGTCGGCGTCGATGCGCACAACATCCAGCTTCACGTTCAGGTGCTTCGCCACCCGCTGCGCGTAGGGCAGGTCATCGGTGTTGCCCTCCTCCTGACCACCCACCGCCTCGATGGTGAAGCAGCGGATGTCGGGGCTCTGCTCGCGCGCGAAGGCCACCACGGCGCTCGAGTCGAGTCCACCGGAGAGGAATGATCCCACCTGCACGTCGGCCACCATCTGGCGCTGCACGGCCTGCCGGACATGCGCAACCGTGCCCTCGATCGCGGCGGCCTCGGACAGATCGGGCCGCACGCCGCGGAACACGGGCAGTTCGTACCACGTCCATGCGCGCGCCACGCGTCCGTCGCGGATCTCGAGCGCCTGACCCGGCAGCACCTTGCGCACGCGCTTCAGTGGCGTGCCTTCGCCCGGACACCACAGGAAACTCATGTAGCGATGCAGCGCGGCGGCGTCGAGTTCCTTCGCCTCCGGCGCAAGCTTCAGCAGGCCCTTGAGTTCGCTGCCGAACGCCACGCCCCGCTCGGTCTGCGCGTAGTAGACGGGCTTCACGCCGAGCGCGTCGCGCACCACCAGCGTGACGCGCGACCGTGCGTCCCACAGCGCGAATCCGAAGATGCCGTTGAGGCGCGGCAGCATGCTGGTGCCGTGCTCGAGATACATGTGCAGCAGCACTTCGGTGTCGCTGTGCCCACGGAACCGGTGGCCCCTCGATTCAAGCTCCGCGCGCAGCTCGCGGTAGTTGTAGATCTCGCCATTGAAGACCAGCTGCACCTGGCCATCGTCGGAGGCCATGGGCTGGTGACCCAGCGGCGACAGGTCGATGATGGACAGACGCGCGTGGCCCAGGCCCACCTGTGCCTCCGCATCCACGAAGGTGCCGCCGTCATCGGGTCCGCGGTGCGCGATGCACGCGAGCCCTTGCTGAAGCGACGATGCCGCGAAGCCACCTTGGAAACCGAGGATGCCGCACATGGTTGGCGCATGCTACGGCGGGAATGCGAACCGGTCATGCGCCGCGCGGTTCAAGATGTCATGCAGCGTTACCATCTACCGCCATGTCCCCACCCCCCATGCGCGTCGCGGTGGTGTACCACTTCTTCGCGCACTACCGCCGTGCCGTCGTGGAGTCGCTCGCGCGCGATGACACGCACGAATGGCACTTCATCGGGGATGTGCGCGACTTCGATTCGGACATCAAGCCCGCGGAACTGAGCGCGCGCGTGCGCTTCCATCGTGCGCCGTGCCATCGGGTGTGGAAGTCCATCATGTGGCAGTCGGGCCTGCTGCGACTCGCCCTGTCGCCGCGATGGGGCGCGATCGTGTTTCTTGGCAGCCCCAAGTACCTCTCCACGTGGATGGCGGCGGCGCTGGCGCGGCTGACCGGCAAGCGCGTGCTGTTCTGGACGCATGGCTGGACCAGGACTCCGGGCGGGCTGAGTTCCGCGGTGCGAAACACCTTCTATCGTCTCGCCAATGATCTGCTCCTGTACGGACGGTGGGCCAAGACGATCGCCATCGATCAGGGCTTCGATCCGGCCCGCGTGCATGTGGTCAGCAACAGCCTGGACGTGACTGCGCAGCGCGAGGCGTTGGCGCGCATTCCGGCCGGCCGACCCGCCGAGGTGCGTCGCGAACTCTTCGGCGAGGATCGCACGCCCGTCATCAGCTGCACCACGCGCCTCACCCGGCTGCGACGCCTGGACATGCTGTTCGACGCGTTGGCCATGCTGCGCGAGCGCGGCCACGACGCCAACATCGCGCTGGTGGGCGATGGCCCCGAGCGCGCCACACTGGAGGCGCACGCGAAGCGCCTTGGATTGCGCGTGGCGTTCCTTGGCGCGTGCTACGACGAGGGCCGCATCGGCGAGGTGCTGCGCGCATCGAACGTGTGCGTGGCACCCGGCATGGTGGGCCTGACGGCCATGCATGCGCTGGCATTCGGCGTGCCGGTGGTCTCGCACGGCAATCCCGAGGCGCAGATGCCGGAGTTCGAGTCGATCGTGCCTGGCGTCACCGGATCGCTGTTCGAGGAGGGTGATGTGCGCAGCCTGGCGGACGCGATCGAACCGTGGATCGGCACACCGCAGATCGATCCAGCCACCAATCAGGCCTGCCGGACCATGATCGACCGGTTCTGGAACCCCGAATTCCAGACCCAGGTGATCCTGCGAGCCGTCGACGGCGAACCGGCCGACGACCTGTTCTGGCTTCGCCCACGTCCGCAAGAGAGGAGTCCGACCCATGGGTAACGTGATCCGCAAGCTTGTCGGCAACGGTCCGCTCCGAGGCGGCATCCGCAAGGCGCGCATGTGGTGGGTGCGCACCCGTCACGGCCTTCGCCATGTGCACCCCACCGCCTACATCAGCACGCTTGCCGGCGTCGAGATCGCGCGCGACGTGCGCATCGCCGAGCACGTGTATGTGGGCAATGGCTGCGTGATCGGCAAGAACGTGTCGATCGGCCGATACACCATGCTGGCGCCGCGCGTGTCGATCGTGGGCGCCGACCATCGCATCGACGTGCCGGGCACGCCGATGATCTTCGCAGGAAGGCCCGAGCAGAAGGCCACCACCATCGGTGCCGACGCATGGATCGGCGTGGGCTCGGTGGTGATGCAGGGATTGTCGATCGGCCGAGGCGCGGTGATCGGCGCCAACTCGGTGGTGACCAAGGACGTGCCGGCATACGAGATCTGGGCCGGCATTCCGGCGCGCAAGATCCGGGATCGATTCGATTCGGCCGACGACCGTCGGCGGCACGATGCGGCCATGGATGGGCCGATCATTCCGCCGAACTTCTGCGACTGACGGATCCGGCGCCGCGATCAGCGGCGGGCTTGCACGGCTTCACGCCGCTTGGCCGCCATGCCGCGCGCCCATTCCTCGAGAACGATGACGGGCATCGAGAGTGGCCTGGGGCGGCCCAGCATGTCGAATGGGTTCGAGGCGAACTCGACGCCCTGCACGCTCAGGATGCCGGCGCGCTTCAGTTCGCCATCGTGCAGGTGCATCGAATAGCGATTCGCGATCGCGGTCATCCAGCGCTTCCACGGCGTGGTGAAGCCGCGCTTGCGGCGGTTGAAGATCGCGTCGGGCAGCAGGTCGCGCGTGGCGTCGATCAGCCAGGCCTTGGGTGCGTCGCGCCAATCCTCCATGCGCATGCGCAGGCCCATCACCACCTCCACCAGGCGGTAGTCGACCAGCGGAAGTCGGCACTCCACGCTGGCCGCCATGCTGAGCCGGTCGCACTGGTTGATGCCGTTGCTGAGCAGATAGGTGCGCAGCAGCAGTTCGGTTGCCGCCAGATCGGGACGCTCCTTGAAGCGCGGATCGGTGAAGGGATGTGACGCGTCCGAATTGCGGATGCTCTCCAGATACTCGGGCGTGCCGATGGTTCGCTCGGCACGCGTGGCATTGCGCCACATGGGTCGCTGATCCCAGAAGATCATGCGATCCGGGCTGGTGGATCGGTCGCGCATCCATTCGTGCAGGCCGATGCCGACACCGAAGCCCGAGAGGGCCCAGCCGATCAATCCTTCGTAGGAAATCACGGGCGCCTTGGGTCGTGCGTAGGCCGCGATGCCGACACGGCCTTCGCGCAGGGCCCGCTTGCGATGCGTCTGCGCGACGCCATCGCGGATGAAGTCGTAGCCCCAGAACAGCTCGTCGCCGCCCTGGCCGGTGAGCATCACGGGCACGCCCTCGGCGCGCGCGTGCTCCATCACCTTCAGGTAGGCCGGACCGCTGATGTCCGAGATGGGCTCGTCGCGGCGCGCGCACACCCGCGCGAAGGAGGCCACCACGTCGGTCTCGCTCATCTTGGTGATGTGATGCGGAATGCCGAGCTGTCGCGCGAAGTCGGCGGCAAGCCCCGACTCGTCGAAGCGACCACCGGTCGTGTAGCCGATCGAGAAGGCGTGCAGCGGCTGCGTGACGTGCCGCTTCGCCAGCGCGGCGATCAGCGACGAATCCACGCCGCCCGACAGCGCCACGCCCACCGGCACGTCGGAACGCACCACCAGACGCATCACGTCCTCCAGCGTCTCGCGGATCACCTCGCGTGGGTTGCCCTCGATGGGTCCGCGATCGAGCGGGGTCCACCAGCAGGACTCGCGCACGCTCCACGGATCGAGCGAGATCTCCAGCATGCAGGCGGGCGGAAGCTTGCGCGTGCCCACCACCGGGGAACGCGGCTCCGGCACGAAGCCCCAGTGCAGGTACTCGTGCACCGCGACCGGATCCATCCTGAAGTCGACCGCGCCCGAGCCGACGAGGGCCGACAGTTCGCTCGCGAACACGATGCGGTCGCCCTGCTCGGCCAGGAACAGCGGCTTCTCGCCGATGCGGTCGCGCACGATCAGCATCCGCCGGTTCTTCAGGTCCATCAGCGCGAAGGCGAACATGCCGCGCAGGTGGCGCACGCAGTCACGCCCGTGCTCCTCGTACAGGTGCACGATCGTCTCGCAGTCGCTGTGGGTGTTGAAGCGATGGCCGCGCGACTCCAGGTCCTTGCGCAGCTCGACGAAGTTGTACACCTCGCCGTTGGCGACCATCGCGATCGAGCGGTCCTCGTTCCAGAGTGGCTGCCAGCCACCCGCGAGGTCGATGATCGACAGGCGCCGCATGCCGATGGCGGCGTGCTCGGCCACATGAAACCCCTCACCATCCGGCCCGCGGTGGTGCAGGCAGGCGGCCATCGTCTTCAACAGGTCGGCGTCACCGGCCGCCAGTCCCTTCCGATCGATGATGCCGAAGATGCCGCACATGGGTGGCGGATTGTAGGGACCCGGTCGGATCCGGCATGACGCCCCGGCCCGTGGCGGGTCGGCCAATCGCGCCCCCCATGCACGATCCGGGCCCTTCCCGACTACAGTTCCGACATGAGCACCCTGTTCGGGTATCTGATCCTCGCGGCCGTGGGTGTGCTGGTGATCGGCGCCATCTCGCGCCCCACCTGGGCGCTGGCGCTGCTGCTGGTTCAGTACCCGCTCGAGCAGCTGCTGCAGTCCTACATCGTGTTCTTCGTGCAGCGCAACGAGCTCTTCAACGTGATCATCGGTGCCCTGGCCATCGTTTCGCTGGGCCTGAAGGTGCTGCGGCAGCCGAACGCCCTGCAGGCTTCGCTGAACACGGCCAGCATCCTGTGTCTGCTGTACTACGTGCTCGCCGCCGTCAGCGTGCTGTGGAGCCCCACGCAGCAGGTTGGATCAGACATCCTTCGCTCGGGACTGGCGTACGTGTTCATCTTCGTGGTGCTCGCGCCGCTGCTGCTGGACCGCATCGAGGAGGTGCGAGAGTTCCTCGTGGTCACGCTCATTCTCAGCGCCATCATCGCGCTGCTGGTGCTCACCAACCCCAACGGCGACTTCGTTCGCGGCCGATTCGCGCTTCGACTGGGCGGCATCGGCCTCAAGGAGTCCAATCCGCTCGCCATGAGCGACCTTGGTGCATTCCTCGTGCTCGCAGCCGCCACCCTGAACCTGACGCGACGATCGACCGTGCTGCTGCTGTTCCGCATCGGTGGTGGCATCGTGGGCACCGGCCTGCTGATCGCGGCCAGCTCGCGCGGCCAGGTGCTGGCGGCCGGTCTGGTTGCCGCCGTCTTCTATCCGGTGTCCGTGCAGGTGAAGAACCTGGGCCAGTTCTTCCTGCGCTTGACGCTGCTGGCGGCGCTGGCCGGCATGCTGATCCTTGGAGCGAGCCTGTTCTCGAAGCAGGCGCAGGGAACCGAGAAGCGCTGGGACACCGCCGAGCTGTCGGCGGCATCGGAGGTCCGGGTGGAGAACATGCGCGTGCTGCTGGTCGAGTGGGGCCGTCGCCCCGCGGCGTGGCCGTTGGGCCTGGGCACCGGCGGCTTCGCGGCCTTCGAGAAGACGTCGCACGAACCCTACGTGCACAACATGATCGTGGAGAGCCTCGGCGAATTCGGCCTGCTGGGCTTCGGCATCTTCATGGGCATCCTGCTGTCCACGTGGCGCAGCGCCCTGAGCCTGCTTCGAATGTGCTGGAACGATCCCGACACGCGCGCGATCGCGGCCTCGCTCGTGGCGCTGAACGCCTTCCAGTTCATGGTTTCCAACAAGCAGGGAAGCGTGTGGGTGTCCACGCAGATGTGGACCGGCTTCCTGCTGATGGTGCGCGTGCAGCGCATCCTGGCATCGGAAGGTGGGTTGCCGGAACCCGAATCCGAAGTCTCGCATGACGCGCTCGAGTCGGAAGAGCCCGGCGAACACGCCACCACCTGAACGCGCCCGCAGCGATCACCAGAGCGGCGCGTTTTCCTCGGGAATCCGGCCATCCTGGAATGCACGCACATCGCGCAGCGATCGAAGCACCACGCGCGCGGCGGCCTGACGCATGGCCTCCGCCACCGCGGGATCCTTCCAGTTCGACGGCTCGCGGCCATCAAGCAGCGCCTTGACCAGGTTCTTCCGCGGAAACTCGCCGGCATCCGCGACCTGCGTCGACTCGTTCGCCTTCTGATCGATCAGCTTCCCGAACGAGGTCCAGATCGCCACGCCCGCGGCGCCCGCTCGAATGGCGGGCTGCACCTGATCCTGCACGAACTGGCGCGGCGGAACCACGGTTCCCGATGCAGCCAATCCGCCGGGTTGCCAGACGGGACTGATGGTGGGAATGACCGGCTTGCCTCGCCCGAGCAGCTTGGCAAAGCCCACCTGCGCCATGCGCCACGCGATGCCAGCCTCCCGGACGCCGGCCTGCTCGTAGGGCTTGAACATCGACGGGTCATACACGGGATAGATGCTCGGGCTCACCCAGTCGCATTCCGCGACCAGCGGTGCGTACATCTTGGCGCACGCCTCCATGGTGACGCGCTTCTGCTCCTCGGACGCGTCGGTCCACGACTTGCCGTCCATCCAGTAGGGCAGGAACGGAACCCCGTAGTAGGTCCACTTCGTCTTGGGATACGCGGCCCGGACCGCACGGATCAGCTTCACCATCTCGTCGCGGGCCGTCATCGCCTCGGGCGTGAGGCCCTTCTGCATGCGGTCCGTGAAGTTGTATTCGAAGTCGAGCATGCCCCACTCGGGGGGGTCGCCGGAGGTCATCTGGTCGATGCACATCAGCACGGCGCCGACATCGATGCGGCCCGTCTTCTGTGAATCCGGACTGCAGTACTGATAGGCGATCATCAACGGCTGCGCCTGCGTGGCGCGCGCCGCCGTCACCACACAGGGGTCCACCAGGGTGTCGTACAGCAGCGTGACGGCCGGCTTCGCGGGCTGCTTGGTGGTGGTTTCCGCCGGCGGTTCAGCCGCGTGGGCGATCAATGTCATGCCCTGCACAACGAGCAACAGCCAGGATCGCAGAGCAACCTTCACTGGTCGTGTCCACTCGATGCGGGCAGGGTGTGCCCCGCGTCCCGCAGCGTCTTCTCGCGCCGCGCCAGTTCCATGTCGCTCTCCACCATCATGCGGGCCAGTTCCTCCACGCCCACCTTCGGCTTCCAGCCCAACTGA
>Ga0209598_10002618_pt1 | contig 13999 bp, 11 predicted proteins | sample M_140807_EF_Meta_FD_187317 | JGI IMG/M metagenome (GOLD analysis project Ga0209598, IMG submission 187317) | Freshwater microbial communities from Lake Montjoie, Canada to study carbon cycling - M_140807_EF_MetaG (SPAdes) (version 2) | ecosystem: Environmental > Aquatic > Freshwater > Lake... | reverse complement strand
GAGGCGCCGCTGCTGCTGGCCGTCGATGGCCTCACCGATCCCCAGAACCTCGGCGCCATCGTGCGCAGCGCCGAGGCCCTCGGGGCCCACGGCCTCGTGCTGCCCCAGCGCCGCAACGCCGGCCTCACCGGTTCAGTGGCCAAGGTGGCGGCCGGTGCCCTGGAGCACCTGCCGATCGCCCGGGTGGTGAATCTCAACCGTTCCCTCGACACCCTCAAGCAGGAGGGTTATCGGGTGATCGGACTTGCCGGAGAGGGCACCGTAAGCCTGGAGGAGGCGGATCTGGAGGGTCCCCTGGTGATCGTGACCGGATCGGAGGGAGACGGGCTCGCCCTGCTGACCCGCCGCAACTGTGATCAGCTTGTGCGCATCCCCCTGCGCGGTGCCACCCCGAGCCTTAACGCGTCGGTGGCCACAGCCCTGCTGCTCTACGAGGTGGCCCGCCGCAGCTGGATGAAGGGGCTCGCTGGCACCTCCCCCGCTCCGCGCCTGGTGAGGCCTGCCCTCCCAACTCCGGCTCCCGTGGAAGTGGTTCCCAGCCCTCTGGATCCCGAGCCAGCTTCCTCCAGCATCCCTGCTCCGGTAGCCGATGAGGCCATCGACGACAGGGCCCTGGACGACGGGGCCATAGACGTTGTGGCCATAGACGACGGAGCCATGGACGAAGGCCCTACGGACGACGGGGCCGCCAGCGCGGCTCCGGCGTGGCTGGCCCCTGATCCCGATCTGCTGCCCGCTGGGGTGGATCAGGTGACGGAGCTGCTCTCGCCGCAACCACCCGCAGGCGAGGGCCCCTCCGGCGAAGGCCCCTCAAGCGAGGACAGTGCCATAGGGGAACCCTTCGAAGGCCCATCCTCGGGAGGGGAATCCAGCGCTGAGGGTGTCGGGCCTCACCGCAGCGAAGCTCCCCACGCAGGAGCTGAGCCCCCGGGCGGAATCGAGGCTGCCGAAGCCCCAGAGGGCTCTCCACCAACCTCGTGGCATGCCTCGGTGGCTCCCGAACCCAGCCTGTTCCAGGCCGATATCCGGCTGTGACCCTGCTGGTGAGCGGGGCTCATGCCGGTACCCCGCCGTTGCCGGTGCTCGGCTCAGCACCGGGGCGGACGGCGTGGAGCCCGAGGTTCAGAATGAAACCCAACCTTTTCCCCAGCCCATGAATCCGCTTCTCTGGCCTCTGCGAAGCGTTGCCAACGGGTTGGGCCTGGCGTGGTGGGCTCGCGTCCAGACTCGCTCACCGGATGCGGTGTACTGGTTCGGTCCATTCGTGAGACGTTCCACCCTCGAAGCGGCCCTGGATCCTTTTCTTGCCGATCTCCGCTCCGAAGCGCCGGCCTCCATCGAGCACCAGCTGCTGCGTACCCAGCGGGGCGAACCCCTCACCGAGGCGGCCGATCTCGGTTGAGCCCGCGGAACCGCGTGCCCCGCTGCAGGGGGGTGGCGACGCGGGGCACCGGCAGTGCTCCGGGCTCTGGCTGATAGCGTCGCCCCAGCTGGATCGATGGCTGGATGGGGATCGCCGAGTGGCGCGCGCAGCTGCGCCGGGGTGAGGTGTCCGCCCGGGAACTCACCGAAACCCATCTCAAGCGGATCGCGGCCGTGGATCCCACCATCCACGCCTACCTCGAAGTCACCGCCGAGCGGGCGCGTTCCGATGCCGATCGGATCGATGCCGCCCGGGCCGCCGGCACGGACCTTCCACCCCTGGCCGGCATCCCCCTGGCCATCAAGGACAACCTCTGCACCCTGGGCATTCGCACCACCTGCTCCAGCCGCATGCTGGAGAGCTTCGTGCCCCCTTATGAATCCACCGTGACCGGGCGCCTCTGGGAGGCTGGCGCCGTGTTGCTCGGCAAGACCAACCTCGACGAGTTCGCCATGGGCAGCTCCACCGAGACCTCCGCCTTCGGTCCCAGTCGCAACCCGTGGGATCCGGAGCGGGTTCCAGGCGGTAGCTCCGGCGGCAGTGCGGCGGCCATGGCGGCGGGAGAGTGCATGGCGGCCCTCGGCTCGGACACCGGCGGCTCGATCCGCCAGCCCGCCAGCTTCTGTGGCGTGGTGGGGCTCAAACCCACCTACGGCCGTGTCAGCCGCTGGGGGCTGGTGGCCTTCGCCAGCTCCCTCGACCAGGTGGGTCCCTTCACCGCGAGCGTGGCCGACGCCGCCGAGATTCTTCAAGCGATCGCCGGTGCCGATCCCCGCGATGCCACCTGCTTGAAGGTGCCTGTTCCCGATTACACCGCCGCCCTGCACCAGCCTGTGAAGGGCCTGCGGGTGGGGCTGATCCGCGAATGCTTCGAGCAGCCGGGCCTGGATCCGGCCGTGAAGGCCTCGGTGCTGGCCGCCGCTGCAAGGTTGGAGGCCCTCGGCTGCGAGCTGGTGGACGTGAGCTGCCCTCGCTTCGATGACGGCATCGCCACCTACTACGTGATCGCGCCCTCGGAGGCCTCGGCCAACCTGGCCCGCTACGACGGGGTTAAGTATGGATTCCGCGCCCAGAACTCCGAAGGGGGCGACAGCCTGGCCACGATGACTGCTCGCAGCCGGGCCGAGGGCTTCGGCGCCGAGGTGCAGCGCCGCATTCTGATCGGCACCTACGCCCTCTCGGCCGGCTATGTGGACGCCTTTTACCGCAAGGCCCAGCAGGTGCGCACCTTGATCCGCCGCGATTTCGATCGCGCCTTCGAGGCGGTGGATGTGCTGCTCACCCCCACCTCGCCCACCACCGCCTTCCGCTTCGGCGCCCACACCAACGACCCCTTGGCCATGTACCTGGCCGACCTGCTCACCATCCCGGCCAACCTGGCCGGCCTGCCGGCCCTCAGCCTGCCCTGCGGCTTCGATGCCGATGGCCTGCCGATCGGGCTGCAACTGATTACCGGGGTGCTGCAGGAGGAGAGGCTGCTACAGGTGGCCCATGCCTATGAGCAGGACGCCCAGGTGATGGCGAGCCGACCGGCGGCGGCACTGGTGGCCTGAGCCCGGCTCGCCGGATCCCAGCCCAGATCCCTTGATCTTGTGGCCGTTTTCAGGTTGCAGCCGCGGCTTGCACCCCCAGATCTGGTGTGCTGATGGCGGCTGGCCCCCTCTTCACACTGCCCCTTGCGTCCTCCCCTAGCCTGAAGCTGCCTGATTCCCGCCCCCTTGGCCTTCGTTCCGCTCCACAACCACAGCGACTACAGCCTCCTCGATGGGGCCAGCCAGTTGCCGCAGATGGTGGAGCGGGCGGTGGAGCTGGGCATGCCCGCCCTGGCCCTCACCGATCACGGCGTGATGTACGGCGCCATCGAGCTGCTCAAGCTCTGCGCTAAGGCCGGCATCAAGCCGATCATCGGCAATGAGATGTATGTGATCAACGGCTCGATCGAGGATCCGCAGCCGAAAAAAGAGCGCCGCTACCACCTGGTGGTGCTGGCCAAGAATGGGGTGGGCTACCGCAATCTGGTGAAGCTCACCAGCATTAGCCACCTGCGCGGCATGCGCGGCCGGGGCATCTTTGCGCGTGCCTGCATCGACAAGCAGCTGCTGCGCCAGTACAGCGAGGGTCTGATCGTGTCCACCGCCTGCCTCGGCGGTGAGATCCCCCAGGCGATTCTCAAGGGTCGCCCCGATGTCGCCCGCTCCGTGGCGGCCTGGTACCAGGAGGTCTTCGGCGCCGACTTCTACCTGGAGATCCAGGACCACGGCGGCATCGAGGACCGCATCGTGAACGTGGAGATGGCCCGCATCGGCGCCGAGCTGGGCATTCCGCTGATCGCCACCAACGACGCCCACTATCTCAGCGTGGGTGATGTGGAGGCCCACGACGCCCTGCTCTGCGTGCTCACCGGCAAGCTGATCAGTGACGAAAAGCGGCTGCGCTACACCGGCACCGAGTACATCCGCAGCGAGGCCGAGATGCTCGGCCTCTTCGCCGACCACCTGGAACCCGCGGTGGTGGCCGAGGCGGTGGCCAACACCGCCCGGGTGGCCCAGAAGGTGGAGGACTACGACATCCTCGGCCGTTACCAGATGCCCCGCTTTCCGATTCCGGAGGGGCACACAGCCGTGACCTATCTGGCCGAGGTCGCCCAGGCTGGTCTGCGCCAGCGCCTGGGCCTAGCGGCCAGCGAGGCCTTCGATCCGGCCTATGGCGAGCGGCTGGAGTTCGAGCTGCAGGTGATGGAGCAGATGGGCTTCCCCACCTACTTCCTGGTGGTGTGGGACTACATCCGCTTCGCCCGCGACAACGGCATCCCGGTGGGACCGGGCCGGGGCTCGGCGGCCGGTTCGGTGGTCGCCTGGGCGCTGGGCATCACCAACATCGATCCGGTCGAGCACGGCCTGCTGTTCGAGCGCTTCCTGAATCCGGAACGCAAGTCGATGCCGGATATTGATACCGACTTCTGCATTGAGCGCCGCGGCGAGGTGATCGATTACGTGACGCAGCGCTACGGCGAAGACAAGGTGGCTCAGATCATCACCTTCAACCGCATGACCTCCAAGGCGGTGCTCAAAGATGTGGCTCGCGTGCTCGATATTCCCTATGGCGAAGCCGATCGCCTCGCCAAGTTAATCCCTGTAGCCCGCGGCAAGCCCGCCAAACTGAAGGAGATGATCGGCGCCGAATCCCCCAATCCTGAGTTCCGCGAGAAGTACGAGGGCGATCCGAAGGTGAAGCACTGGGTGGATCTGGCGATGCGGATCGAGGGAACCAACAAGACCTTCGGGGTGCACGCCGCCGGGGTGGTGATCGCCGCCGATCCCCTCGATGAGCTGGTGCCGCTGCAGCGCAACAATGACGGCCAAGTGATCACCCAGTACTTCATGGAGGACGTGGAGTCGATGGGGCTGCTGAAGATGGACTTCCTCGGCCTTAAGAACCTCACGATGATCCAGAAGACCCTCGATCTGGTCGAGCAGAGCAGTGGTGTGCGGGTGGATCCCGATGCCCTGCCTGCCGGCGATGAGGGCACCTATGCGCTGCTGGCTCGCGGTGATCTGGAGGGCATCTTTCAGCTCGAATCGAGCGGCATGCGCCAGATCGTGCGCGACCTCAAACCCTCATCCCTGGAGGACATCTCTTCGATTCTGGCCCTCTACCGGCCCGGCCCGCTCGATGCCGGACTGATCCCCAAATTCATCAACCGCAAGCACGGCCGTGAGCGGATCGATGTGGCCCACGCCAAGCTCGAGCCGATCCTGAGTGAGACCTACGGGATCATGGTCTATCAGGAGCAGATCATGAAGATCGCCCAGGATCTGGCCGGCTATTCCCTTGGCGAGGCCGACCTGCTGCGGCGGGCGATGGGCAAGAAGAAGAAGAGCGAAATGGAGAAGCACCAGAGCCTCTTCGTGACAGGGGCCACGGAACGGGGCGTGGAGGCGAAGGTGGCCGAGGCGCTGTTCGAGCAGATGGTGCTTTTCGCCGAGTACTGCTTCAACAAGAGCCACTCCACCGCCTACGGGGCCGTCACCTATCAGACGGCCTACCTCAAGGCCCACTACCCAGTGGCTTACATGGCCGCCCTGCTCACGGTGAACGCGGGCGCCAGCGACAAGGTGCAGCGCTACATCGCCAACTGCAGTGCCATGGGCATCGAGGTCATGCCCCCCGATGTGAATGCCTCCGGTATCGATTTCACCCCCGTTGGCGAACGGATCCTCTTTGGCCTCTCGGCGGTGCGCAATCTCGGCGAAGGAGCGATCCGGGCCCTGATCGAGATACGCCGCACCGATGGATCTTTCCAGTCGCTTGCGGACCTCTGTGACCGCCTCAGCGGCCAGCAGCTCAACCGCCGCGCGATCGAATCGCTGATCCACTGCGGCGCCCTCGATGCCCTCGACCCCAGCGCCAACCGGGCCCAGCTGATGGCCGACCTTGACCTGATCCTCGACTGGGCCTCCTCCCGGGCGAAGGACCGGGCCAGCGGCCAGGGCAACCTCTTCGATCTGTTCGCCGCCCCCGCTGCCGATTCCGCAGTGGCTACCACGGATCTCTCCACCGCTCCGAAGGCCGCCCCGGTGGCCGACTACCCGCCCCGGGAGAAGCTCAAGCTGGAGAAGGAGCTCCTGGGCTTCTACATCTCCGACCACCCCCTGCGCCAGCTGGGCAGCCAGGTGAACCTGCTGGCCCCGATCGGCCTGGGCAGCCTGGAGGAGCAGGCGGATAAGGCCAAGGTGAGCGTGGTGGCGATGGTGGCCGAGCTGCGCCAGGTGACCACCCGCAAGGGGGACCGCATGGCGGTGCTGCAGCTGGAGGACCTCACCGGCAGCTGTGAGGCGGTGGTGTTTCCCAAGTCGTTTGCGCGCCTGGCCGATCACCTGATGCTGGATGCCCGCCTGCTGGTGTGGGCCGCGGTGGATCGCCGTGATGAGCGGGTGCAGCTGATCCTCGACGACTGCCGCAGTATCGATGATCTGCGCTTCCTGGTGGTGGAGTTGCTAGCGGATCAAGCCGGCGACATCGCGATCCAGCATCGGCTGCGGGAGTGCCTGCTGCAGCACCGGCCTGGCCAAGAGGAGGTGGGGGTTCGGGTGCCGGTTGTGGCTCGGGTTCTCGACGACCAATTGAGCCGCTACGTCCGCCTGGGTGCCCAATTCTGTGTGGCCGATGGGGAATCGGCCGTGGCTACCCTCACCTCCGCCAGCTTCAAGGTGAGCCTCTGCTCCCCCTTGGGGGCGGGCTGAAGCCCGATCAGCGCGCCCGATCAGCGCGACAAGTTCGATGGCGTGTTCCGCGATGCTGATCACCGCGTCGTGATCGACCTACTAGTTGTAGAACCAACCGGCCCTTTTCATACAGCCTCTTTTCAGATCGCGTTGGGAATCTACGATGACTTCGGCCATGATGCAGCCGTAGAGGTGGTCGAGGTTGGCCAAACTTCGGTTGATCCAGCTATGGGCCGCTGGCGGTGGCAGCATCGTTACGATGTTGGTGCCCGGGACGGCCAGCCCACGCAGCGCGAGGGCTGAACCCACCGGTCCGAGAATCACCCGGCTTGGGCAAAGAGTGCGACCTGCTCCGCCGGTGTCAGCGCCTCCGCCGTTACGGCGACATAGCCGATCCGCTCCAGTGCGGCCACGAGGTTCTTCTCGTTCACCGTGTTCGATGAGAATGTTCGATGAGAGTGTTCGATGAGAGGCTTCACCTCGTCCGAGCCGAGAAAGGTATGGGTAGGGGCAGGCAGGCCCATGGCTTTGGCCAAGGGGGCGGTGCCCATCGATCAGAGCAACGCTGTGGGGGCCGGCATAACGGACGTTCTGAATAGATAGGCTTGAGGGGACAATGGCATGCCGTGCCTTCACATATCCATAGCCAGCTTCGATGATCGCCTTCTCCGTTACGCCCAGCAGGTCGAGCCAGCTTCGTTGCCATGCTGTTGCTTCAGGCATCACCACTAGGAGTCGGCCCGAGCGGATCGGCTCGATGAAGGTGTTGATCGCCGTCAGAGTGTCGTAGATCCAATGACCGAAGGCGCGGTTCCAGCCATTGGTTGGAATCAAAACCGGGTCGTCGATAACCTCCGCATCCTGCAGTGTGCGCCGATCGAACACCCTGCGCAGCCGCCGGCGCTGTGTTCCGGTCATAGCGGTGAGATCCGAACTCCGTTCCAGGAGGGTGAAGGCGGATTCGTTGATCACTTTGCCCGATATGGTCATGGCGATGCCATCGAACAGCCAAAGGATCGCATCATTGATTCGCGCGAATCTCACAGGCGGTGTCCAACAGCCCGTATCGATGGTCAGCCAGTTTGGTATTGGTGCAGCGGTAGTTTCGTGGGATAGTTCTTGGCTGAATCCTTTGTGTCGGGGGAAGTTCATTTCCGGATAGGCCTCCCAGAATGCGGAATTGCCTGGGCGTTAAAGCAGCTCCGAATCACTCACCTGAGCGAAGTCGCCCATGGGTGTCAGCGTCAATGCTGTGGTTGATTGAATGGCATCGAGCTGGCGTGCCAGGGCCCTGACCGGGGCCATGCATGTGGCGGTGATACCGGCTCGCATTCTCAATTCTTCTGACGGCGCTACACTCTAGACGTAGTCAGCAGGTTCTTACCTATTCTTGCGCCGGCATCCATCGCATTGCAAATTGATCAGCTCTTCGATGCTGCGGCTGAACCTTCTCTGGGCTGGGCGGCTGGCAGCCCTTATCCTCAGCTATCGAGATCAGCCCCGGGAATCATCGGCGCCTGCCTGGCGCATCGCCCGGATCGAGCCGCGGATCCTGGCCATGTTCACGCCGATCTGCTCGGTACCTAGCAGGCTGCCGGGCTCGGCCTCCCAGCTGGCCGAAAGCACGCCGTAGCTGAGGCCCACCAAACCCAACAAAAAGCAACCTCCCGAGGCCAATAGGGTGGCCGAAGGAGGGATATCGAGGATGTGGCGGCTTACCAGCAGGTAGCTAGCGATGAAAACGCCCATGCCCATCAGGGTGGGCAGGCCGGTGGCAAGGGCGATGCGGCGGGCCATACGGCTCGCCACCGCATCGGGGATTACCTGGCTGGCGGCACGTCCCTTCTTGCGGCTAGGGGCTTTGCTGCCTTCCTTGGCCGCTGCTGGCTGGGTTGCTCCGGGCTTCGCAGCACCGGACTTGGGGGCTGCCCGATCCGATGAGGAACCGGGCTCAACGTTCTTTGGTGAGCCCTTCGGCACGAAGGGGCGCCGTTCCCGCGGTGGGGCCATGGCGTGATCAGCCGCGGATGCCGAGCTTTTCAATCAGGGCCGCGTAGCGCCCTTCGCTCTGGGCCCGCAGGTAACCGAGCAGCCGCTTACGGCGACCGATCATCTTGAGCAGCCCTTGGCGGGATGAGAAATCGTGGATGTTCTTCTGCAGATGGCCGCTGAGCTGCTGGATCCGCTCGCTCAGCATCGCCACCTGCACTTCCACCGAACCCGTGTCGGTGCCGTGGGTCTGGTGACCGTTGATCAGTTCCTGCTTCTTGGTGGTGGTGAGCGGCATGGGCGGGAGTTGGCCCCGAATGGTGCAAACAATCATCTTACCTGGCGGAGCACCCTGCTGGGCCAAGGCTCCCTAATCCAGAGCGGATGCCGCTCTCACGCCAGTGGCGGCCGATGCTCGCGTCACCGATGCTCAATTCAATGCTCAAGATTCAATGCTCAAGCCGCGGCTCGGGACAGCCAGCGGAGGCACTCCCGGATCCAGCTATCCACCGGCGCATCGCTGGCCAGGCCTGTGGCGGCCACGGCCCGCAGGGCCCGATGGATCTCCAGGGCCTCGTAGCCCAGGGCCGCCAGGGTGATGCCCACCTCGTCGGCACCAACAGCATCCGGTAACGCCTCACCCGGCAGCTCATCTCCATCGCTGCTGATGTCGGCTCCATCCACCAAGGCCACAAAGCGTTCCCTGAATCGCTGCCGCAGCTCCACCGCCAGGCGCTCAGCGGTGCGCTTCCCCACGCCAGGCGCTTGGCACAGACGGCGCAGATCGCTGCGTACCACCGCACTCACGAGCTCCCGGGGCTCGAGCGTCCCGAGTAACCCGAGGGCTGCCTGGGGCCCCACCCCGCTCACAGCGAGCAGTTCCCGGAACAGATCGCGCTCGATCCGGTCGGCGAAACCGAACAGGGTCCAGCCGTCATCACGGATGCTGTGGTGTACGTGCAGGCTGAGCTCCGCCCCTGGGGCGGGAAGCCGCTGCCAGTGCCGCAGGCTGAGCTGCAGTTCGTAGCCCACCCCCTGGCAGATCAGCAGAAGCCCGCAGCGACCGCCCTGTTGCCAGGTTTCAGAAAGTCGCCCCTGCAGCCAGCCGATCATGGAGATCCGAGCGAACGCCCCCATGCTGCCTTCCCCGTCGCCCCCCAGCCGCACCGTTGTCCCCCTCCCTCAGGGCCAGTTCCCTTGGGCTCTCAACAGGATCGCCGTTGGGCTGTTGCTGCTGCTGCTTCCCGTCGTCCTGGTTGGCTGCGGTGGTCCTGGCCAGCCACCGCGTTCGGTGGTGCTCGATGCCCTCACCCTCCAGATCCAGCTCACCCAGGCTTCCATTGCCCAGGCCCTGGAACTGGAGGCGCCGGGATCGCCCCAGGTGAGCCGGGTTCGGGTGGAGGAGCAGCAGGCCCTGGCGATCGGGGATGCCCGCGGCCTGAGGCTGGCTGGACGATTCGACTGGCGCCTCGCCGACGATCCGATCCGGGTCGACAGCCCCTTCGAGCTGTATCTGGCCCGAGGGGAGCGCGGCCAGAGCTGGCGGCTGGCGCGGCCCGGTTCCCCGGCGCCCCTGGATCCCTCGCCGGCGGATCCCACAACCGCAGCAGCGCCCGCCGCGGATGCCACTCCATCGAGTCAGCCATGGATCACCTATCCCCTACCCCTCCCCGGTCAGCGTGGCCGTGGCTGAAGGCGAGGTGAGCAGAGGCTTCAGCCGTGGAGGGCTGAAGCAGCCGGCCCGTTGTTTTCGCCCAGGTTGAGCCAGCGGGCCAGGGGGCCAGGGGGCCAAGGCTGATGCCCTGAACGAGCAGGTTGAGCACCACCACGCAGAACACGATCACCTCAGCATTGGTCACCAGTTTCGGCACCAGGGCTGCATCGATGCCCCGCACATAGGGAATCGCATCCACCACAGTGAAGCTCAGGGCGAGGGGCACAGCACCGCGCAATCCGCACCAGGAAATCAACAGGGATTCCCGGAGGTTGAAAGGCGAGAGCCACTGAAAGGCCAGCACACTTAGGGGCCGGGCAATCAACATCATCCCCAGGGCAATCACAATACCTTCCGGGAGCGAGCCTAGCATCCTGGCAGGGTGCATCTCTAGTCCGAAGATCAGGAAAATCGTGATCTCGGTCATGGTGTTAAAGGGCAGCAGGGTTTCCACCAGCATGGCGTCATTGACCCGGGTGTTGCGATAGACGTGATTGCTCATGAATAGCCCGGTCACATAGGCGGCGATGAAGCCTGAGCCCCCGAGGGTTTCGGCTAAGCCATAGGAGAGAAGGGCAATCGCCACGCCGAGGATCAGAAGCTGGTGGCTGTGATCCACGAACTGCTCGAGGCTGAAGCGTGCCAAATAGCCAAGGATCACGCCCACGATCAGCCCGGAACCGATCTTCTGGAGAAACAACTGGATCTGCTCCATCAGCACCAGTTCGCCGCCACCGGCGTGACTCACCGTGAATAGGCCCACCACCGCACCCAGAACTAAAATGGCGGCAGGATCGTTCACCGATGATTCAAATTCTAGCAGGGATTGCAGGCGTTTCGGTAGGGGTTTCGCCATGCCGCCCAGCACACTGATCGTTGCTCCGGCATCGGTAGATCCCAGGCAGGAAGCGATCAGCATCGCCACCGCGAACGGCATCTGGTTGAAGCCCAGTTCGATGCCATCGGCTGTTGGAGAGGAAACGAAGGTGATGATCAGACCGAGCAGCAGGGTGGAGATCAGCACACCTCCCACGGCCAGCGTGAGGCCATACTCCAGAAAACCACGGATCGATCGCAGTTCCGTGCATAGCCCGGCATAGAACAACAGCATCGAAAGGCTTAGGGTGTGTAGCCGCTCGATTGTGTCGTGGCTAATCAAAGGGTTTTTGGTGTTGATCATCAGGCCCAACAGCATCACGGCGAGAATGGCCGGGATGCCGGCACGGAGCGCGAAGCGGCTGATCGCCAGGGTGCCTAGGAAGAGCCCTCCCACCACCGTTGTCACGAGGGGAAGCGGTACCCCATCGCGGAAGGTGGGGGGACCCAGCAGTTGCTCGGCGCCGCCAGCGGCGGCACTGGCCTGAACCGTTGCCGTCAGGGCCAGCAAGCCCTCCATTCCGTGGGCAGTGGACAAAACCTGCACCGGAGCTGTCTGTGCGCGCCACTGTATGGCTGCTGCCTCAGTCCTCCTGTTCCAGGGAAGCCCCTCGCCGCAGCTGCTTACTGGCTGATCCAGGCATGGCCTGTGTGCCTGCCTGGCCCACCAGGATGCTCGCCAGAATGAGTCCGGCCCCCGCCATCGTGGGAGCACCGATCCCTTCCCCAAACACCAGCCAGCCCCATAGGGCGGCGAAGGCCACCTGGGCGTAGCCGATCGTGGTGGCCCGTGCGGCGGGTAGGTGCACCAGGCCGTGGGTGAGGCCGATCTGGCCCAGCTGGGTGAACAGGCCCACCCCCAGCAACCAGCCGAGTTCCGGCAGGGTGGGAATGGTGGGGTGGAGGATCACCAGGGGCAGGCTGAGCGGAAGCGAGATCAGGGGAAACCAGAGCACAATCACCTGGGGATGCTCGCTACGGCCCAGTTCGCGCACGCTCACGTAGGCCACCGCGGTCAGCAGCGCTCCAGCCACCGCCCACGCCACACCCTCCAGGGGAAGGGTGGCGCCGGAGCCAGCGGCACCCAGGGGGTGGGCCATCACCAGCACCCCCAACCAACCCAGCGCCATGGCCGGGGCGATGAGGGATCCGGGCCGTTCGCCGAGCCACGCCCAGGCCAGCAGGGCGGTGACGGAGGGGTAGATGTATTGCAGCACCGTGGCGGCAGCCAGGGGCAATCGCATCACTCCCAGATAGACGCAGAAGAGGGCGGCTGTTCCAACGGCCCCGCGCAGGGCGAGCAGCCCGCGCCGCTGGCCCAGCGGATTGAGGCCGGCCCGGCGCACCAGCCAGCCACTGAGCACCACGCTCACCAGGGCTCGGCCCAGCACCACCACCGCCACCGGCAGGCGGCCGTGGAGCTGTTTCACGCACACCGTCATCAGGCTGAAGCAGAAAGCCCCGGCCAGCAGCGCCAGAACCGATCCTTGCGAGGAGCCCCATCCCTGGTGGGATGGATCACAATGCGGAGACCTTCGCCTCCATCCGTGGGGTAGGCGCGGCATCAAGTGTCGCTCGCCAGTTTCGCCAGCTGCCGATGGCTGCTCCGGCCCCGCGCCACACCGCCCACCCACGACCGCTGGCCGGAGCTTCCGCTACAGGAACCTCCCGCACTGGCCCCTTCCCGTCCGATCGACTTCACCAGCACTGTCTCTTCCTGCCGCAGTGCCATCACCCACTCCAGGGGCCTCCAGCTTCCCAGGTCCCGCCCTCGCTCCCTGCTCCGCCCTCCGGTTCTCCTCACCCCAACCACCAGCCCTTGCCTTCCTTGGCCAGCCCCCGTCTCCACCCCCGAACGATTGAGGCCGTCAAGGAGCGTGCCGACATCGTGGATGTGGTGGGAGAGCACGTGGTGCTCAAGAAGAAGGGGCGGGAGTTCGTGGGGATCTGCCCCTTCCACGACGACACATCGCCGTCGATGACGGTGTCGCCGGCTAAGCAGTTCTATTACTGCTTCTCCTGCGGCGCCGGTGGCAACGCCATCAAGTTCCTGATGGAGCTGCAACGCGGCAGCTTCACCGATGTGGTTCTGGAGCTGGCCCGCAAATACCAGCTGCCGGTTGAAACCCTGGAGGGTCCCCAACAGGAGCGGCTGCGCCAGCAGCTCTCGCGGCGCGAGACCCTCCATCGCGTGCTCACCCTGGCGGCCGGCTGGTTCCAGGCCCAACTGCGCTCAGCGGAGGGGGCCGCAGCCCTGGCCTATCTGCGGGAGGGGCGCGGGCTCAGTGAGGCCACCCTGGAATCCTTTCAGCTCGGCTATGCGCCGGAGAGCTGGGATGGCTTGCTGCGCCACCTTCAGCAGGTGGAGCGGCTGGAGCCGGAGTTGCTCGAGGCCGCCGGTCTCGTGGTGCCCCGCAAGGGAGGCAACGGCTTCTACGACCGCTTCCGGCAGCGGGTGATGGTGCCGATCCGCGACCGTCAGGGCCGGGTGATCGGTTTCGGCGGCCGCAGCCTTGATGGTGCCGAGCCGAAATACCTCAACTCCCCGGAGACGGAGGTGTTCGAGAAGGGCCAACACCTCTTCGGCCTCGACCGGGCCGCCGACCCGATCCGCCGGGCCGACCAAGCGGTGGTGGTGGAAGGCTATTTCGATGTCATCGCCCTTCATGCCGCCGGCATCACCCATGCGGTGGCGGCCCTGGGAACGGCCCTGAGCCGCCAGCAGATCACCCAGCTCTGCCGTTGCTGCGACGGCAAGCGGCTGGTGCTCAA
>Ga0209598_10002617_pt1 | contig 14000 bp, 13 predicted proteins | sample M_140807_EF_Meta_FD_187317 | JGI IMG/M metagenome (GOLD analysis project Ga0209598, IMG submission 187317) | Freshwater microbial communities from Lake Montjoie, Canada to study carbon cycling - M_140807_EF_MetaG (SPAdes) (version 2) | ecosystem: Environmental > Aquatic > Freshwater > Lake... | reverse complement strand
CGGCCGAAGCGGGTGCCCTCGCTGAGGGTGCAGCTGGCCGGATCGGTGAAGCTCACCCCCTCGGCCATCCAGTGGCGCCGCAGCCGCTCCTGCAGCACGCCCTCGCACTGGGCCAGCTGCAGGCGGTCGTTGATGCCGTTGATCTCGTCAGGCTCGGCCACCTCCAGGTGCATGGCCGGGCTGAGCATCGCCACGGTGTCGGTGAGGTAGAGCTCGCCCTGGTTGTTGTCGGTGGTGAGCAGCGGCAGCACCGCCGCCAGCTTCGGCCAATCGAAGCAGTAAATGCCGGCGTTGGTGAGAGTGTTGCGGCGCTCCTCCTCGCTGCAGTCGCGGTGCTCCACGATGCCGCTCACCAGGCCCTGGGCGTCGGCGAAGACCCGGCCGTAGCCGCTGGGATCGGCCAGGCGGGCGGTGAGCAGGGTCACGGCGGCGCCGCTGCTGCGGTGCTTGGCCAGCAGCTCCTCCAGGGTGCCCGGACGCAGTAGGGGCACATCGCCGTTCAGCACCAGCAGCTCGCCCTGGAAGCCGGCGAGCGGCTCCAGCAGCTGCTGCACGGCGTGGCCGGTGCCGTTCTGGGGCTGCTGCAGCACGAACTCCAGGCCCTCCAGGGCGGCCAGGGAACCCTCGACCCGCTCGGCCTGGTGGCCCACGATCAGCACCTGGCGTTCCGGGCCCAGGTGGCGGCAGCTGGCCAGCACCCGCTCCACCAGGGTGGCGCCGGCAAGGGGCTGCAGCACCTTGGGCAGGTCGCTCTTCATGCGAGTGCCCTTTCCGGCGGCCAGAACGGCAACGGCGAGCATCGGCGGGCGGAATCGGCTGGGCGGGAATCTAGGCGGCAGTCCCTCACCCTTCGCCCCAGCCAGCAATAGAACAGTTGGCAGCCCCACCTGCAGCCATGAACGCTCCGGCCCGTGTCGATGCCGTGGTGGTTGGGGCGGGCCTCTCCGGTCTGATCTGCTCCCGGGAACTGCAACGCCATGGGCTCAGGGTGCTTCTGCTGGAGGCCCGCGAGCGCTGGGGGGGAAGGATGGTCGGCCACACAGCCCGTTCGGGGTTACGGCTGGATCTCGGTGGTCAGTGGGCTGGGGCCAGCCACCACCGCCTGATTGCCCTGCTGGAGGACCAGGGTCTGCGCCGCTACCCCACGCCCTACGAGGGCGAGGGGATGTTCCATTGGGACGGCAACGCCCACCGGGCTGGTATTGAGCACGACTTCCAGCGCAGCTTGCTGTTCTTCCGGCCGGCGGAGTTGGGGCTGCCGGTTGCGGAGCTGGAGCAGACCCTGGCCGTGCAGAAACGGTTCGCGGATCTGGTGACCACCGTGCCGCCGCAGGCCCCCTGGACGGCCCCCGCTGCGGCCCCGCTCGATCGCCTCAGCATCGCCGGCTGGCTGGAGCGGCAGGGGGCCGGGGAATTGGCCAGCTATCCGCTGGGCTGGTTGTCGCGGATGGGGGGCTCCGGCGGGTTTGAGCCCCACGAGAGTTCGATCCTTCACCTCGCCTGGACCCAGGCGGTGGCACCCCAGCACGAAACGCCAGAGGCCTGGCTGGTGGAGGGCGGCATCGCCCAGGTGGCCCAGCGACTGGTGGAGGAGATCGGGGAGGCGCTGCGCTTATCCGCTCCGGTGGAGGCGATCGGCCAGGAGGCCGGCGGGGTGGAGGTGATGGTGGCGGGCGGGGAGCGGATCGATGCTGCGGCGGTTGTTGTGGCGGTGCCGCCGCCATTGCGGCTGGGCATCCGCTTCACGCCGGCGCTGCCGGCGGAGCTGCAGGCCCTGCTGCAGCGTTCGCCGATGGGCTCGATGGTGAAGGTGCTGGCGGTCTACCGCCGTCCCTTCTGGCGGGAGCGGGGCCTCAATGGTCTGGCTATCGGCAACCTGCCGGTGCTGGAGCTCACGGTTGACTGCTCACCGCCGGACGGACCGGGGCTACTGGCGGGCTTCATCGCGGCGGAACGGGCCGTGCGCTGGCAGCGCCTGCCGGAAGCGGAACGGCGTCGCGCCGTGCTCGCCGATCTGATCACCCTGTGGGGTCCCCAGGCCGGCGAGCCCGAGGACCTGGTGATCCACAACTGGAACCAGGAACCCTGGAGCGGCGGCGCCTTCACCAGTTTCTTCACCCCCGGGGCCTGGACCACCTACGGCCGCGCCTGGCAGGCCCCCCTCGGCCGGGTGGTGTGGGCCGGCACGGAAGTGGCCCGCCGCTGGCCGGGGTACTTCGAGGGCGCGATCGAGGCGGGGCTCGCCGCGGCCGAACAGGTGCGGGAGATGTTGGGGTGATGGGCGGCCGAGTGAGCTTGCTCCAGGCAGTCGAACGCATTGATCACCTAGCTACGGAAGCAATCGGCATTCGTTGGCAACCCTGCGCTGGTGGTTCTGGTGCATGGCGATGGCCCATCCCCATTCATAGCCCCCAACGCTTGCGCCAGGCACCGCTGCCGCTGCGTTCCCCGCGGGCCAGGGAGGCGGCCTGCGCATCACGGCGTTGCTCCAGGATCTCGGCGCTATTGGTTGTACCGGTGGGGTCCCGATAGGGCTCGCCGGCGCTGCAGCTCATGTGTTCCAGCTCCATTGCCGAGAGGGGCCGCCACAGCACTGAGGGCGGTAGCTGTTGCTGGCTGGCGACCGTGCCGCCGCTCCAACTCGACTGCTGCTGCCCACTGAGCCCAGCGGTTGGTGTTGCGAGGGCCGCCAGGTTCAGATGGGCCAGCCGTAAGCCTTCTCGCACCGCCGCCGCCGAGCTGTAGCTGATCCAGCGGCCCCCATCGGCCAGAAGCTCTGCCAGCGATCCCAGGAACTCCACAGTCCAGAGCTGGGGGCAGTGCTGTGGTGAGAAGGCGTCATGCCAGATCAGATCCACCTGGCCCCGGCGTTGTTCCAGCAGGTTCGGCAGCGTCTGCCGTGCATCTCCCCAGAGCAGGCGGCCCGATCCAGCCCCCCGCTGCCAGCCGTCCCGTTCGCTGAGGGCCTCAAGGGTTTCCAGGGTCTGCGGTTGCCACTGGCTGCGGAACTCCGGCTCGGCCAGAGCCAGCTGCAAGGGCGCCCGATCGAGCTCCAGCCCCCACCACTCCAGCTCCAGCCCCACCGCTGAAGAGGCTTCAAGCAGGGCCGCCAGGTTGGTGCCCGTGCCCACGCACACCTCCACCACCCTCAGCTGCCGGCCCGCTCCGAAACGCTCCAACTGCGAGGGCACCACGAAGGTTTCCCGCGCCTCCCGGAGAGCCCCGCGGCCGCTGTGAAATCCCTCCGCGAACCTGCCGCTCCAGAAGCTGAAGCTGCCATCGCGGCCCCGGCGGATCTGCAGATCCGCGGCCTCCGGCCCTTCGCCGGCGGGGGCGGATCTGGACTCTGTGGTGCCGGCGCGCCCCTCGGCTGGCGGCTTAGCGCCGCAGGCGGGCCAGATCATCCCAGAAGCCGGGGTAGGACACGGCGGCAGCGGCGCTGTCGCACAGGCGGGTGTCGCCGCTGGCCACCAGGGAGGCCACCGCCAGGCTCATCGCCACCCGGTGGTCGGTCTCGCTGTCCACCTCGGCGCCATGCAGGTTCGTGGTGCCCTGGATCGTGAGCCCGTCGGGGTGCTCCTCCAGCCGAGCGCCCATGGCGCCCAGTTGGCGGGCCATCACCGCCAGCCGGTCGGTTTCCTTCACCCGCAGCTCCTCGGCGCCGCGGATCGTGCTCACGCCCTCGGCGCAGCACGCCGCTACCGCCAGCACCGGGATTTCATCCACCAGCCGCGGGATCAGATCGCCGTCGATCGCGAAGGCCCGCAGCGGGCCATGCTCCACGGCCAGATCGCCCACCGGTTCGCCGGCCACATCGCGGCGATTCAGCACCGAGATCTTTGCTCCCATCTGCTCCAACACCTCAAGGATGCCGGTGCGGCTGGGGTTGAGGCCCACGTTTTCCACCGTGAGCGCGGCGCCGGGGGTGATGGCGCCGGCCACCAGCCAGAAGGCCGCCGAACTGATGTCGCCCGGCACCACCACCTGCTGCCCCCGCAGGCTGTTGCCGGGATTCACGGTCACGTCGGTGCCGCCCGGGCCGCCCACCACCAGATCGGCGCCGAAGGCCCGCAGCATCCGTTCGCTGTGGTCGCGCGAGAGGGCCGGCTCGATCACGGTGGTGGGGCCATCGGCGGTGAGGGCCGCCAGCAGGAGGGCGCTCTTCACCTGGGCTGAGGCCACCGGTGTGCGGATCGTGGCGCCGTGCAGTTGCTGGCCTGCGATCGCCAGGGGTGCCAGGTTGCCGCCGCCTCTGCCAGCGATCGAGGCGCCCATCTGGGCCAGCGGACATCCCACGCGACGCATCGGCCGGCGCCGGAGCGAGGCGTCGCCGGTGAGCACGAAGTGGCGACCGGCCCGGCCGGCCAACAGACCCAGCATCAGCCGCATCGTGGTGCCGGAGTTGCCGCAGTCCAGCACGTTCTCCGGTTCGCGGAAGCCGTCGAGGCCCACGCCCTGCACAATCACCTCGCGACCGGCCTCGATCGGGCCCACCGCCACGCCCATCGCCCGCAGGCAGGCGGCGGTGCTGAGCGGATCTTCGGCGGGGAGGAGGCCTTGGATGCGGGTCTCCCCCTCAGCGATGGCGCCGAACAGGAGCGCGCGGTGGGAAATCGACTTGTCGCCCGGCACCCGCACCGCGCCCGCCAGGCTGCCGCCGCCGGGAAGGAGCAGGGGTGCGGCGTGGGCGACGACGGCCATGGCGGCAGCTTTCAAGGCTTGAGTCGCGATCCTATGGAGCGGCAGGCGTTGGATCGTGGCGTGATCGGGGGCATCGCCTGGCTGCCGCCCCATGGGCTGCCGCAGCTGAGCGGTTCAGGGCAGGGTCACCCCAGCCGCCCGCATCGCCGCCGAGAGCGACCACACCTCCAGCACGAGCTGGTGCCAGGGGGCGATCGTGGCCATCTCCAGGGCCATGGGCGTTGGCGCCGCCTGGCGCAGGGCCCGGGCCGCCGCCAGTTCCGCCTGGGCCCGCTCCAGCCGCTCCTTTAGCCCAGTGCGGCCCGCCTCGGCCATCACCCGATCGGGGCAGTGCGGCAGCAACACGAGGCCCCGCTGGAAACTCTGCTGAAAGTCGTTGAGCAGGGGGGCCAGCACCTGCTCCAGGAGCTCACCGGCGGACTCGGGGTTGGGAAGCTCGGAAACCATGGGGCAACCCTAGGAAGCCGCGGCCGGGCCGCTTTGACCTAGCTGGCGAAAGATCCGACCCGCCGCGCCGCCCCTCATCCGAGCAGGAGCCCCCCTTCGTCGCTGAGCTCGGCACTGACGCTGCGCAGGTCGTAGAGCAGCTCGGCCAGGGTGCAGCGGGCCAGCTCCCGCTCCAGGGCCCCGCGCAGCCGCTGCTCCATCAAGGCCGCCACCCGGTCGGCCGCTCCGCCCGCCGCCTCCCTGCCTGGGCCGGGCGGCTCGTTGCCCAGCCCTTGGCCAAGGGCGGCCAGCACATCGGCCAGGGGAATGGCGCTCGCCGGCCGGGCCAGCCGGTAGCCCCCCAGCCGGCCCCGCCGCGCCTCCAGCAGAGCGGCCCGCCGCAGTTGCAACAGCAGGTGCTCCAGCATCGGCGCCGGCAACTCTTGGGCGATGGCTAGGTCGTTCACCGAGCGCCAGCGCCCCGGATCGCCGGCCAGCTCCAGCAGGGCCTTGATGGCATGGATGGCTTGGCGGCCGAGCAGGGGACTCAAGGCTGCGGGCCTCAGGCGGGGCCTGTGGTGAGGGCGCCGAGCCGCGCGAGCAGATGCTCGAAGCTGTAGCCGAACAGGGCCGGATCCGGTTCAGATCCGCCCAGGTCGGCCAGACCCAATTCGGCCCAGCGCTGGTCCACCCGGGCCTCAAGGTCGGGGCTGCGCTGTAGCGGCTCCCCCCAGCTGTGCCGTTTTTCCGGGCCCACCTTGGTGGTGGCGTCGATCGCCAGGCGGCCACCGAGCCCCAGCCTCTCGCTGGCGAAATCGAGGGTGTCGAAGGGGGTGTCCTCCAGCACGAACAGATCACGTTGGGGATCCACCAAGGCGCTAATCGCCCAGATCACCTGGCGCGGATCGCGGATTTTGATTGCCTTGTCCACCACCACCACGAACTTGGTGTAGGTGAACTGCGGCAGGGCGCTCCAGAAGGCCATCGCCGCCCGTCTGGCCTGGCCCGGATAGGCCTTGTCGATCGCGATCACGGCCAGCTTGTAGCTGAGGCCCTCCATGGGCAGGAAGAAATCCACGATCTCCGGGATCTGCTGGCGCAGGATCGGCGTGTAGATCCGGTTCAGCGCGATCGCCAGCATCGCGTCCTCCTTGGGTGGCCGCCCGCTGAAGGTGGTGAAGTAGATCGGATCGCGGCGCTGGGTGATGCACTGAATCCGAACCAGTGGTGAATCTTCCACGCCGCCGTAGAAGCCCATGTGGTCGCCGAAGCGGCCATCGGCCAGTTCCTCGCCGGGAGTGATCGTGCCTTCCAGCACCATCTCACTGTGGCTGGGCACCTTCAGGTTCACGGTCTTGCAGGGGGCCAGCCGCACGCCCTCGCCGCCGTAGAGGCCGGCAAACAGCCACTCGCTCAGTTGCACCGGGATGGGCGTGGCCGCCGCCATCACCAGCAGCGGATGCACGCCGATCGCGATCGCGATCTCCAGCGGTTTGCCGAGCGCCGCCGCCTTGCGCAGGTGGCGGGCGCCGCCGCGCACGCTCAGCCAGTGCACGGTCATCGTGTTGATCGACTGCTGCTGCAGCCGATAGACCCCCACGTTGGGGGTGCCGGTCTCGGGGTCCTTGGTGATCACCAGGCCGAGGGTGATGATCCGGCCGGCGTCACCGGGCCAGGGGCGCAATAGGGGCAGGGCGTCGAGGTTCACCGCCTCGCCGCGGAACACCTGCTGGTGGCATGGGGGCGTGAGATCCAGGTCGGGAACGGCGCGGAGCAGATCCCAGGCCAGGCTGCCGTAGTTCTTGAGTTCCCCCAACCCCTTGGGTGGGCGCGGCTGTTGCAGCAAGGCCAGCTTCTCGCCGAGGGCTTCGAGCTCCTCGGCCCGCTCCATGCCCATGCTCCAGATCACCCGCTCCACGGTGCCGAGCAGGTTCACGGCCACCGGCATTGAGGAGCCGATCACGTTCTCGAACAACAGCGCCGGGCCGCCCATGGCCAAAACCCTGTCGGCGATGGCGGTGAGCTCGAGATCGGGGTCCACCGGAGCGCTGATGCGCCGCAGCTGGCCGCGGGTCTCCAGGATCTGGAGGAAACCGCGCAGATCGCGGCCCTGATGGGCCATCACGCCGGCCAAGGGAATTGGGGATCGGCCTTTCACTCTGCAGCAACACGGTCGCTGGCGCGAGCCATGGGCACCAACAGCCCCTGGAGCAACGCAACAAAATCCTTACCCTCTGCGAGCTCAGAATTTCAAATCGATGGATTACGGTGCCCGATTTTCTTATTTGATGTCGTCAAATCCAGGCTGTTTAAAGCGTTCAACGGCAGCTCCCACAGGCGAGAAAGAAACCATAAGGCTAATTAAGGCTGCACCAACCGCCGTCACCAAAGCTTCTCCGTGCCCCCATAGCGGCGACCCGGGTTTTGATGGATGAGAGATAAAGTCGGCAACGAGAGTGGAAATGAACGTGATGATGGCATTGGAGTTTGTGTGCTTGTAGCCACGAAATAAGCGGGTAAAGCTGATGGCAACACCAATCAATCCAGCAATCAGGCCCGTCGTCAATGCAATCTGCCAATGGGCCAGGGTGACAGAGGCAAGATTGCCCTTGGTCATCGTGGTGATGCAGGCCGCTGTTGCCTGGGTTAAGTGGCGGGTAAACACGGCCAACTTGCGCTGGAGAAAATTTGCCATCGTCACGCACGGCACCAAGATGCCTTCACTTTACTTGCCTAGTGCATGTCTTGTACATCGATGCTCCTGGCCCCGTAATGGCTCCTTGAACATCCATGCCGGCCCCGTACTTCGTCTGCCAATCATCTCGCCCCACTAGCCGCGCCTGAGCTTTCGCCCCGATCCCGCCCACCGGGCTGAAACACCTGGCTGACACACTGGGCCAGCCCAGGCTGACTTCAGGTCGTTTCTGTCCGATGAACATCTCGTATTTCCACACCTCCGAGGCGGTGCCCGCGGTGTTGGCCACCGCCGAGGGTGGGCCGGACGCCGCCGTGGTGATCGATGTGCTTCGGGCCACCACCACCATCGCCTGGTCATTGCAGAACGGCGCCGAGGCCATCGAGGCCTTCGCCGATCTGGGCGCGTTGGATGCTGCCGCCGCCGCCTGGCCGGCCGACCAGCGGCTGCGGGCCGGTGAGCGGGGCGGCCAGCGGGTGGAGGGCTACGACCTCGGCAACTCACCCCTGGCCGTCACGCCGGAGCTGGTGGGGGGCAAGCGCATCTTCATGAGCACCACCAACGGCACCCGGTCCCTGGCGGCCGTGCGGTCGGTGCCGCTGCTGCTCACCGCCTGCCTGCCCAACCGCACCGCCGTGGCGCGCCGCCTGATCGCACGGGATGCCCAGCAAGTGTGGATCGTGGGCAGCGGCTGGGAGGGCGATTACTCCTTGGAGGACAGCCTGGCTGCCGGGGCCGTGGCCTCGGCCGCGATCGAACTGGCGGTAGCCCCCCACCGGGGGATCACCTGTGCCAACGACGAGATGCTGGCGGCCCTGGCGCTCTGGCAGCAGTGGCGCCACGACACCGAAACCTGCCTGCGGGCCGCCAGCCACGGCCAGCGCCTGATCGGCATCGGCAACCATGACGCCGACTTTGCCTGCTGCGCCGCCGTGGACAGCTTGGCGATCGTGCCGATTCAGGCGGAACCGGGGGTGCTTCGCGCCAGCTGAGCTCACCTCGCCAGGCTTGCTACGTGGCCGGAGAGTCCGACCCTGGCCCGCCAGGGTGCGGCCCCCTACAGTTCGCCGGACGCAGTGGAACGGACGGTGGGCAGTTTCTTGGCAGCGGCCCTGCAACTCACCAGCGCTTCCGATCCGGATGCGAATTTCGCTGCCGCCGAGGAGCAGATCGAGTTGGCGGCCCGCCGAGGTGCCGACCTGGTGGGGTTGCCCGAGAACTTCGCCTTCATGGGAGACGACCAGCGTCGCCTTGAGCTGGCTCCGGACCTGGCGGAGAGATGCAGCCGCTTTCTCGTCACGATGGCGCGTCGCTATCAGGTGACCCTGCTCGGCGGCGGCTTTCCGGTGCCGGCCGGCGAAAACCTCACCTACAACCGCTCTGAACTGGTGGGCACGGAGGGCCAACTGCTGGCCCGCTACGACAAGATCCACCTCTTCGATGTCGACATCCCCGATGGCATCACCTACCGCGAATCCGCCACGGTGAAGCCCGGTGACCAACTCCCCCCCGTGGTGGACGTGCCAGGTTTGTGCCGCATCGGCCTCTCGATCTGTTACGACGTGCGCTTCCCCGAGATTTATCGCTACCTGGCCGGTGCGGGGGCCGAACTGCTGATGGTGCCGGCCTCCTTCACCGCTTACACCGGTAAGGACCATTGGCAGGTGTTGCTGCAGGCTCGGGCGATTGAAAACACGGCCTACGTGGTGGCACCGGCCCAGACGGGTGTGCACTACGGCCGGCGCCAGACCCATGGCCATGCCCTGGTGATCGATCCCTGGGGCACCGTGCTCGCCGATGCCGGTCTGGCGCCCGGTCTGGCTGTGGCCCCGGTGGATGGTGGCCATGGCGAGCGGGTTCGGGCCCAGATGCCGAGCCTGCAGCACCGGCGACCGGCGCTGTTCTGATCGGTTCATGGGGATCCGTCCCACGCTGCCAGCCCTGTTGAGGGGCGGATGGCGGCCCTGCCTGGGCCTGGCCTTCCTCCTCGGGGCCGTGGTCACCAGCCTGCCGGCCCTGGCGGCCAGCAGCCTTTCGGCCTGGCGGGTGAGCCGCGAGGGGGTGCTCGAACTGCGCACCACTCCGGGCATCCAGGTGCGGGCCTTCTTTGAGGAGGGTCTCGGCGGCAGGGGCCCCCGCATCTGGTTTGATCTGCCGGGGGCCCCCGTGCGGGCCCGTTCCCTCTGGCTGGGCTACAACCTCCGCGAGGTGCGCATCGGCAGGCCCGATGACGGCACCACCCGCCTGGTGCTGGAGTTTCAGCCCGGCACGCGGCTCGACCCCCGCCAGCTACGGCTGGTGGGGGTCGCACGGGACCGCTGGCGTATGGAACTGCCCCCCAGGGCCACGCGCCTTGGAGTTGCGGCCGGCGAGGGTGATTTCGAGGCCGCGCCCCGCGTCCTGGCGGTGCGACCCCATTTTGATCCTCCCCGCTGGTCCCTTCAGCGCCGCCGCCCCCTCTCCCCGGAGGGCCTTCCGGTTGTTCCCCGCGGCCGTTACCGGGTCGTGATTGATCCCGGCCATGGCGGTCCCGATCCAGGCGCGGTGGGCATCGCTGGACTGCGGGAAACCGATGTGGTGCTCGATGTGGCCCTGCAGGTGGCTCAGTTGCTGCAGGCCCGGGGGGTGCAGGTGCTGCTCACCCGCACCACCGAAGTGGATGTGGACCTGCCACCCCGGGTGGCCCTGGCCAATGCCAGCGGTGCCCAGTTGTTTGTGAGCCTGCATGCCAATGCCCTCAGCCTCGATCGCCCCGATGTGAACGGGATCGAAACCTTTTATGTCGAGGGGGGGGCTTCCACCCAGTTGGCCCAGCTGATGCAGGACCACCTGCTGGCCGTCTCACCGGGCACGCCGGACCGGGGCGCCCGGCCCGGCCGCTTCTTCGTGATCCGCCGCACGGTGATGCCCTCGGTGCTGGCCGAAATGGGATTCGTCACTGGTGAGATCGACGCACCCCGCCTCAGCGATGCAAGCTTCCGTAGGCGCCTGGCCCAGGCCGTCTCTGGCGCGATCCTCCACTACCTGCAGCAAGCATCTTGAGTCTCCTTGTTGGATTGTTCGACAGCGGCCTGGGGGGCCTCACCGTGCTGCGGCAGGTGCAGGCCCTGTACCCCCACACCCCCTGCCTCTACCTGGGCGATACGGCGCGGGTGCCCTACGGCCAGCGATCCACCCCGGAAATCCGCGCGATTGCCGCCGAGGTGGTGCACTGGCTGCGCCAGCAGGGCGTGGACGTGCTGCTGATGGCCTGCAACACCTCCAATGCCCTTGCCCTTGATGTGGCGGTGGCCGAGGCGGGGGTGCCGGTGCTCGGTCTGATCGACAGCGTGGCCGCCGTGATCGAGAGCGAGCGGGTGGGCGTCTTAGCCACGCCTGCCACCGCCGCCAGCGGGGCCTACCGCCGCGCCATCCACGCCTGCCGCCCCTCGGCCCGCGTGCTGGAGGTGGGCTGCCCGGCCTTCGTGCCCCTGATTGAGGCCGGCAACCTGGAGGTGCCCGAGCTGCGAGAGGCGGCCAGCGCCTACCTGGCGCCCCTGCTGGAGGCCGGCGTCGACACGATCGTGCTGGGTTGCACCCACTACCCCCTGTTACGGCCGCTGCTCACCGCCTTGCTGCCACCGGATGTGCAGCTGGTGGACCCCGCCGTGGCCACGGCCCATCGCCTCGGTCCGTTGCTGGGGAGCTTGGGGGAGGCGCCCGAGGTGGAGCGCGATCGGGAGCCCGTGCTGCCGGCCCCGGAGCGCACCACCTATTGCGTCACGGGATCGCCCGAGGCTTTCGCCACGGCGGCCACCGCCTGGTTAGGGCAGCGCCCAGCTGTGCATGGGGTCAACCTGCAGTCCCCGGCCCGCGTCGGATGAGTGGGGCCGCCTAGGATCAATGCCATACAGGAGGTTCCGTGACGACCGTTGCAGAGCTGCTTCAGCCGGTTGAGGCCGACCTCGATGCCCTGCTTGCGGATCTGCGGGCCATGATCGGTGCCGGCCACCCGATCCTCCAGGCGGCGGCCGAGCACCTCTTCGCTGCCGGGGGCAAGCGGCTCCGCCCCGGCATCGTGCTGCTCATCTCGCGGGCCATCGCTCCCGATGGCGCCCTCAGCCCCCGCCACCGGCGCCTGGCGGAGATCACCGAGATGATCCACACCGCCTCCCTCGTTCACGATGACGTGGTCGATGAGGCCGCGACCCGTCGCGGCGTGGCCACCGTTCACAGCCGCTTCAACCACCGGGTGGCTGTACTGGCCGGCGATTTCCTCTTTGCCCAGGCCAGCTGGCACCTCGCCAACCTCGATGACCTGGAGGTGGTGAAGCTGCTCTCCCGCGTGATCATGGACCTGGCCGATGGCGAGGTGCGGCAGGGTCTCTACCGCTATGACACCGGCCAGAGTTTCGAGACCTATCTCGAAAAGAGCTACTGCAAGACTGCATCCCTGATCGCCAATAGTGCCCGCGCCGCCGGCGTTCTCTCGGGGCTCAGCGAGGAGCGGCTGGTGGCTTTGCACCACTTCGGCCGTCAGCTGGGGCTGGCCTTCCAGGTGGTGGACGACATCCTTGATTTCACCGGCAGCGACCAGCAGCTCGGCAAACCCGCAGCCAGTGACCTCGCCTCCGGCTACCTCACGGCCCCAGCCCTCTATGCCATCGAAGAGCGTCCTGCCCTGACGCACCTGATCGAGCGGGAGTTCAGCCAGGAGGGCGACCTGGAGCACGCCCTGGAACTCGTGCGCGGCTGTGAGGCCATCCCCCGTTCCCGCGCCCTGGCCGAGGGCTTTGCTCGCGAGGCCTATCAGACCCTCGACTGGCTCAGCCCCTCGGAGCCCCGCAGCGCCCTGCGGGCTCTCCCCGAATTCGTGCTCAGCCGCCTTTACTGAGCCCTTGCTTCCCTTTCGGGATCTAGAGCACCACCTGCTCAAGGCTTTCGAGTAGCAGCACCCCTGCTGGGAATTCGGAATCCTGGGTCTCGCCACTGCGCAGCACATGCACGCGGCAGCCGGCGGCGGCCGCCGCCATCGCACCGGCGGGGGAATCCTCGAAGGCCCAGCAGGCGCCGGGGTCCACGCCGAGCCTGGCGGCGGCGAGCAGAAACACATCGGGGGCCGGTTTACCGGCGCCGAGCTCGGCATCGTCACCATGCACGCGGGTGGTGATCAGCTCCAACCAGGGATGGGGGGCTGCCTTTTGCGCCACGGCTGCGCGGGAGCTGCTGGTGGCCAGGGCCATGGGTACCCCGAGCCCATGGCAGCTCCTCACCAGGCGTTCCGCACCGGCAATTGCCGGTGCCTGGGCCAGCAGTCGTTCCGCGATCGGCTGGCGCACCGCCAGCAGGGCCTCGCGGTTATCGCAGCGGTGGCCCTCGGAGCGGATCCAGGCGAGCACCTGATCGGCGCAGTCGTGGCGCCGGCGGCCCCTCAGGGCCAGCAACCGGGCCGGATCGAGATGGCTGCCAAAGGTCTGGGCCGCCTCCCGCCAGGCCCGGGCGTGCAGCGGCTCGGTGTCGAGCAGCAGACCATCGAGGTCGAAGAGGCAAGCGGCAGGACGGGCCATCGATCCAGCATGCCGGGTCGCTGATCGGATCCCAGCGGGGATTCCGGGGTCTCAGTCTGGATCGGGGTCGCTGTCGTCCAGGCTCGTTTCCAAGGTGGTGAGCAGGAGCACCAAGGCCGCCCCCCGGTCCAGATCTCGGCTTTCCACTGTTTCAAGCCATTGGTGGCAGAGCGCTTCGATCCGCTGCAACAGGTCGTGACCATCGCGGAGGTCGCCCATCACCTGCTCAATCCCTGCCCCATCGGTGTCGGGAGGAAGCCCCACCACGTAGCGGCGACCATCGTCCCCGACATAGGTGAGCTGCCCCTCGGAGTCCAGGGTCGGACCGGCATGGGGCGTGATCGGCTGCTCCTCGGCCATCGCTGCTGCAGAGGGGTCCTAACCCTCATTAACCAGGTTCGGGGCAAATGCCAACCATGGATCAGGAGGACTCATGGCGGTTCAGCCGCTGCATCCGCCAGGTCACGAACGTGCCCACCGGGCTCCAGAGCAGGTAGGGCACCAGCAGCAGGGCGGCCCGGCCGGAGAGGGGAGCCACGATGGCGGTCAGGGCCACGCCCCACACCCAGCCGGCGAAGCCCACGGCGGTGCCGCTCTGCAGCCGGCGGGTGCGGCAGATCAGCAGGGTGTAG
>Ga0209598_10002615_pt1 | contig 14002 bp, 11 predicted proteins | sample M_140807_EF_Meta_FD_187317 | JGI IMG/M metagenome (GOLD analysis project Ga0209598, IMG submission 187317) | Freshwater microbial communities from Lake Montjoie, Canada to study carbon cycling - M_140807_EF_MetaG (SPAdes) (version 2) | ecosystem: Environmental > Aquatic > Freshwater > Lake... | reverse complement strand
CTCTCAACTGGCGACCCGTGCGCGAGATCGAGCTCGAGATCGAGCAGATCAAGCAGCGCTCGAGGCAAAACGAGAGCGAAGCCGAGCAGCGGATGAAGCAAATCGAGAGCGAAACCGAGCAGCTGAGGCGCGAGAACGCCAGAGAAAGAGCTTTGAGCGCCTTGATCAAGCAGCATTGCTTTCCGCCCGAGTGCAGCTCGAACCCTCCGCAACCAATCGAGATCGATTGCGGGCCTTCCTTACCTTGATGGCGCAGCGGCCGCTGGAAGATGGGGATGCCGGCATGGCATGAAGGGCTATGAAATCGAGGCGCCTTCGGCGCCACCCCAAAACAGCCGATAACCAACAGCCGCAACAGCCAACAGCCAGGGTTAAAAAACAGCCGAGTGTTGAGGGATTGATGGATTAAGGGTTGAAGGAAGGGCCCTGGGGGAGGCAACAGACGCGGAAACCGATGCCGTTAAGGCGGATGCCCGGGGGGGCGTTGAGGCGGGAAGCCGAGCGGCAGAACCTAGGGCCGTTGCTCCACGACCCGCCGCGCAGCAGCCTCAGTTCGGAATCATCGGTACCATCCCCCATGGCCTTGGGGGTCGATTGTTGCTGCTGATCCGTGCTGCTCAACCAGGTACTGCCATCCGCTGGAGCTCTTTCATAACCGTGATGCCAGTGATCCAGACACCACTCATACACATTGCCGTGCATATCATGCAGACCCCAGGCATTGGCGGTAAGCAAGCCCACCGGTGTGGTCTGCTCTCGATAGGCGCCCTTGGGACCATCCGCGTAAGTGAAGTTGCCGTCGTAATTAGCCAGCTCCGGCGTGATCGTGGCACCGAAATGGAACGGTGTGGTGCTGCCGGCACGGCAGGCGTATTCCCACTGGGCTTCGCTCGGTAAGGTGTAGGTGCGGCCAGTGCGCTGGCTGAGGCGATTGCAAAACTCGATCGCATCCAGCCAGCTCACCCTCTCCACAGGGCGGTTGTCGGTGTTGGCTTCACCCTCTAACAAACGAACCACGCCTTCCGCCTGGCCTTCTCTGTTCTGAAAACGGGAGGGATCAGGGTTCAAGTCTTGTCGCCAGCGCTCTGCCGGCAACGGCTGCCAGCCCGCCACCTCACGCCACTGGGCCTGGGTAATCGGCGTTTGGCTGATGAAGAAGCTCTCCAGCTTCACCTCATGCTGGGGGCCTTCATCGTCTGAGCGCTCAGGTTCTTTCGGGGGGGAACCCATCAAGTAGCTGCCAGAGGGGATTTCTACGAGGGTGAGGCTTAGCTGGTCGGCAGCCTCCCCCATGGCGCCCAGGGGGCCGGCATCGCGCTGCAGGGGTTCGTGGAAGGCCCAGGCGCTGTCTTCGCTGGGGTGGATCTCAGCAGCAGGCTGTTGGCTGGCTGATTTTTGGACACGGACCTTCCTCTTGACGCGCTCATTCGGCTTGCCACGATCGTTAGGCCTGGGCACAAGCGTGATCGTGGCCGTCTGATAGCGGATCTGCCGCAACTCCTGCTCTTGATAGTGGGCGGTACCGAAGCTGATCGTTTGCGGTTCGGGGATGGTCAGGAGCTGGGCGGTGGGGAACGGCTTCTGCTGAAAGGGGAACTCCTCCTCCGGCCATAGCGGCGGCTGGGTTGCACCCACGCCGGCCCGTAGCCGCTCGGCGAGCTGATGGAAGGCCTTGCCAGGCAGACGGTCCAGCTTCGCCGCAGTTACGTTAGCGATATGGGCAAGGCCTGCTCCCTCTTCCGGCAGAGGCACAAGCGGATCGGTAAGCAGCGTTTCGAAACTAGGGCCAATCCCCTGCCGATTCCAGCGCCGCTCGAGTAAGTCGGTCACCGCCTGGATCACATCGATCCGATCCCGCGGCGCCAGCTGCGTCTCCAGGAGGGCCTGCAGAGGGGGCAGCAGCACAAACTGCAGCCTCTCCGGCGGTTCATGCTCCTGCATGGGAAGGCGTCGAATCAAGCCGCTAACCAGCACCTCAGCCAGGGGTAGCGGCGTGGCTAACTCAGGCAGCTTGGCGGCCTGAAGCAATCGCATCACCGGCAGAGTCAGCAAGGGCGCAGCAGCCATCACCAGCATCAGCTGTTGTGCCTCGGGGCTGGCCTGCTGCCTGAATGCCAACCAAAGGCGTTCGGCTTCCTTGGCCGTTGGCTCCACTGGCTGATTCGCCCCTGCTTCAGGGACTTGGAGAGGAAAGGAGAGCTGATCGAGAGGCAATAGCGTGCCCCCGCTGCGAGCCTGGAAATCCCCCGTCACCATCGCTGCCCAAGGCGCCAGATCACGAGGATCCAATGTCAGAACGGGTATCTTTAAGCCCCCTGCTTTTCCCAGTTCTTCAGCCAAATCAGCGTGCAAAGGATCCAGGGCCTTCAGGGATACGGCCCGGTAGTCCTGATTCGGCACAAGCGCCAAGCGACTACTCAAGGTCACCTGTTCACCGCGCCGCAGTGCCGTGCGCTTCCAGTAGCGCATCGGCAAAGTATGAAGGATCGCCAAGGGATGGTGGATGGCAAGAGCCCTTAGCCAGGCATCAATCGAGCCATCCCACCAATGACGACCGGCAGTATCACTAAGCAGCAAAGACAGCAACATTTCATCGCCAGGACAACTAACAGCAGAGGCAAGATAACTCGGTTCAGAAAGTTCTGCTGGGTTGAGATGCTTCAATTCTACTTTGGCAAAAGCCTGGCTGCTGGCTAAAACCTTCTGCAACTCCTCAACCAGGGGCTGCCACACCGCCATCGACACGCCTCCATCTAGCCAGAGGCGCACGGCCACCGCAGGAACCCTTCTGGCGTTAAAGATCGGCCATGGTCGTTGTAATTCGGCACTACGCACGGCACTTCGTTCCTCATCCAGCACACGCCAGCGACGATGGGGCTGTCTGCGAAGTAAAGGGCGCAGCGCCTGCAAGATCTGGTACGGGTGGGGCAGCAGCGGGGGCTGGCTCAGCAGCAGAGGCAATACTCCGGCCCGCCGCTGGAGAGCCGCTTTGACATCATCAGCATCCGGTAGTGCGGAGGGGCTGAGCAGCCGGGCCGAAGGTTCCAACTCCGGGGCAGGGAAAGGCTGCTGCTCTGGAAAAAAGGACGGCAGATGCGGCTTAGGCGGTTCAGGCTCAAGTACTGAGTTTGTTGGTTTGTATGAATCGTCCGCGGATGGCTTGGCAATTCCTGCAGAAGAGCGCTGCTGGGGCACAACCTTAGAAGCGGAGGCAATGTCTCGAGCCATGGCAAACTGCCGCGGCAGAGGCTCCCCTTGGAGCCGGGAGTTCAGCCAGAGCCAATCGGCGATCGTTCGGGCATCGGGCCGCTCACCACGCAGCCCTTGCCACCACTCGATCAGAGATTCGACAACGCCATCTTCAGGATTCATATCTAGTATTTCTCGCCTCTACATCAGCCACTGTCGCCGAGGTTCTTAAACAGAATATTCTGCAGGGCCTCCACCTGCTCCTTACTGGGCAGCTTGTCTTCAGGGCCACAAAGCAAATGCAGGGCATTGAGCAGCTGATCGGTCGCCCGATCCAACTGGCCACGCTCACCCAAGAAAGTGTCGATCCGCTCAAGCACCATCGCTTCGTTCAGGTCTCCACACGCAATCTTCTGCTTGAAATGGCTCCGTGCTACATCCAGCAAGGTGTCGCGTCGGCTAGGGGTGGGCATCTCAATCCGGATGCAGCGGCGGTGGAAGGCAGGCGGGAAATCACGCTCCCGGTTCGATGTCATCACCACTATCGGGAAGGCGTGGCACTGAACCCGCCCGGCCACGATCGGGGCACGACAGCCGGGATCATCCGTATCCACCAAGGCGTAAGCCTCCGAGGACTGGCTGTCATCAGCTCCTTGTTTGCGGGCATCACGCCTCAGTTGCGGAATCTCGAAGTATCCTTCTTCAAACAGATGCAGGAGTTCGTTCGGGAGTTGGAGATCGGATTTATCGATCTCATCGATGAGTAGTACCCGGGGAGATCGGAAGGGAAGGAAGGCGGTCCCTAGGGGGCCTAAAGTAATAAAATCGGCGCTGGAGGCTGTGCCGCCTGGCTGGGATTCACGCAAACGATCGAGAGCTTCATAGCGATAGAGGCCCTCTACCATCTCGCTGCGGGGCGTAATCGGCCAACAGAGCACCCGCCCCAGACCAAGTTCATGAGCGATGGCATAGGCCAGGCTGGTCTTGCCGCAGCCGGGTGTTCCAGTCACCAGCAGCGGCCGCCGAAGATGAATTGCAGCATTTACGGCAAGCAAAACTTCTTCTCCTGCCTTGGTGAACGGCAGATGGATCTGGTCTCCGGGCTTGGTGGGAAGGTCTTCTGGTTGATGGCGGGGCAAGCGAAACACCTCGCCCCGCTCCAGCTGGCTTTTGGGCAGATCCGGCCTGGCGTAAGGGGGAGGAACACCGGGATCGAAACAGCGCCAAGGAGGCGGTTCACCAAGATCAGATGGTGGGCTGGAGGGTCCTGGCTCTTTGCCACTATTGGTGTATACTCCCCACGATGAAGAGCTTGGCTGATCTGGCTGGGATTCGGGCTGTGTTGAGGGCATGATCTTATGGGGATACAAGGGGAGATTGCAAAACATCCAAGCCTGGAGCTCGCTGCGGGTGGTCGAGCAGAAAGACAAAATCATGCACAACAGGATCAGCGATCATGTTTTTCCGGCAGATCGGCAAGCGCTCGAGCTGTGCACAGCCCGCGGGAACTGAATCACCATTCCCGTGCCCCGCAAGCATGCCCTCATAACCATCAAGGTGAGCTAGCAGCTTCCTTTTCGTACTGTTGGAGCATCCGTGACGCCTCCAAAGCGCCACGGGCACCATCGTGGAGATCATGCATTCAAGCCATTGAAGCCGGCTGATCCGATCAGCATCGAGGGGATCGATCCGTTTGATGGCAACAAGATTTTTCTTCATTTCAGCTTCTGCAAGCTTGTCCAACGAAACGGCATCAGTTCCGGCGATCCATCGCCCCGACCCCTTCTCCAACTGTGCATATTTTTGCCCAAGCCATTCAAAAGCTGAGGCAAATTCCTCACCCTCAAAACGCGCCAATGATCGAAGCACATATGGACAAGTTTTAACCAGGTCGACGGGCCCAAGACTGGCTTTTCTTGGATTCACCACTTTCAGGTGTGCCCAATCAAAATCCAACAGCTCAAGAGGAGCAAAAATCTCAATCAAAACCTGATACTTTTGCCTCAGGGTCCAGTTCACTACAGCCTGAACCAGATCAGCAATCGTTCTCGGTGCAGCCAGCCCGGCAGCCGAAGCTGACAAGTCAGACGTGTCAGCGGATGCGGTCAGATAGCTTCCTAGCTCTTCTTGGAGGCTCAGGGGTTCGTAGTGCTGATCGGTTGGCTTGTTCAAGTAAACCTCCCAGCCGTACATGGGTTCAGAGTGGTCACCACTTCTTTGATGTTGGCGTCGGAGAACAACCGCCAGATAATGGAGAGCGAGACTACCTGGTGCTTCGTGAACGGCTGGATCCTCTTCGGCCATGCTTGACGGACTCATCTTGGCAGCCAAACCCTTCTTGCTGAGCCGCTTTACAACCAGCTCACGAATTTCAGCGAAGTCCTCCCGGCTAATCGCGGCGTAGCCGCGAGGCATCGCCCTAATCCTGAGGCTTCGAATCAGATCAGAGAAACGACCACGAAGCTCAATCATTTGGTCAATACGCTTCCAGGAATCAGGAGAAAACTTTCGCTCAGGATCTGCCAGCACCAGTGGCTTTCGCTCCTTCTCGATAGCTTCAGTCCAGTGCTCGATCAGATCGGCAAGATCATCAAGATCATCTCTGGCATCATCAAGAATCAGAGCAAGCACATCCGATCCGAACTCATTGGCATTGAAATTTCGGCGGCGAAACGCCTGCAATAGCTCATCCACCATGCAACAGTGAGAACGCAAAGATTTCCTGCTGATCACCGCAAGAACAAGGCCACCACATGCTATCTCTTCGGCAAAATCTTCAATAGAATCACCAGTCTTTAACAGCTTCTTGTCTCGGCCAACCATGATTTTCTCCTGCTCCTCTAAGGCTGTGCAGAGCTCGTCGACGGTCAACTCACGTTTATGGCCGTCTGGTGTGGGATCACCCCAAGCGTAAGAAACGTATACAAGCGGTAAATCTGAGGTTACCATCACGCCAATGAACCTTTCTCGTTCAGCCGGTTCACAACCAGCTCCCGGATTTCACTGAATTCCTTCCGGCTGATTGCGAGGTAGCCACGAGGCATCGCCCGAATCCTGAGGCTCCGGATCAGATCGGGCAAACGAGCACGAAGCTCATGCATTTGGTCGAGTCGTTGCCAGGAATCAGGCGAAAACTTGCGGTCTGGATCTGCCAGCTCAAGCAGTGTTCGCTCCTTTTTGATAGCTTCAGACCAGTGCCCAATCAAATCAGCAAGATTATCAAGATCATCTCTGGCATCATCAAGAATCAAAGCAAGCACATCCGATCCGAACTCGTTGGCATTGAAGTTTCGGCGGCGGAACGCTTGCAATAGCTCATCCACCATGCACCAATGAGAGCGCAATGATTTCCTGCTGATCACCGCAAGAACAAGGCCACCACGCGCTATGTCTGCAGCAAAATCTTCAATAGAATCACCAGTCTTTAGCAACTTCTTGTCTCGACCAACCATGATTTGCTCCTGCTCCTCTAAGGCTGTGCAAAGCTCGTCAACGATCAACTCCCGCTCCCTGCCTTGCGAAGTAGCATCCCCCCAAGCATAAGAGACATACACAAGAGGGCGTAATGATGTTCGCGGGATCGGCATCACAGCGGATTCGGGGCGACTAGGTTGAGATGGTTGAACTGAAATGGTCTAAACCGAAAGCACCAAGGATATTCTACGGAATAATCTAAACCAACTCATAAGAGCATGGAATGGAGCCGCCTGCGGAAATGTAGCCATTGTTACAATAAGTAACATTTGAGCTTTCTCGGTGGAAAGAGCGCATGCGCATCTTGCTGAGAGTTGGGACTTGCTTTGCTCTCGGAAAGATTATCGACACGGAATGATGATGCAAAAGAACAGGCCAGCTACAAAGCAGGAGCGGCATACAATTCACTAAATCTTAGTTTAATGTCTAGGAGCTGCCTGCCTTCTTGCATTCAAGCCTGAGCTGGCTTCCATTCCGATGCAAAGGAGATCCAGTTAATCATCTCTTTGACAGAATAGATTTTACTGCAACGAAAAGTTGATCACGCTGATTGATCACCGCTTCAGCACCCATCTCCATGGCCTCGGCCTCAAGCTCGGGTCGCTTCACTCCCACATAGAAGACAACCGGGATGGATGGGCCACCTGCCTTGATTTCCTGTAGCAACTCAAAACCGGCGCGGGGTTGCCCATGGCGCGACATATCTGAAATAATCGCATCAACAGGCTGGTTCGAAAGAACCTCAACAGCCTCCTTCGTTGAACCTGCCAGGAGAATCTTGATGCCAAGCTTCTCCAGCTCGAAACGTTCCTTCCGGTTGTTGTCATGATTATCATCCACCCATAGAATGGTTGTTACCAATTCGTGATCCAGCTTGTGAAGATCAGGCTTCTGACCAGACACTCTTGGCGGCAGGCATACCACACGAAAGCCGACATCGTCGTAGAGGCCATCAGGAACATCCGCATTAGAGGGTGATCGGAAAGGAAATCGGAAGGCCGAGCGGCAGCATCTTGGTGGCATGGACCAGGATCCGCCACGAGTAACTCTCTGTTCTATTTTAGACGCCTGCGAATCCTCCCAGGCACTCCCATCGTAGGGCGCACCCTCGTAACTGCCATGCACGTGATCCAAACACCACTCCCACACGTTGCCGTGCATGTCATGGAGGCCCCATGCATTGGCGGGGAACATTCCTACCGGTGTGGTCTGCTCCCTAAAAGTGGGCTGCGGATCAGGGATATTCAGTGAGCCAAAGCGAGACGCATCAGTCCCGTTGAAGTTGGCCAGATCTGAATAGATAACGGGTCCAAAACAATACGCCGATCCCGCCCCCGCCCGGCAGGCATATTCCCACTGCGCCTCACTCGGCAGCGTGTAATTGCGCTTCGTGCGCTGGCTGAGCCGAGAGCAAAACTCGATCGCATCTTCCCAACTCATCCGCTCCACAGGCCGCTCGTCGGTGTTCATCTCCCCCGCCAGCAGGCGGGCCTCCTCGCCCTGGAACTTGGCAGGTTTTGGGTTGAGCTCCCGGCCCCAGCGTTCCCCCTTTTGGGGCTCCCAACTCGCCACCGCCCGCCACTGGGCCTGGGTGACTGGTGTCTGGCCGATCAGAAATTCAGCCAGCGACACCTCATGCACCGGGCCCTCGTTGGCATGGCGCCCCGGCTCTTGCTCCGCTGACCCCATCTGGAAGCTGCCGGCCGGAATCCGGACCATGGTCAGCGACGCAGTGTTGCCCAGCTTTTCGTAGAACACCTGGGTGCGGGCCGGCCAGCGCAGGAGCCGCAGCAGAAGCCGAAAAGGTGGCGGCGAATCCTGGCGATTTCCAAGCGCCTCCTGGATGGCCAAGGCGATCTCCACCAGCGCCTCCTCCCATTTCACACGGCTCATGGCAGCCAGAGGCCGGCCGGGATCCAGCACGGGCTGGTACTCCTGGATCGGCGTGAAACTCACAAGGCTGTGCTGCAGAGGCACCCACAGGATGCGCAGGCCCTCCTCCTCAGCCGCCTTCAGCAACTGCGGCAGTTCCGAGTTGGTCACAAACTCGGAGGCCAGAAAATCAGCGCTCACCAGCAGCAGGGCTACCTTCGCCGTTGCCAGCGCCGTTTCGATCTCTTCCCTCCACTTGACACCGGGTTGGATCCGGGAGACGTCCCAGAGACGAAGGACATGGCTGCGCAGTAGCGGTCGAATCATCGTCTGCAGCCTCTCTGCCCACCTCCGATCGGCATGGCTGTAGCTGATGAACAGCTCATCGCGCTCCGGGGGTGGGGTCATCGCATGCCGCCAGGCGCGGGCCGTTCCGGTGCAGAAAGAGTCTGGTAGCCAGAATAGAGCACCACAAAAGGGCTTCTGATATCAGAGGGTTGCGTGGTGGATGTATGGGGAGCGGGCCAGGGCCTTCGAGTGGCTCCTGGTGCCAGCAGCCGGCGACATGCGGCTCACAGGCCGGCAACCAGGATGCGTGGCTGGCGTTGAAACTGATCTAAGCCTGATTACTTGCCGCGAATAGCTGGCCAGATGCGCCACCATTTCCAACCGGGCCAGAATGATCGAGCTGATCGGCCTCAGACCTGCCATATCTCGACCAGATCGATTCTCAGGCCCGCAAACTCCAAGCCTGCCTCAAGCCGTTGGCCTTCAATGATCACTTGGGCCAGAACAGCCGCCCCAGCCGCTGGCTTGGGGGTCAATACCTCCACGGTTCGCTGCCACGGCAGTAGCAGCGAACCCAGCCGCGCTCCCCCTTCCAGTTCCTCGTGGAACACCTGGGTGCGGGCCTGCCAGCGCACCAGGCGCAACGGTGGCTGAGCGGTTCTGAGCGGTTGGGTATCGCCAGGAGCAGCGGGCTTCATCGCCGGGAGGCCTCAGACACCACTACGGCATTGTTACCCCTCTTGCCCCAGCGCTGGCGTGGGCTTCGCCCTCAAACCTCCCAGATCCGGCGCGGATCAATGACTAGGCCTGGGAACTCCAGACCCGCCTCCAGCCGGCTTGGATCGTTGAGCACTAGGGGAGAGTTGGCCGTTTCCGCAGCCGTCCACACCTCCACCGTGCGGCTTTGCGGCAGCAGCAGCCAGCCCAAGCCGGCGCCGTTGGCCATGTAGGCGGCCAGCTTGTGGCGCAGGGCCTGCGGCTCATCGGAAGGGCTGGCCAGCTTCACCACCAGATCCGCGCAGATGGGCGCAAAGCCCTCCCGCTCGGCCTCGCTCAACGCCTGCCAACGCTCCAGCCGCACCACGCTGGCGTCGGGGCTGCGTACGGAGCCAACTCCTTCGGAGAAGCCTTGCGGCTACGGGGAGCAGGAAGCCCGTGGAGCTGTCGAACACGATCCAGCCGAGATCGGCGGCCACAGCCTAGTTTTCGAGCCGAGCAACCAGGCGGCAGTTGCGCGCACCTGTGCTGCCGCCAGTGGAGATCATCTCGATGAGGGTGCCATCGGCAGCGAGCTCCAGCACCGCCTCAGGGTTGGCCGCACACACCTGCGCGAACTGGGAGGGCGTGAAGGTGAGCGAGCGGGGCAGGGTGAGCATGGGAGCCCTAGACGCTGTGAGTCGTGACAACGATGCCAGCTTAATGATTCACTTCTATTGAATTGAATTAGGGGGGAAACAGCTGGATCAGGCCTGACGCTTAGCCGGCTTCTTCTGCAGCATCACAAACGAGGCCACCACCCCTGCGGCACCTGTGCCATGGGGGATCGTGCGGATCACGGTTCCGACAATGGCTGGCACCTGATCGACCCCTTCGGCCCAGGGTGGTACGACATAACCTTTGTATTGATACACCCATTTGTCGGTGCTGGTGCCTGTGCGCCCAGTGCCGGTGATGATCAAGACGTCAGGTTGCACGCCGCTGCCGTCAACGATTTCACCATAAAGATCCATCGCTGCACCCTGACCGAAGTCGAGAACTCCAATCAGGAGGTTCTCGCGCTTGACGGTCAAGGTCATTTGGCCTTCACCAAAGATGAGCGAGAGGGCTGCTTGGGGGTCATCGCCAACTTCCTTTAAATTGTTGACGTAGCTGCGATAGATCCAATCACCTTGGATTGATGAGTATGCCATGTTTTAGATTGGTAAGGATTGCAATTTCATCCATCGATAAACCAAGGCGGCTAACGAATGGAGAGTCGGACTATTTGTCTTCGAGGCTGAGCTTCATCTGCTGACCTGACTAAAGATGGCTCTGATTTTACAAGCTTGTTATTGGCTATTTCAGCATTGAAAGTGTCACCACGAGACGTGATGACAACTTCATACTGATCGGGGGATGAAAGATTGGTGCCCAAAAGTCTTTGATGATCGGGGCTCAAGCTGAACGAAGCTTTGACCTCAAGGTGGGTCTGACAATTGGCACAGGATTGAACGCTCCAGCGACTGAGCACAGCCTCCGTTCCCACGTGAACCCGTTGGCCATCGATGTTGGCGAACAGGGAAACCAAGAACGAGCCACGCATGGAGGCGCGGTTGACTCCTGACACATGAACGACTTTAGTAGCTGGGGCTGCCTCAGTCTTAAGGGCGGCCGCCTCTTGAAGCGATCCAGGCCCATAGGTGTATCCCAATTGGGTTTCGATATTGATGCAATCAAGAGAAGTGTAAGGACGTTCTTTACGATTCTCTTTCTTCTTGAATGGATCTAATGGTGAACTAAGGTTGAGCCAGGAGTTAGGAACTGCGCCGGGGGTTGGACCCTGACTATCTACTGAATTAGTACCGGGATAGTGGTCGATAATCTCCAGGTGATTTGTAAATCCATGTCTCTGTTGCCAAAGCCAAAAGACGCGATCGATGAAGCAATGATGGAAGAAGAATACTGGATCGAGTCCTGCTGTGTCATTTTCACCCATATCACCGTTGGCTCCGGCTATTGGAGAAGAATCACCAGCACCAGGCACATCAAAACCTCCGATAGCAAGGTGAATGCTGTTATGGGGAGATTCAAGTGACCTTACAGGAGCTTGATTGGGCAAGATATTTTGATTCCATTCTGCACTAGATGTTGTATTCGAAAAAACTGTATAATTTGGCGCATCAAGACAATTCTTGTACTTCTCAGCCACCTTGCCCATGGTGGTTTCCTTGCCATCAATGACAACAAATGAAGTTAGCCAGTTAACGACATTTCCATTGAGAAGCTCAACATTCGTTTGATAATCAGGAAATTGAGCATTATGCGCTTCCGTTGCAGCCGCATCGGTCGTTGTTCCGACGAGGCCCGAGAGAGGATAGCGGACGGTTTCATAGCCTAAGGGCTTGCTGTAATTAGGATTGTCCCCATTGATATTGTCAACAATATTCTTAGAAAAGACGAAGGAACGCAGCGGATTGGGTATTGTTTCCCCATCGAGCACAAAAGTTTCATTGGTCAAGGCCCAAGGAAGGCCGTTTTTTAGAGATTCAGCGCTGGTTTCGTCCCAATAAGGAAGCATGACGTCTTTGCAGCCTGGCGCGGTTTGCAAGGCCTGCTCCAACTTCAATACATAAACGCGGTGCCAGGTTGGAAATAGGATATTACCGTGGTTGCAATAGCCTCCCCAATAGGCGCTACTGCCCCAACCAGCGCCGCGGAACGGTTCGCCGTGGTATCCGCCAATCTTGAAAAAAGAGCGTTCGTCATCGGCAGGCAATTCCTTGATGAACTTCCAGGCCCGCATTAAATCTTCAAGTGGTTTCTTGTTGCCTGCTTCATAGTCTTGTTGCAATGAAATGAGCTCACGCCGTACCCGCAGCTTGGGCTTGGGCTTAGCTGTTGGTTTGGTTGTCATTACTTTGCTAAGGTTAGAGGAGGTGGAAAGGGTGTGGCCTTGCTGCTAAGACGGAACAACTAATTCCGAGTGGCTTCAGAGTTGGTGTCGCTGCTGTTTTGGTGGCCACTTAAATGCTTTTCGCAAGCCCGCACCGTGACACCAGCCAGAATGGTTGCCGCTGCAAGGGCAAAGGATAGAAAGCGCTTCATTTTGCATCGATTAAGAGCATTTACATCCTACTTGATTTCCGCATGGCTCGGCAAGTCGCATACCATAGATAGCAGTAATCGCAACCATTCTTTATCAAGCTTTGCCAGGCACAACCGCGCTAGATGGGTAGACGATTGGCTGCTCAGGATCGCGGTGCCAGTCGTACTCAGCAGCCAAGGCAGCTGCCTCGGCCACGGCACGCCCGCAGAGGCGCTTGACCAGGTAAAAGCCCATGTCGGTGCCCGCCGAGACGCCTGCGGAGGTCACGTACTTGCCGGCATCTACCCAGCGCGACACGCTGTCCCAGAGGACACGGGGACCAAAGGGAGTAACCCAGTCGAAGGCTTGATGGTTGGTTGCCGCAGGCTTGCCGTCCAGCACCCCGGCGGCGGCCAGCACCGCCGCCCCGGTACAAACGGAGCAGATGATCGGGGTGACGCGGTCCATGGTTCGCACCCATTCAAGTAGGGCTTTAGGAGAGCCTGGTTCAGGTCCTTTGGTCAACAAGGCCCCGGTGCCATGCCCGCCTGGGATCATCAGCAGGTGGAGCTTGGCCCCCTGGGCCTGATTGCGGAAGAGGTCCGGAGCCACCTTCGGCCCGTTGTAGCTCTGGACTGGCGCAGGCAAAGCAGCGACACCATCAGAGAGTTGGTTCGAAATCAGGACGATCTCGAACGGGCGGGGTTTGCTGTCCGCATAATCGCTGCCGATAAATCGGGCGATCGAGAATGCCTCAATGAAGCCCCAGACATCAATGGGCTCGAAGTCGGGGAAAACCAGAATGCCGATTTTGAGGGTGGGTGGGTAATTGTTTGTGTTCATTTTTTAATTCAAGTGTTTCCTTCAGTGGTGACCCTTAGCTTGGGCGCCGCCTTTGCCATCGGGTAGCACCACCTCGACATTTACCATCATGCCCTGATCTTCATGGTCAAGAATGTGACAGTGAAGAACGTATTCACCGATATAGCGCTGATAGCGGGTTCGCGTATGTATGGTTACGCCCGGCGTGAGCATAATAGTATCTTTCCAGGTGCCTTTTACGCCCTTGTATTGTGAGTATTGAGGAGCATTGACATCGATTTCCGCCCCGGTCTTGTCGTCGATGATTTTAACAATTTGAAAAGGATTGACATGAATATGAAAAGGGTGTTGAACTGGTCCAATATTGTTTACTGAACTTAGCAGCCATTCTTGGGATTTGCCTAAAGTTAATTGAAAGCTAGGGTCCACAACAGCAGGATCATATGATTTTTCGTTGACTTGGAAAAGGAATTTGCCATTTTCATCTTTATTAATTCCAATCGCCACCTTAATAGGCTCGAGATTTGATGCTTTAATCTCTTGATCTGTAACCGTTGGATGAGGCACGAATTT
>Ga0209598_10002614_pt1 | contig 14004 bp, 12 predicted proteins | sample M_140807_EF_Meta_FD_187317 | JGI IMG/M metagenome (GOLD analysis project Ga0209598, IMG submission 187317) | Freshwater microbial communities from Lake Montjoie, Canada to study carbon cycling - M_140807_EF_MetaG (SPAdes) (version 2) | ecosystem: Environmental > Aquatic > Freshwater > Lake... | reverse complement strand
TCCTCGTCCTCGATCTGCAGCACTTCGCGCACCTGCGAGGGCATCTCCTGCTCGTCCAGATCCTCGGGCCAGGTGTGCTCCACCTCGCGCAGCGAGTGGCGCCGAAGCATGCGCTCCACCTGCCCCTTCATGTCGTCGGGCACGTGGATGAGCAGGCCCTTCCAGCTGTCGAGGAACACCTCCACGAAGGGGTCTTCCGCGTTGGCGCCCACACCGATGCTGGCGTCCTCCAGGATCACGGGCTCGAAGGCTTCCCATGTCTCGAGAAAGTGCTCGAAGGGCAGCGGCTGCTGCGCGATGAACACGTCCATGCTGCGGTAGGCGTCGCGACTGCCCACCTCGGCGATCGGCGTCACCTCCTCGGGCAGCAGACCGAAGGCCTCGCGCACCAGACCCGCCATGCGGTCATGGCTGGCCACCACGTGGAAGCTCCAGCCGTCGGGCTCGCCGTCCTCGCCCTCGGTGAACTCGAGCGTGTAGCCCTGGTTCGGAGCCGGCAGGTTCAGCGGCTCGATGCCCAGCGGCAACGCAAAGGTGCCGATCACCGCTCGCTTCAGATCCGTTCGTAGCTTGTAGTTGCGCATGGGTTGCTGCGTGGGACTGAACCGATGGTAGCCGGGCGACACCCGAATCCCTAGTCCCCGAACAAACTTTCACTTTGCATGAAAACCGGCGGGAATCCGCTCAATCGCCGAGATAGGCCTCTTGCACGCGGCGGTCCTGCAGCAGCTCGGCGCCGGTGCCGGCCAGCGTGATGCGGCCCGTCTCCATCACGTACCCGCGGTCGGAGAGCTTCAGCGCCGCGCGCGCGTTCTGCTCCACCAGCAGGATGGTCATGCCGTCGTCGCGCAGCTGCTTCACCGCCGAGAAGATGCGCGCCACCAGCAGCGGCGCGATGCCCATGCTGGGCTCGTCCATCATGAGCAGACGCGGACTGCCCATGAGCGCGCGCCCGATCGCCAGCATCTGCTGCTCGCCGCCCGACAGCGTGCCGCCCTGCTGCTTGGCGCGATCATTCAGGATTGGAAACAGCCCGTGCACCCGATCGAGGTCGCGCGCGATGGCCACGGCGTCGCTGCGACGATACGCGCCCATCTCAAGGTTCTCGCGCACGGTCAGGCGCGGGAAGATGCGACGGCCCTCGGGCACGTGCGCGAGGCCGCACGCAACCACCTCGTGCGCGGGCAGCGTGCGGATGTCGCGGCCCTCGAACTCGAGCAGCGTGCAACGGCTTCGAAGGATGCGCGAGATGCAGCGAAGCGTGCTGCTCTTGCCCGCGCCATTGGCGCCGATCAGGCTCACGATCTCGCCACGATGCACCTGCAGGCTCACCTGATGCAGCACATCCACGGGTCCATAGCCCGCCGTCAGATCGCGCACCACCAGCATGGCGTCGCTCATCCGAGTTCCTCCTTGCCGAGGTAGGCCTCGATGCACGCGGGATCGTTTCGGATCTGCTCGGGCGTGCCCTCCGCGATGCGCTTGCCGAAGTTCAGCACGCAGATGCGGTCGCTGACGCCCATCACCACGCGCATGTGATGCTCGATCAGCAGCACCGTCACGCCCGTGTCCCGGATGCGGCGGATCAGTTCCATCAGCGCCACCGTCTCGGTGGGGTTCATGCCCGCGGCGGGTTCGTCCAGCAGCAGCAGGCGCGGGCGACTGGCCAGTGCGCGAGCGATCTCCAGGCGACGCTGCAGGCCATAGGGCAGGTTGCGTGCCGCGTCGTGCGCGCGCGCATCCAGACCCACGAACCGAAGCAGTTCCATCGCGCGTGCATCACTGTCGGCATGCTCGCGCCAGTAGGCCGGCAATCGGAGAAGGTTGGTGAAGTAGCTGGTGCGCAGTCGGCCGTGCATGCCCACCAGCACGTTCTCCAGCACACTCAGCTCGCCGAACAGGCGGATGTTCTGGAAGGTGCGCGCGATGCCCGCGGCCGCCACCACATCGGGCGTGCGACGCGTGCGCAGCCACAGCACGAAGGCTCCGCCACCACCAAGCAGCGCGCCCACGGAGGCGCTGCCCCATGTCCACAACGCACCCACCTGCGACAGCGCCGGGCCGATGCAGCCAATCGCCTTGCCCCACAGGAACGGCTCGCCGTAGACATAGTTGGCCACGATCACGGCCTTCCACAGGGCCACCGCATTCACCGCTAGCATGCACGAGATCGCCGCCGCGATGGCTGTTCCACCCACGCGCAGCAGCAGTCGCGCGGCGAATGACTTGCGCACCACCTTCCCCTGAAAGCGCACTTCGCCGCTGCTGGGCTGGTACACGCCGGTGATGGCGTTGAACATGGTGGTCTTGCCGGCGCCGTTCGGCCCGATCACCGCGAACACCTGGCCGGGCTGCACCGCAAATGACACGTCCTCGTTCGCCACCAGACCGCCGAAGCGCATGGTGACGCGATCCACCTCGAGCAGCGGCGCCACGCTCACGCCGAACCCCCCGCCTTGCGGCGCTCGAGCCGCGCCGGCAGCAGACCATCGGGGCGCACGCGCATCATCACCACCAGCACCAGGCCGAACACCAGGTACTTCCAGTTGTTGGGGCTGCCCAGCACGTTGCTCGCGTTCACCACGCCCTTCTGCTGCAGCCAGCTGGCCAGCTTGGGCAGGGCGATGTTGGCCACGCCGATCATGGCGAGCGCGCCCACCAGCACGCCGTTGATCGATCCCATGCCACCCACGATCACGATGCACAGCGCAAGGATGCTGATCTGGAAGTCGTAGTTGCCGGGTTCGCCCGTGCTCGCGTACAGGCTGGCCCACATGCCGCCGGCGATCGCGGCCAGCGCCGCGCCCGTGGCGAAGGCGTACATCTTCACCGGAATCGGCGCGATGCCCATGCAGCTGGCGGCGAGCTCGTCCTCGCGCACCGCCAACCACGCGCGGCCGGTGCGGCTGCGTTCCAGATTGCGGCAGGCGAACACGGCCAGAACGGTGATGGCGAGGAACAGCCAATACCACGGCGCGGGACTGGAGCCGAACTCGCCAAACAACGGAAGCGATGGCGGCGGCAGCGGATTGATGCCCTGCGTGCCCTTGGTGATGGCGTCGAGATTCTTCAGCACATCCTGGGCGATCTCGCCGAAACCGAGCGTGACGATGGCCAGATAGTCGCCGCGCAGGCCCAGCGTTGGCGCGCCGAGCAGGAAGCCGGCCAGCGCCCCCGCCACCGCGGTCACGCCGAGCGCCGGCCAGAAGCCGAGCTGGAACGGATAGATGTCGCAGGTGCTGATGGCGAACGCGTACGCGCCGATCGCCATGAACGCCGCCATGCCCAGATGCAGCAGGCCGGTGAAGCCCGTGACGATGTTCAGGCCAAGCCCGAGCAGCGCGAAGATGAGCACGCCACGCATGGGATCGACCAGGCCCAGCTTGAGCGGACCATCGATGATGCCAAGCACCACCGCCGCGGCCAGCAGCAGCATGTCCGGACGAAGCAGTCGTCGCGCAGCGGACATCAGACCTTGTCCCTCAGCTTCGCGCCCAGCAGACCGCTTGGGCGGAACACCAGCGTGAGAATGAGGATTCCGAACACCACCGAGTTGGTCCAGCGCGCCTCCAGATAGCCGTCACTCAACGCGCGCACCAGGCCGATCACCAGTCCACCCACCACCGCGCCCGGCATGCTGCCGATGCCGCCCAGCACCGCCGCGGTGAAGGCATCCATGCCGGTTCGATAGCCCATCTGGAAACTGATCGTGTTGTTGTAGAGCGCGTAGATCACGCTCGCGAATCCGCCCAGCGCACCACCGATCAGGAAGGTGCTGCCGATCACGCGGTCCACATCGATGCCCATCAGGCTGGCGGCGGTCGGATTCTGCGCCACGGCGCGCATGGCCTTGCCCAGCTTGGTGTAGCGCACCAGCACGGTGAGCGCGACCATCAACGGCAGCGTGACGCTCACCACCAGCAGGTCGCTGGCCGTGAAGGTGACATGCCAGGCCGCGGGTAGCAGGTTGTCATCCGACACGAGCCCCGGAAAATCCTTCGGCGCCGCGGCCGCCACACCACCACCGAACACGCCCATGGGCAGGCCGCCCCAGAACAGCGCCACGTTCACCAGGATGAAACTGCAGCCGATCGCGCTCACGAGCAGCGTGAGCTTGGGCGCATTGCGCAGCGGGCGATACACCACGTAGTCGATCGTCCAGTTCAGTCCGGCGCAGAAAACCGCCGACGCCAGCAGCAGGATCACCACGCCCGACGCGCCACCCAGTCCGCCCCAGGCTTCCACTCCCAGCGCACCCGCGATGGTGAGCGCCAGGAACGCGCCGAGCGTGCACAGGTCGCCGTGCGCGAAGTTGATCAGCTCGATGATGCCGTACACCATCGTGTAACCGATCGCGATCAACGCGATGATCATGCCGTTGCTGAGTCCGGTCACCAGCTGCTGCAGCAGCGGATCCACCCACGAGGCCGCTTCCGGCGCATCGGTGGATGCGGCCAGGGCCAGAGGAACCGCTGCGGCAAGGTGGTGAAGGATGTGCACGATGTCAGCCGCCGCGACAGATCACTTGCCGAGCACCTTCACGAACTTGAAGTCGCCGTTCTCCACCGTCTGACCACTCATGATCTTGCTGGTGGTGTCGCCGTTGGCGTCGAAGCTCCAGGTGCCGAGCGCGCCATCGAAGTCCTTCGTGGCCGCCACGGCCGCGAGGATCGCCGCGCGATCCTTGGTCTTGGCGCGCTTGATGGCGTCGAGCAGCACGCGCCCGCACTCGTAGCCGTACAGCGCATACGCCTCGGGATCGGTGTTGTACTTGGCCATGTAGGCCTTGCGGAACTCCGCGCCACGGCCGGTGAGCTGGTCCGCGGGCAGGCCACCGAAGGTGACGAAGGTCTTGCCGTTCAGGTTGGCTGCGCCGGCCGCCTCGATGAAGGCCTTCTCGAAGCAGCCATCGGGCACCATGAACTTGGCTTCCACACCCACCGAGCGCAGATCCTTGGCGATCTGGCCGGCGTTGGTCTGCGTGGTGCCGCCGTAGTACACCAGGTCGGGCTTGGCGGCCTTGATCTTGTTGGCGAGCGCCTTGTAGTTGCTGGCCTTGGAGTCGATGCCCTCGCGACCGAGCACCTTCAGGCCGATCTCCTTCGCGTGCTTCTCGAACACGTCGGCGATGCCCTTGCCGTACAGCTCGCGGTCGTCGAGCAGGTACACCGTCTTGCAGCCCATCTCCTTGGTCCAGTCGGCGGCCACCGTGCCCTGCAGGTCGTCGGTGGGCACCACGCGGAAGTAGTTGATCTTGCCGCTGGGGCGATAGATGCGGGGCTCGTTCGCCTCGCCGGTGCCGGGCTTGGTGAGGCCGGGGTAGGTGTTGCCGGGGCTGATCATCACCAGACCCGCCTTGTTCAGCACGGGCATGCTGATCTTGGCCGCGCCCGAGTTGTAGGTGCCGATGTAGCCGATCACCTTCTCGTCGGCGAGCGCCTTGTTCGCGTTCTGCGCCTCCACGGCGGGATCCCAGTTGCCGCGCTGCGGGCTGGCGTCGTCCATGTCCTCGTACTCGATGGCCATGCCGTCCACCTTGCCGCCCACCTCGTCGATGGCCATCTTGATGCCGTTCACCATGCTGGTGGTCTGCGCGTTGGCGCTGCCGGTGCGCGGAAGGCTGCTGACGATCTTCAGCGAACCCTGCGCGAGGGCGATGGAGGCGATGGCGAGGGAGGCGATGGATGCGAGGAGACGGTTCTGCATGGGGTTGTTCCCTGTGTTTGGACCGTGACGGATTTCGGTTGCGGTCGAAGCGGTCGCGGGGCCGCGAATATAGAGTTTCCGGTGCCGTGGCGTGCGTTCGGTCGCGCTCGGCGAGAACCATGTGGAGCCCCGCTGACATCGTGGATGCCGCCGCCGCCGGTCTTGCCCGAGCGGCGCAGGCCATGGATCTGGAGGACGCGGTGCGCGGACTCGATGACCTGCCCGAGCGGCAGGTGCAGGAGACGCTGGCGAGCGCCTTCACCGATGCCGGGTGGATCGTGGCGCGCGAGGTGCGCTACCCGTCCCGCCGCCCTCGCTCAAAGGCCGCCGGCGCGCGATGCGATCTGGTGCTGACGCACGACGCACCGCTGCAACCCGATGCAGAGGCCTCGCTCTTCGATCCGGTCGATCCGGCGCCCCCGGAGTCCGCATGCTGGATCGAGGTGAAGGTGGCTGCAGCCATGGATGTGGAGGGTGCATCCGCCGCGTATGCACGCATGCTGTCGCACACCGCCATCGCCGACGCGGCCGTGCTGGCGAGCGAAGCGCAGCTGCATCACGCGTTGCTGCTGCTGGTGCTGTTCGGCCGCGATGAACCGAGCGTTCGCCACGATGTGCGCACGTGGGTCGACGAGGCGCTGGTGGCGGGCGTGCAGGTGGAGACACCGCGCGTGCGCACCTTCGCGTTGCGCGAACGCCGCGGCAACGCCACCGCCGCCGTGGTGGGCGTGCCCATCCGATGCGCCGCGGGCGACATCACGAACTGAGTGGATTCTCGCCGCGCGCCAGTCGCAGGATGGCCTGCGCCGCTTCCTCGGCAGGATCGTGGCCGCGATAGGGCTCCAGCACGCCACGCAGCGCATCGGTCGCCGCACGCATGCGGGCCTGATCGGCGAGCAGTGTTTCGGCGGCCTGCCACACCGGCTCGGCGCCACCCATGTGCGGCACGAACTCCGGAACGATGCGTCGACCCGCCAGAATGTTCGGCAGCAGGCGGTTTGGCGTGGTGAGCAGCAGTCGCGATCCGAAATACGACAGCGGCGACACCTTGTACACCCCCACCATCGGCTTGGCCTGACGCGTCACATCCAGGCTCACCGTGCCGCTGACGCACAGCGCCAGATCGCACCACGCGATGGCGGCGTCCAGGTCGCCCGTGATCAGATGCAGACCCGACGGAACGGAGTCGCCGATGCGCGATCGCACCAGCTGCAGCAACTCGGCGTTCGCCGCGACCAGCAGCGCGTTCAGGCGGCGATGGCGCGACTGCATCTCGCTCAGCGCGCGCAGCAGCAGCGGCAGATTGCGGCGCACCTCGCTCGAGCGGCTTCCCGGAAGCAGCAGCACCTTGGGCGAGCCTGCCGGATATTCGGCGGCGCGCGCGACGGTGTCTTCCGCAAGCGGCCGATTGATCACGGGATGCCCGATGAAGCGCGCCGGCACCTGCCGATCGCGGAACCACTTCTCCTCGAAGGGCAGCAGGCACAGCACGCAGTCGGTGCAGCGACGCAGCTTGTTCAGTCGCCACGGCCCCCACGCCCACAGTTGCGGCGCCACCAGATGGCACACGCGCGCGCCGCGTCGCTTCATGCGCTTGGCAACCGGAAAGTTGGCCGCCGGCGAATCCACCGGCACATGCACCGCCACGCGATGCTGGCTGCACCAGCGATCGATGGCCGCCGCATGGCGACGCACCGCGCCGATGCGCGAGATGGCGGAGAGTCCCATGGCGCCGTCGTCGGCGGAACGCTCGATCACGGTGGCGCCGGCCGCAGCCAGCTTCGGCCCGCCCCAGGCGATCACCGACAGGTCCGGCGCCAGTCGACGCAGGGCCGCCACCACCGGTGCCGCATGCGCATCGCCCGAGGGCTCGAATGCCGTGATCAGCACGCTGCCGCGCGCCGCCGCCTGTTCGCCTTCGCCGCCCTTCATGGCCATGCGATGGAAGGTAGCCGAGCCGCGGCGATCAGGCCCTTCGCTACCATCCTTCCCCCACGGAGAACACCATGCTGAAGCGCACCCACACCTGCGGCGCCCCGCGCGCCGATCACGCCGGAAACCAGATCACGCTGTGCGGATGGGTGAACACCTACCGCGATCAGGGCAAGGGTCTGGTGTTCCTGGATCTGCGCGACCGCGAGGGCCTGTGTCAGGTGGTGTTCGATCTGGCCGACGTTCCGCCCGAGGTGGTGGCCGCCGCACGCAGCCTGCGCCGCGAGGACTGCATCGCCGTGCGCGGCACGCTCCGCAAGCGCGCCGGCGACGCGAACCCGCGCCTGGCCACCGGCGAGGTGGAACTGCTCGCGAAGGAGATCGAGGTGTTCAACAAGGCGCAGGACCTGCCCATCCTGCCCGACGAGCACGAGGCCGACAAGATCAACGAGGAGACGCGCCTCAAGTACCGCTACATCGACCTGCGTCGTCCGCGCATGCAGCAGATCCTGCGCACGCGCTACAAGGTGACCAAGCTCACGCGCGACTACTTCGGCGCCAACGGCTTCACCGAGATCGAGACGCCCCTGCTCATCAAGAGCACGCCGGAGGGCGCGCGCGACTTCATCGTGCCGGCCCGCCTGCACCCCGGACAGTGGTACGCGCTGCCGCAGAGCCCGCAGCTTTTCAAGCAGATCCTGATGGTGGCCGGCTGCGAGCGCTACCTGCAGATCTGCCGCTGCCTGCGCGACGAGGATCCGCGCGCCGACCGTCAGGCGGAGTTCACGCAGATCGACCTGGAGATGAGCTTCGTCGACCGCGAGGACGTGATGCAGGTGATGGGCGAGTTCGCCCGCGCCGTGTGGAAGGACGTGCTGGGCTACGACATCGGCACCATCGAGCGCATGACCTGGCAGGAGTCCATGGAGCGCTTCGGCATCGACCGCCCGGACCTGCGCTTCGGCCTCGAGATCCGCGACATCAGCGATGCGGTGCGCGCAAGCGACTTCCAGGTGTTCCAGCAGGCGCTCGGCAAGAAGCGCGCCGGCCGCGACGGCGTGGTGAAGTGCATCCGCGTGCCGGGCGGCGCGGAGAAGCTCACGCGCAAGATGACCGACGGCTACACGGAGTTCGTGAAGCAGTTCAAGGTGGGCGGCGTGGCGGTGACCAAGGTCGGCGCGAACGGCTTCGACACCGGCGTGGCCAAGCACCTGGAGCCGTACCGCGCGGCGCTGACGCAGCAGCTGGGCCTGGAAGTGGGCGACTCGCTGCTGATCGTTGCGGACCACTGGGACACGGCCACCAAGGCCATGGGCGAACTGCGCCTGAAGCTGGGCCGCGACCTGCAGCTGATCGACGACACCAAGTGGAAGTTCCTGTGGGTGGTCGACTTCCCCATGTTCGACTGGGACGACGAGGGCAAGCGCTGGGTCGCCATGCACCACCCCTTCACCAGCCCGAATCCCGACCAGTTCCACCTGCTCGAGAGCGATCCGGGCGGATGCCTGAGCGCGGGCTACGACCTGGTGGTGAACGGCAGCGAGATCGCCGGCGGCAGCATCCGCATCCATCGCATGGATGTGCAGGAGAAGGTGTTCAAGCTGATCGGCCTCACGCAGGCCGATGCGGAGCTCAAGTTCGGCTTCCTGCTGAACGCGCTGCGACATGGCGCCCCGCCGCACGGCGGCATCGCCTTCGGCCTGGATCGTCTGGTGATGCACCTGGTGGGCACCGACAACATCCGCGACGTGATCGCCTTCCCGAAGACGCAGTCAGGCGCCGACCTCATGATCGACGCGCCCGGACCCATCGACGTGCAGCAGATCACCGACTGCGGCATGAAGATGACGCTGCTCGACCCGAAGTCCGCGTAACAGGGACGGGGGTACATATCGGACGCGAAGAACCCGAACCATCGGCGCAACCGCGTCCGATACGTACCCCCGTCCCCTGTATCGGACCCGTCAGTGGACGTCGTTGGCGGCGAGCCAGCGCTCGCAGTCGATCGCGGCCTGACAACCCATGCCCGCGGCGGTGATCGCCTGGCGATAGGTCTGGTCGGCCAGATCGCCCGCGGCGAACACGCCCTCGAGGTTGGTCTGGCTGCCGCGCGTGCGCAGCACCACATAGCCCTTCTCGTCCAGTTCAACGCCGCTGCCCTGCAGGAACTTCGTGGCCGGCGAGTGGCCGATCGCGATGAACAGGCCGCGCACCTCCAGGGTGCGCGTGGCTCCGGTCTTCAGGTTCTTCACCACCACCGACTGCAGCGTGTCCTGCCCCACCACGTCCTCGACGGCGCTGTCCCACACCATCTCCACCTTGGGATTGCCCAGCACGCGATCCTGCATGCTCTTGCTGGCGCGCAGCGAGTCGCGGCGATGGATCACGTACACCTTGCTCGCGAACTTGGTGAGGTAGCTGGTCTCCTCCATCGCGGTGTCGCCACCGCCCACCACCGCCAGCGCCTGATTGCGATAGGCGGGCAGCGCGCCGTCGCACACCGCGCACGCGCTCACGCCGCCGCCGTTCTGCGCAAGCCGCAGCTCGTTCGGGTGCCCCAGCCAGTTCGCCGTGGCGCCCGTGCTGATGATCACCGAATGCGCCTGCACCTTCTTGCCGTCCGAGTCGGTCAGCGTGAAGGGGCGCTTGCCGAATTCGCAGTGGTCGATGTTGGCGTCCACCACGCGCGTGCCGAATCGCTCGGCCTGCTCGCGGAACTTGGCCATCATCTCGGGGCCCGTCACGCCATGCGGAAAGCCGGGATAGTTCTCCACCTCGGTGGTCAGCATCAACTGACCACCCGGCAGCACCGGAGCGGGATTGGTCTGCGGAACGCCCACGAACACCACCGGATTCAGGTTGGCGCGCGCGGCGTAGATGGCGGCCGTCCAGCCAGCCGGGCCGCTTCCGATGATCACCACGTTCTCGATGCCAGTCGACATGCCGGTCACTCCGTTGCTGAGGGGCCACGCGGCCCGCGGTTCACTTGATCAGTCCGGCCTTCTGCGCCAGTTGCCGCGGCGGCGGCCACATCACGATGTCGCCAACGCCATCCGGCGGATCATGCTTCGCGGTGTTGCCGTCCTCGTGATCGCCGCCAAGACTCCACAGCAGTGCGCCCGTGGCGGTCACCTGGCCCCACGCGGTGTCGATCGCCTGCGGCTTGCTGCCCACATCGCGGTACTCGAATGCGCCGTACTTCTTCGAGTACGGATCCATGTTCATGCGTCGCAGCGCGAACTGCGGGAACACCTGATTGATGTCGCGCGGCCACTGCTTGCCGTTCTCCATGCGGAACCCGCACAGACCCATCGACACGCAGGTGCCGTCGATCTCCGCGATCACGCGCATGCGCAGCGCGAACACGCGCTGCATGTCGCCCAGCAGCAGGCTCACCGACGCGTAGCGCACCGCGTTCAGGTTGCTGAACTCGCTCGGCTGCTCGTTCATGGGGTCGTAGAAGCGCATGCGCCAGCGACGCCACCAGTCGTCGTACACGCTTTCCAGACGCTCCTTGGAGGCATCCAGGCTGCCGTGCACCTCGGCGATCGCGCGCCACTGCGCCGCGGCGCCGAAGCGCGTGATCGGCGCCGACTCGGCCTGATTGCGGCCAAAGCGCTCGGCGAACGCGGCGGCATTGGGCTGGCCATCGGCGCCGAACGCCTGCACCAGCACCGACTCCACCACCACGCGGTCGCCCTCGGGAATCTCCAGCCGCTTCATGCGCTCGTTCTCGCCGCGCTTGAGCATGGGGTACTCCTTCAGCGAGAACTTCTGCAGGGTCGCCTCTGGAATCTGGTCCAGGTGATCCGCCAGGAACACGCGGTGCGCCTCGAGCGAACTCGCCAGCAGTTCAAGGGCCACCACCTTCTCCGTGGACATGCGCTGTTCCGCCGCCTGACGCAGCATGCGCAGGCCATCCACGCCCACCTGGAAGGCGCCGTCGAAATTCTTGGCGGCACCCAGCCGCTGCATCTCCAGCATCGCGTAGGCAGCCAGACCGCGCACCGCACGCAGGTACGGGAACGCCCCCTCGCCCACCGCCGAACCCGGCAGCGCCACCAGACCCTTCGCCTTCAGCGCTGCATCCACGCCCTGCTCGCCGTAGGACACGCCAAGCACGGACGATTCCCGCGAAGCGTTCAACGCCTTGGCAAGATCCGGGTTCTTGGCCGCCCAGTCGCTCCAGGCCTTGGCATCGGTCATGCCAGACCAGATGTCCGCCGGCATCGGCACCGAGCCATCGCCCGGCATCGCGCTGGCCTTGGTCCACGCGGGCCACAGCGTGGTGGCGGCGCGCGACTTCACGCTGACATTCTTCAGCCACACATTCAGGCGATCATTGATACTGCCCTCGGCGGCAGTCGCCGGTGCCGATGTCTTGGCGGCGGGAGGCGTGGAGGCCGGCGCGGTCTTGGCGGCGTCCTGCGCCATGGCGAGCGGACCACACATCAGCAGCAGCGCGGGAATGGTGTTCATGAATCGCATGCAGAAGCCTCCGAAGGGGCGGGCAGCATACCCCCGGACCTCGGGCTAGACTCGCCGACTCGCCATGCGCCGGGCCCCGTCCCGCATGCCCCACGCACTTGTCGCCTCAGGAGCCGTTGCATGATCATTGGAATCCCGAGTGAATCGAAGCCGCACGCGCGCGTCGCCGGCATGACCCGAACGGGCACCATGTCGCACGGACTCGCAACCACGGGCGGTCAGGCGTGAGCGGCGGCGTGCCCGACAAGTGCAATGTGCTGCTGGCTGGCAGCGGCGGCCGCGAACATGCGCTTGCATGGAAACTGCGCCAAAGCCCGCGCCTTGGCAAGCTGTGGGTGGATCCCGCCGCCAACGCCGGCCTTCGCCAGTTCGGCACGCCGTGCCCGCAGGGCTTCGAGCCGCGCAACCGCTTCCATCTTGAGCGCTTCCTCGAGAAGGAGAACGTGCAACTGGTGGTGGTGGGCCCCGAGGCGCTGCTCGAGCAGAGTTTCGCCGACGACCTGTCGAAGCCTCCGCAGCGACTGGTGTTCGGCCCCTCCCGCGCCGCCGCGCGCCTGGAGTGGGACAAGGCCTGGTGCAAGCAGCTGCTTCGCAGCGCCAATGTGCCCACCGCCGAAAGCCGCACCTTCAACGCGCAGCAGATCGAGGCCGCGCTGCACTATGTGCGCAGCCGCCCCGACCCCGTTGTGGTGAAGGCCAGCGGCCTGTGCGCGGGCAAGGGCGTGGTGGTGTGCGACGACGCCAAGCAGGCCGAGGCGGCCGTGCAATCCATGCTGCTGAACAAGCAGCACGGTGACGCGAGCGCGCAGGTGGTGATCGAGGAACGTCTGCACGGACAGGAAGTGAGCGTGCTGGCGCTGGTCGATGGCAGCAACATCTGGATGCTGGACGCCTGTCAGGATCACAAGCAGGTTGGCGAAGGCGACACCGGGCCCAACACCGGCGGCATGGGTGCCTACTGCCCCACACCACTGGCCACCCCCGAGGTGATGCAGTTCGTCGAACGCGAAGTGATGGTGCCCACCGTGGACGCGCTGCGCCGCGAAGGCATCGACTACCGCGGTGTGCTGTTCGCCGGCCTCATGCTCACCCACAGTGGGCCGAAGGTGCTCGAGTTCAACTGCCGCTTCGGCGACCCCGAAACGCAGGCCCTGATGATGCGCTGGCAGGGCGACCTGCTGGATGCGCTGTGGCGCACGGCCGAGGGCACCCTGGACGGAGCCGACATCGGCTTTGCACGTGGAGCCAGTTGCTGCGTGGTGGTGTGCGCGCAGGGCTACCCGGGCACCCCGCGTTCCGGGGACCCCATCGAGGCGCTTCCGGAACCGATCGCGCCGAACGACACCCAAGGCCTTCAATGCTTCCACGGCGGCACCAAGCCTTCTGCGCAGGCCGGCGGCCAGCCCCTCACCGCGGGCGGCCGCGTGATCGGGGTCACGGCGTTGGCGCCCGATGTGCAGCAGGCCTGTGCAAACGCCACGCGACACGCGGCGGGCGTGCAGTTTCAGGGCGCGTTCTTCCGCCGGGATATTGGTCACCGGATCCGCTAGATCTGGCATCCGATCGACCGCCGGCCGGGCAACCAAATCCCCTGCTGAACCGAATGAATCGCCGCCGTTTATGCGTTGCCGACAACGCCTAAACGGGTACGATGCCCTTCTTACGTCTGGTTGTCCCCCACGCTCGGTCAACGAAAGTTCGTCAGCCCCATGTTCAAAGCGACTCTCTCGATCGTCCTGGCAGCCCTCAACACGCTGCTCATCGCCGCCGCTTCGCCCACCACCACCGCCACCAAGTCGGTGCAGGTGGTTGCGCCAGCCTCGACCAAGGCCACCAACGGCACGCCGGGTGGACTGAATGACAGCGACACCGCGCAGA
>Ga0209598_10002613_pt1 | contig 14004 bp, 13 predicted proteins | sample M_140807_EF_Meta_FD_187317 | JGI IMG/M metagenome (GOLD analysis project Ga0209598, IMG submission 187317) | Freshwater microbial communities from Lake Montjoie, Canada to study carbon cycling - M_140807_EF_MetaG (SPAdes) (version 2) | ecosystem: Environmental > Aquatic > Freshwater > Lake... | reverse complement strand
TCACTCTATGGCGTCCCGTAGGGGATTCGAACCCCTGTACCGACCGTGAAAGGGTCGTGTCCTAGGCCTCTAGACGAACGGGACGAGGCAAAACAAATCAACTAGCGCGACTGGTCCAACGAGCTGCCGAACTTGGTGGAGGTAAGCGGGATCGAACCGCTGACCTCTTGCATGCCATGCAAGCGCTCTCCCAGCTGAGCTATACCCCCGTCTGCGGCAGCAGCGAAGAGTGCGAGACTGTACACAAGGTTTGCAATTGGGGCAACCTGTCAGTGGCTTCAAGGCCCCCGTAGGCCCTCCCCATGCTATTTTCAGAATCTTTTAAGAGGAGCCCGCCTTGACCCAACCTATCGCCCGCCGGATTGACGGCATCCGGCTCGCCCAAGCCATCCGCGCCGAAGTCGCGCAACGCGCTGCAACGCTCACAGCGTCTGGCCACCAGCCAGGATTGGCAGTCCTTTTGGTTGGCAACGTCGCCGCCTCTGCGGTTTACGTGCGCAACAAGGTCAAAGCGTGCGAAGAGGCCGGCATCCGGTCAATCCTCGAGCACTTGCCAGAAGACATCACTCAGGCTGATCTATTGCAACGCGTCGAGGCTCTTAATCAGGCACCCGACGTCCATGGCATTTTGGTGCAATTGCCACTACCACCCCAGGTCGACGCCCATACGGTGATCGAATCCATCTCAGCCGCGAAAGACGTGGATGGCTTTCATATCGCGAATGCCGGTGCGCTGATGACCGGACGCCCTGGCCCGCGTCCCTGCACGCCCTCTGGCGTGATGGCAATGCTCGAACATGAAACGATTCCACTTCGCGGCGCCGAAGCAGTTGTCATTGGCGCCAGTAATATCGTCGGCAAACCGATGGCACTCATGCTTCAGGCGGCCGGCGCCACAGTGACCATCTGCAATAGCAAAACCCGCGACCTGGCCGCACAGACTCGCCGCGCTGACATTCTGGTCGTGGCGGCAGGCAAGCCCAAAATGATCAATGGCGACATGGTTAAGCCTGGAGCCGTTGTTATTGATGTGGGCATCCACCGACAAACCGATGGCACCCTATGCGGCGACGTCGATTTTGAAAGCGTCTCGCGCGTCGCGTCGGCCATTTCACCCGTTCCGGGCGGGGTCGGTCCAATGACCATCGCCATGCTCTTAATGAACACCATTGAAGCCGCCGAACAACAAATCAAACGCGAAAATCGACATGCTTGACAACGCGATTAACCTTGACTCGAACGCCCTGCTTGATTTCACCGGTCTGCCTCAGTTTGACCAGTTCCGCCCGGAACTCGTTGGCCCCGCCATTGAGCAACTACTCCAGGGCGCCCGTGAGGCCGTCGAGCGCGCGCAAAACGACACAACTGAGCCACGCTGGGAAACGCTGGTAGCCCCCCTGGAAACCGCGACCGAGCGTCTTGCCCGAGCATGGAATATGGTCGGGCATCTCAACCACGTCGATGATTCACCCAGCCTGCGCGAAGCCTATAACGCGGCCCTGCCCAAGGTGACCGAGTTTTGGACCGAACTCGGCCAGAACCGCCAACTCTACAGCCGCACCAAAGCGCTCGCGGCCTCCGCCGGTTGGGCTCATTCGGACGCAGACATTGCGCGGGAGCGGCAGCGCGCAGTCGAACATTCGCTCCGTGCATTCCGTTTGGGTGGCGCTGAACTCGAAGGCGCTCAGCGCACCCGATTCGCCTCGATTGCCGAACGCCTGGCCGAGTTATCGCAAAAATTTTCCGAAAATGTGCTCGACGCGACCAACGCCGAACTAATCTTCGTCCAGACCCCAGCCGAACTCGACGGTCTGCCTTCGGACGTCTGTGACGAGGCCCGCGCCGAGGCAGAAAAGGCGGGCAAACCCGGCTGGGCATTTAGCCTTCGGATGCCGTCGTACCTCCCGGTGATGCAATACGCCAAGAACCGCGCCCTTCGCGAGCGCATGTATCGGGCGTATGTCACCCGCGCCTCTGATCTCGGATCGGCTGAAAAAAACAATGCGCCCCTGATTGCGGAGATTCTGGCACTTCGCGGCGAAGAAGCTGCGTTGTTGGGCTTCGACAATTACGCCCAACTGTCGCTAGAGCCGAAGATGGCCGAGTCGCCCGAACAGGTGATCACCTTTCTGCGAGATATGGCCCGCCGCGCCCGGCCCTTTGCAGAACGCGACCTCGCCGACATCCGCGAATTCGCACAACGAGAACTGGCCCTGCCCGCACTCGAGGCATGGGACATTGCGTTTGCCAGCGAGCGACTTAAAGAATCTCGATATTCGTTCTCGGATCAGGAAGTCAAACGCTACTTTCAGGCCCCACGAGTCCTTGAGGGCCTTTTTGGCGTCATTCAACGACTGTTTGGCGTCACCATCCGCCGCGATGAAGCCCCAGTCTGGCATCCCGATGTGAGTTTCTGGCGAGTCGAGCGCGCGGGGTCAACCGGTCCCGACCTTGTCGGGCAGTTTTATGTTGATCTGTACGCCCGCTCAACCAAACGCGGTGGCGCGTGGATGGACAACGCACGCAACCGCTGGCTGCGTCCCGAGGGCCAGCTGCAAACGCCCGTTGCTTATCTCAATTGTAATGGTCAGCCGCCCGTCGGCGATCGGCCGGGCCTGATGACGCACGACGACGTGATCACCCTTTTCCACGAATTCGGCCATGGGCTACACCATCTACTCACCCGAGTTTCAACCTCTGACGTCGCCGGAATCAATGGCGTTGAATGGGACGCGGTCGAGTTGCCGAGTCAATTCATGGAGAATTTCTGCTGGGAATGGGACGTCGTGCGCGCAATGAGCGCCGAGGTCGATAGCGGCGAACCACTTCCAAAGGCACTGTTTGACCGAATGGTCGCCGCCAAGAACTACCAGGCCGGTCTCCAGACACTGCGCCAAGTCGAATTCTCGCTCTTCGACATGCAGCTCCACGCAGCGACTAGCCAAAGTCAAGCCCCCGACGTTCGCGCGCTCATCCAGTCCGTTCGCGACGAAGTCGCTGTGATCGTCCCGCCGGCCTTCAACCGCTTCGAAAACACCTTCGCGCACATCTTTGCAGGCGGATATGCAGCCGGCTATTACAGCTACAAGTGGGCCGAAGTGCTCTCCGCCGATTGCTTCGCAGCCTTCGAAGAGGCCGCGTCAGGGCCTGTCGATTCCTTCGTGGGAAAGCGATTTCTCGACGAAATCTTGTCGGTCGGCGGCAGCCGGCCTGCAATCGAATCCTTCCGCTCATTCCGCGGCCGCGATCCAAGTATCGACGCACTGCTACGCCATCAGGGCATGGCTGAAGACCCCGCCCTCGCGGCTTAGGAGATTTTTGATGCCGAATCAAAATCAGCCATCGCGAGACGGCGCTCGCTATGTGTCTCGCCTGACGGCATCGATACTTCTAGCAGCCACCCTCACGGTGTCCAATTCCGTGATCGCGGAGACCATCACCAACGCACCCAGGAGCTCACAGCGGCCCCAGATCATCACGGGTTATCCGGTCATGCCCGGTCAACCAGGAACTCCGGGGTCACCCGGTCAACCTGGCCAGCCAGGGGTTCCTGCCGCTCCGCAAGCACCGGCCTGGCTCGCAGGGGTCCCACCTGCGTTGCAATCACTGGCCTTGCGTTCGCCAGTGGTGCTCTATACCCCCGATAACTGCGGCGAGCCCTGTGACGAGGCGCGATTCTGGCTCCTCTCCCGAGGAGTCCCTTTTCTCGAGGCGCGGGTTGAAACCACGGCTGACCTGACCGCTTACAGAAGATTGGGATTCGGCGTTGGCTTTCCCGCCCTCGCCGTCGGCAAAGAACGTTTCAGCGGCTTTCAGGAACCCAGCTGGGGCGGCGCCCTGGACCGCGCAGGTTTCCCCCGACCCTCCGCACTTCCGCCGGCATGGCAACCACCACCCGCATACCCTTTGAGTGTCTGGGCTCGCCCCGACCCTGGCAATCGGGGCGCGGCAGGCGCGAGCAGCGGGTTTGATCCGCGATGGCCACAGCCCGGCTACCCACCTGGCCCACCCGGATATCCACTCCCTTATCCAACTGGCCTCCCACCAGGACACCCGCCGGGGATGCCACTAGGTCAAATCCATGGTGGGCCCCATGGGCCACCGCCGGCCGCTTCGGATCGCGCATGGTCCGAAAACTTGCAAACCTTTTCCGACAGCCCCTCGAACAGGGGTGGACGTTCAGACTCAACGGCACCCACCAAACCCTCACCAGGTGGCAACCGCTAATAGAACAGACGCTCGGCGCCCGGCCCTTAGATGCGGGCGTACATGACGTTGATTCGGGCCACGTATTTTGAAACGGCGCCGCTCACTCGGCAGCCTTGATGCAGAACCGATCCCGGACCGAATCCGTGCCGGAAAAATAGCGCTGCGCCCTTTTGCGGTGTGACGTCAACCCACAGTCCCTTTGGCGAGTACAGGCGCGTCGCACCTCCTTGCACACCATCGTCAGGACCATTCAAGTAAAGCAGCATGGTCAGACATGAACGCAACCCAGGCCACTCAACCATCTCGCGCCGGTCATTCGTCAAACCATAACCAGGCCAATCGCCATCGGTATGGCGATTAAAAACGTCCTGATCATCGTAACGATACATATTCAAACGATGACTGAGACTAGGCTGGAGCGTCAAACCATCGATCTCCGCCGGCAATAACGGCCCAATGCGCTCAAAGATCGGCCGTAACAAGGCATCGTCGGCGACCCAATGCACCGACTTGTTCATCCGCATGCCAGGCGGTGTCGCAATGCCAGGCGCTTCGTCTCGGTAGCCAAACCGCTCCGTGGCCTCAACGATTGCATCGGCTTCGCGCGCCGTCACAACGGGTGCGATCGAGAACGCAAGCAACCCATCCAGAGTGATGTCGGTTCGGACTGGAGAGACATTCAATTCACCAAAACACAAGCACTGAGGCGATTCTTCAAACGCATGAATCGGCGTCATGGGGACAACGCCACCCATTGGCAAAGAGCCCGGCATCACCGCAACAGTGTGATGCGCCGGCCATCGATTGGCCGCCTGTTCAAGTTCCAAATCACTGGCCACATCATTGGCCACAACGTTGTCCACCATGAAGTTCGCCACGATGTTCACCAGTTGCCGACGTTGGGCATCGACACCCAGGGCTCGGCGGGTGGCAATGAACCGCCGCGCTGAAGCAACTCGATCGAGATCTGATCAGGCGAGCGCACAAACGCCATTCGCCCATCGCGCGGCGGCCGCAGGATCGTCACACCATGTTTCTGAAGACGCTCACATTGCGCATAAATATTGTCGACTGCATAAGCCAGATGTCCAAAATTGCGCCCCCCCGTGTACGCCTCTGGATCCCAGTTATAGGTCAACTCAACCTGCGCTTGGTGGTCACCAGGCGCTGCCAAGAACGCCAGCGTAAAACGCCCCGAGGGCACCTCCTGAACCCTGAGAACCTCGAGACCGAGGGCATCGCGATAAAAGGCCAATGACACTTCAAGATCGGTCACACGGACCATCGTGTGCAGATACTTCATGGACAACCTCGCTTAGGGGTAACGACAACAGAAAAGATCAATCAACAGCCGCTATTCTCTCAGGATTGCCCCTTAATGCTGACCACCATCATGACGACCCCTGATCCAATTCCTGCAAGCGATTTGCTCGATCTCAACCACGCCACCGCCCTCATCACGGGAGGCTTCAGCGGCCTTGGCCTGCACTTCGCGTCCGTTCTGGCCGCACGAGGCGCTCGGATTGCGTTGATGGGACGGCGGATCGAACTCGGCCATCAAGTCGCCACGGAACTCAACCAAAAAATTGGACGATCAGGCGACATTCGCGCCTACTCCGTTGATGTCACCGATCCTGACAGTGTGGCTGAGGCATTTGCTCAAGCCCGGGCTGAACTGGGTGTTGCGACCATCGTCATCAACAACGCCGGGACCGTCATTCGAAAACCAAGTGTCGATGTCAGCGATACAGAATGGACCGGCGTCGTCGACGTGAACCTGTCCGGTGTATTCCGGGTGGCTCAGGAGAGTGCACGTGCCATGATCCAGGCCGGCAGCGGCGGTTCGATTATCAATATTGCATCGATCCTGGGCTTGCGCGTGCGCAACCAGGTTGCTGCCTATGCGGCCACCAAAGCGGCCGTCGTTCAACTCACCAAGGCCCTTGCGCTCGAGTGGGCTAAGGATGGCATTCGGGTCAACGCGATCGCGCCAGGTTATTTCGAAACGGATATCAATCGCGAGATGTTGCGATCGCCTATGGGACAAGAACTCATCTCGAGAATTCCCCAACTACGCGTCGGCCAGCTGCACGAACTCGACGGACCGCTGCTATTGCTGGCATCCAAAGCGTCGTCCTACATGACGGGCACAGTGATCCCGGTCGATGGCGGCCACCTGGTCAATACACTTTGATTATTCCTATGCCGATTCGTCGAGCCAAGGATTAAACAGCGGTACTCGCGCCAGCCGGTAGTCACCTGTATCCCGGGTAACCACCGTCAGCCCATGTTGAAGGGCGGTTGCCGCAATGATCAGGTCGGGCTGCGAAAACGTGTGACCAATCTTGCGGCCTCCTTCAACCAAAAGTCGCCACTTGAACATGACATCCTCGGAAACTTCGAGTACCCGCTGATCGAACATGGGTCGAACTCGGTAAAGAAGCCAGGTATCGAGCTCAGCGCGGCGTATCGGATCAGTTGCGGTTTCAATACCGTAACGAATTTCAGCGAACGTAACGGCGCTGATAAACAAATCCTCGAGCCGCTGACCTTCGATGAAGCGTCGCACACGTGAATCGGGGCGCGGTCGACGCAACTCCGAGATCACGTTGGTATCGAGAAGCCAGCCGATCACAAATCAACGTCGCGGACTGGCATCTCAAAACGTCGCGACTCGATTTCGATCTCGGGATACGGTGACGCCTGCAGGGCTTCGATCAACAAACCGCCGTTGCGCGCGCCCTTAAGGCGATTGAATTCAGCAACATCGATCACCACGACCGCATCTCGTCCATGCAAAGTAACGACTTGTGGCCCGTCGCGATGCGCCATGCGAACCACCTCACTGAATCGAGCTTTGGCGTCCTGGAGGCGCCATCGACGGCTCATTGGATGGGCAACAAGCGGTTCAGAGCTCGGTGATTTTCTAGTCATGGTGACTAGAATGCCAGTTTCGCTCACTCGCCGCAAGAAAATGAGATGGCCATCGCGTTGGGGATTTACAAATTTTCCTGGGATGACACGGCAGTGCAGAATGTCCACTGACTCCACACCCTGCTCCCAAAAAATTGATTGCTTAAGATGCCTTTAAAGATCACCACCTGGAATGTGAACTCCCTGAATGTGCGGCTACCCCATGTTCTCGACTGGCTGGCCGCGCATTCTGTCGACGTGCTGTGTCTTCAGGAAACGAAGCTGACTGACGACCGCTTTCCCACCCAAGCCCTCCTCGACGCTGGCTATGCGGCGATCTACTCGGGGCAAAAAACATACAACGGCGTCGCGATTCTCAGCCGAATCGAAACAGTCGGGGAAGCCACGGATGTCGTGATCGGCAACCCCCTTTTTCCGGACGAACAAAAGCGACTGATCAGTGCCACCTTCAAGGGCGTACGGGTGGTGAACGGCTACTTCCCGAACGGCCAGGCTCCCGATAGCGACAAATTTGTGTACAAGTTAGCCTGGCTCGAAGCGCTCGCGCAACGGCTGGACCAGGAGAGGAAGCAGTATCCAGACTTGGCACTCGTGGGTGATTTCAACATTACCCGCGATGATCTTGATGTGCATGACCCCGAGGCCTGGCGTGGGCAAATTCATTGCACCGACGCCGAGCGTGGTTGGCTTGCTGCGCTTCTGGACGGGGGATTGGTGGACGCCTTCCGATCCTTTGATCCACCCCCCAAAAGTTATAGCTGGTGGGACTATCGTCAGGGCGCCTTCCGACGAAACGCTGGGTTACGGATCGATCTGATTCTGTTGACCCGGTCATTAGCTGAGCGGGCGCGCAGTTGCAGCATTGATCGTGAGGCGCGCAAGCGTGAGCAGCCGTCGGATCATGCGCCGGTGACCGTTGAGATTGAGAGTTATTGAGACTTGGCATGATCGCGGGGGTCACGTCCGCGCCTAGCCGTTGGGGACTCTGTTTTCGCTCCTCGGGCATAGCCCTCACGTCCCGAAAACAGAGTCCCCAACGACCTGCCGAATTCAACAACAGGTCCGGACGGCCAATTCATCTGCCGGGCCGGCCGACTGAATCAAGCGACTGGGATCGAAAACGTCATGGCCGCTCGGGCTAAGGAGGGGCGCTGCTCGACACGGATTTTGAAAGGGAGCGGGGGCTACTTTTCATGACGTGAGGGCTATGCCCGAGGAGTGAAAAGTGGCCCCCGCTCCCTTCCCCTAAGCCCGTCCAGCTCCCCGCTCCCCTGCCCCTGAACCCGCAGGGATGCCCGCGCCCTTGCCGCGGCCCTGCCTAGTCCCCGATCCCCAATTCCTTGATCTTTCGCGTAATCGTATTGCGCCCGATCCCCAGCCGCTGCGCCGCCTCGATCCTTCGGCCCCGGGTATGCCGCAAGGCCGTCGTCAATAGAGTCGTTTCAAACTCTCGAACCAGACGATCCATCAGATCGCTATGTTCCGGCGGATCGCCTTCTGAGCATTGCGCGTTCAACAGTAAGTCGAGTTCCCGCTCCAGCTGAATTCCCCATCGGCCCGGCCCAGTCACCGAGCCCGAACCTGTACCAGAACCCGCCTCGGAGCCAACGAGCACCGGATGCCCGCTAACGCCATTCTTGGAACGATCATCATTGCCTAACTCGGCATGAATCTCGCTGACATCCTGAACTTCACGATCTGAGATCTCACGAGCCGACTTCTCATGCTCCGATAACTCATGAGCAGGTCCTTCATGGGAAACCCGCCCCGAGGCTGACACCCCAGCGAGCGATTCCCCGATACCCGCGCCGGCTCGAATCCCCTCCTCATGAAAACCATTCACCTGAGCGGCGACAAGCTCTCGCCCATGCGCATCATCGGTGAGCAGCTCCCGAATCTCAGGTGGCAGATCTCCCACATCAACGGTTTGCGCCGGCGCCATGACGTTGAGCCAATGACAGACATTTTCCAGCTGACGGACATTCCCTGGCCAGCCGAAGCGCGCCAGCAGATTGACCGCAGCATCGGTGAGCCGCTTAGGATCCGTCCCCAGACTGCGCGAGCTGGTGCTCAGGAAATGTCGGGCCAGCAGGGGCACATCCTCCGGCCGTTCACGCAAGGCGGGCAGGCGCAGACGGATGACATTCAATCGATGAAACAAGTCTTCGCGAAACAAGCCCTGCCGAACACGGGCTTCGAGGGCCTGATGCGTGGCTGCAATCACTCTTACATCCGCGCGCAGTGGTGAATGGCCGCCAACCCGATAAAAATGACCGTCCGACAAAACCCGCAGCAATCGAGTTTGCAGCTCGGGCGGCATGTCGCCGATTTCGTCGAGAAACAGGGTTCCGCCTTCTGCCTGCTCGAAGCGACCCCGACGCATCGCTTGGGCGCCGGTGAAGGCGCCGCGCTCGTGACCGAAGAGCTCACTTTCGAGCAGATCGCGCGGAATAGCGGCCGTGTTGAGCGCCACGAACGGCTTATTAGCGCGGGGACTGTGGCGATGCAAAGCGCGTGCGACCAGCTCTTTTCCGGTTCCAGATTCGCCCGTCACCAGCACGGTCACACTCGATTGAGACAATCGCCCGATCGCGCGGAAAACTTCCTGCATGGCGGGCGCCTGACCCAGCATGTCGGGCGCTTCGGTGAGGATTTCTTCGACAGCAGCCTCGCGCTTGCCCTCGGCGACGGCGCGACGAATCAAATCGAGCGCCTGGGACAAGTCGAAAGGCTTCGGCAAGTACTCAAACGCGCCGCTCTGGAACGCCTGCACCGCAGTATCCAGGTCGGTGAATGCAGTCATGATGATGACGGGTAACGCGGGCCTGCGAGCTTTCATCCGCGCGAGCATCTGAACCCCGCTCTGCCCCGGCATCCTGACGTCAGAGATGATGGCCTGCGGGGGATTGCCACCCGGCGCGATCGCCAGATCAAATGCAGACAAGGCTTCACGCGCGTCGCTGTAGGCTTTGACCGAATATCCTTCTTTGCTGAGCGCCCGTTCGAGCACCCAGCGGATGGATTGGTCATCGTCGACAACCCACACTGCGTCCATAGTCTCCGTCCTTGCCTATGCGCCTGCCCATCTGCGGGAGGCGTTCGTTAACTTAATCTGAGCAGGATTAATCTGAGCAGGGCAATGGCAACCGGATCCGAAAATCGGTCCGGCCGGGTCGGCTGTCGCATTCGATCGTGCCGAGGTGTTGCTGCACGAACGTTTGCGCCAGCGGAAGACCCAAACCACTGCCCCCATCGCGGCCCGAGACGAGTGGAAGAAAAATCCGGTCACGGATCGATTCTGGTACCCCCGGGCCCTCATCAATCACATGCAAGTCCAGTGCCAATCGGAATCGCTGGCGCGCGATTGTTACCTGACGTGCAACCCGTGTGCGCAACAAAATCGCCCCCACTCCACCCATGGCTTGGGCGGCGTTACGCACGAGGTTCAGCAGCGCCTGGATCAACTGTTCTTTATCACCCCGGAACTCCGGGAGACTCGCGTCGTAATCGCGTTGAATATCGAGCTCGACCGGGAACTCCGCCAGGACCACCGATCGCACCCGCTCACAGACTTCATGAATATTGACGTCGTCCACGATGCGCGGAACGCGGTGCGGTGCGAGTAATCGATCCACAAGCGTTTGCAGCCGATCCGCCTCCTTGATGATGACGCTGGTGTATTCCCGCAAATCTGCGTCGGGGAGTTCCGCCTCCAACAGCTGGGCCGCACCACGAATGCCTCCGAGTGGATTCTTGATTTCATGAGCCAGATTGCGCACCAATTCTCGGCTGACCTGGGTCGATTGCAATAAGCGCTCTTCGCGATCAACTCGCAAGCGTTGATCAATTTCGCGCAATTCCAGCAAGACGCCTCTGAATGGTGCAAAGCTCGCATCGAGAGCCACTGCAATCGACTCGAATTGAAATCCCTCGCGCATATCTCGCCCTAAAACGGGGCGATCTTCTGAGTCTCGTCCAATTCGTTCCAGGCGCAGATCAAGGTGCTTGATTCCCAATCGGCCCGCTAACTGATCGGCGAGCAAAGCCTCGATCGCAGAACCATCCACGAAGAGCCTGGAAAACGTCTGACCCACGACCGCCCGAACGGATACGCCCAGCAGTTGTTCTGCCATGGGATTCAGAAAGCGCGTCCGGCCATGCTCGTCAAGGATCACTACGCCGCTCGGGACGAGCTCTAGCCCAGCCCATTCGGCCATCATGGGTGCCGATTGCAACGGACTAGCGGTTCGCATTCTGAGTTTCCTCGGTGTATTAGTCTTTCAGTAACGATATTTCGCGATTGAGCGCCTTCACATTCCCCTCAGTTCGCGCTCGTTCTTCGCGCAACCGAGTCAGTCGATCCGGCGCTTTAGCAGACCCATCTTTGGCGAGAGCAGCCTCCGCCGCAACGATTTCCGGCTGCAGGGAATCCAGGCGGGCCTGCTCCTTGGAGAGTTCATCTTGCAGGATGCGACGCCGATCGGTGTCACGTGACTTCTGTGTGGCGGGATCGATCCTCAGGGCGGTCCCACCACTCGAGCCCGAACTATTTGGGCGCTGCGAAGTCGCGCCGGATGCTAGGCCCGGAGCATTCGGCGACGTTGGTGAGTTTGGCGTCGACGTCGGTAGGGTCGAAGATGACTTCGAGGGCGGCGCGGGAATGGTCGTCAGAGGGGCGAGATCGAGGCGGCGACATTTGGCGCGCGGGGTGTTGGTGTACTCCGGAACACCGCTTTCGGATTCACATCGAAAGACTTGAGCAATAGCGACGGCTGGAGTGCCCATCGCCAGTGCGGTCAAAATCACAAGCGCCCAAAAGGCGCCCGGTTGCAACGCCGAGCCAAGCACCCACGCATGGGGGGCCCGGCCCGGACGCGCTGTCATCAGAGTGAGTAGTACATATCGAACTCGACCGGGTGCGTTGTCATGCGGAAGCGTGTCACTTCCTCGTGCTTGAGCGCCAGGTAGGCGTCGATCATTTCGTTGGTGAAAACGCCACCGCGGGTCAGGAACTCGCGATCTTTGTCCAGATACTCGAGCGCCTGATCGAGCGAATGACAGACGGTTGGGATCTTCGCGTCCTCTTCGGGGGGCAGATCGTACAAGTTCTTATCCGACGGATCGCCAGGATTGATCTTGTTCTGAACCCCATCAAGGCCAGCCATCATCATGGCCGCGAAGCCGAGATATGGGTTGCACAAGGGATCAGGGAAGCGGCACTCAATGCGGCGGCCTTTGTCGCTGGCGACATAAGGAATACGGATCGATGCAGACCGGTTGCGGGCCGAGTAAGCCAGCTTCACAGGTGCTTCGAACCCAGGGACCAGCCGCTTGTACGAGTTGGTACCGGGGTTGGTGATCGCATTCAGCGCACGAGCGTGCTTGATAATGCCACCGATGTAATGCAAGGCGAATTCGCTGAGGCCGGCGTACTTATCGCCAGCGAACAGATTCTTGCCGTCCTTCCAGACTGACTGGTGCACGTGCATGCCAGAACCGTTATCGCCAACGATCGGCTTTGGCATGAAAGTCGCGGTCTTGCCGTAGCTGGCGGCCACGTTATGGACCACGTATTTAAGAATCTGCAGCCAGTCGGCGCGCTGCACGAGCGTGCTGAACTTCGTGCCGATTTCGTTCTGACCAGCGCCTGCCACTTCGTGATGGTGCACTTCGACCGGCACACCCATTTGCTCAAGGATCAGGCACATTTCGCTGCGCATATCCTGGAAGCTATCGACCGGGGGCACGGGAAAATAGCCGCCCTTCACTGGGGGCCGATGGGCGAGGTTGCCGCCTTCAAATTCGCGTCCGGTTGACCAGCTGGCCTCTTCGGAAGCGATCTTCACGAAGCTGCCCGACATGTCGACGTTCCAGGTCACCGAGTCAAAAATGAAGAACTCGGGCTCGGGTCCGAAATAAGCGGCATCGCCGATTCCGGAGGACTTGAGATAGGCCTCGGCGCGCTTGGCGAGTGAACGCGGGTCGCGGTCGTAGCCTTTGCCGGTGCTGGGCTCGATCACGTCGCAGGTGATATTGAGCGTGGGCTCCTCGCGGAACGGGTCCATCTGAGCCGTGTTCGGGTCCGGATACAGGAGCATGTCGGAGGCTTCGATTCCTTTCCAGCCTGCAATCGATGAACCGTCGAAGGCGTGACCCTCGGTGAACTTTTCGGCGTCAAACATGGTGGACGGCACCGAAACGTGCTGCTCCTTGCCGCGTGTATCGGTAAAGCGGAGATCGACAAATTTAACTTCGTTGTCCGCGATCTTCTTGAGAACGTCGTCGCCGGTGGCTGCCATGGTTGCTGTTACTCCAGGGGAAAATCAGAAAAAGGGATCCGCACAAGTGCTTATTCGGAACGCGATTGTCGAGTCTTTCGGACTCCTGCGCAAACCGAAGAAGGCGGTAGGCGCCCGAAGAAGCGAAAAACATGCCGCACCCGATAATGGCAAAAATCCTGATTTTGGTGCGCCATAGCTTGACCAGACCGCTCGCGCGCACATGTTTGGTGCGCACAACACTTGCGCACCAAGGCCGGGCATCCACCTCGCTTCGCAATATCACTCGCCATTCTCATGCGCCGATCTCATGCATGGCTATCAATCCGCCAAAAAGATCCCGACGAGATCATTCAGAAAACGTAGACCTAACGGGGTCGCCCGCAGGCGTGAAGGGTCCGGATCGATTAGCCCCCGCTGCAGGGCCCGATCAAGGCCCACGGAAAGGCACTGAAAGGGCAAACCTGCGCGCTCGGCGAACAGTTCGCTGGGCACGCCCGCGGTCAAGCGCAGCGCGTTCAGCATGAATTCGAACGGAAGATCCGCCACCGACAAATTCCGTTGGGTCTCGACGACCTGCCCC
>Ga0209598_10002612_pt1 | contig 14009 bp, 10 predicted proteins | sample M_140807_EF_Meta_FD_187317 | JGI IMG/M metagenome (GOLD analysis project Ga0209598, IMG submission 187317) | Freshwater microbial communities from Lake Montjoie, Canada to study carbon cycling - M_140807_EF_MetaG (SPAdes) (version 2) | ecosystem: Environmental > Aquatic > Freshwater > Lake... | reverse complement strand
CAGCAGCAGCACAGTCTGCCCGAGAGTAAACCCGCTAACCGAAGGACCAATGCGCATGACCACTCCCGCACCCTCATTGCCAATCGTGCAAGGAAGCGTCGGCAATTCACCATAGGTCCCCTCGATCACATTCAAATCCGCCGGATTGATCGGCGCGGCAAGCATCCGCACAAGAACCTTATCGGCTCTTGGCTCAAGCGCAGGAGCATTTTCAATGGTCAATGCAGGTGGCTTGGCGCCAAATGTGGCGAGACAGCAGGCGCGTGTCACTGAAGTCTCCGGCTGGGGATCCTGTGCGCCCGATTTCTTATTATTGATCCGGTTCTCCATAGCTCGTGGAGACATGGTATCTCGAGGGAAGAATCAGACAACCCATACTCCACCAGTGCTAGGGATTTGGTTAAGGCCGCAGGCTGATTACCGGTGCGTTCTTCTGTTGATGCGACCCTCACGCTTGCCTCTCAGAGCCTGAACGGCGAAAAAGGAAACCTGTGCTTGCCTACTACATTCACGATCTCAGCCCTTTTTTGATTCAGTTCAGCGAGAGTTTGGGCCTTCGCTGGTATGGCCTTGCCTACGTGTTGGCGTTTGCTTCGGCGTATGGCATCTGCGTGCATCTGGCACGGCGCGGATACAGCGATATTCCGGCGCGGGATATTGGCGACTTCATCACCGGCACGGCGCTTTTTGGGGTTATTCTGGGTGGGCGGCTGGGATACATGCTTTTTTACGATTGGGAAAATTTCCTGGGAAACCCTCTGCTTTTTTTCAAATTCTGGGATGGGGGAATGTCGAGCCACGGGGGGATTCTGGGAATCGTGATTTTTACTTGGGTTTATTCGCGGCGGAAAAAAATTTCTTGGTTGAACATCGGAGACAATACTGTGGTGGCGGCGCCAGTGGGGCTCTTCCTCGGGCGGTGTGCGAATTTCATCAATGGCGAGCTCTATGGGCGAGCGACATCGGTGCCTTGGGCGGTTCAGTTTCCCAAGGAGCTCTACGATGCAGCGCCGGAGACGACGCGAGAGGTCTTGCTTGAGGCGTCGCAGATCGATCCCGCCTTCACAAACATCCCTGCCGTGGTTGAGAACGCTGGGGCGTCTCCAGAGTTGCACATTCTTCTGGGCAAGTTTCTCACGCCGCGACATCCCTCGCAGATTTACGAGGCCTTGCTGGAAGGTGCGGTGCTGTTCGCGATTCTTTGGATTTTGCGGACACGCTTCCGCCTTCCCGATGGAATCCTGACGGGTGTGTTTTTCATCGCCTACGCTCTCTTGCGAATTGCGGGCGAGTTTTTCAGGGAACCCGATGCTCCGCTCACGCTGATGCTGACGCGTGGACAATTCCTCTCCGTATTTTTGATTTTGATCGGCGTGGCATTCCTTGTTGCCGCGAGAATCCGGCCGACTTGGGCGCCGAAATTCCGCGTATGAAAAAAACCTCCCTTTTCGGACTGCCTATTCTGGTCCTCCTTGTAGTAGCCATGTCACAAATTCCGACATTCCAATCGAAGCCAAGTCCTGCAGCCACTTTTGATGAAGCGCTGGCGAAATTCGAAAATCTTCGCCAGGAGGATTTATTGCACCCACTTCGCCCCGAGGGGGCCAGCCGCCTTTTCCACCATGGACATAAAACCGAGCGCGTCTTCGTGCTTTTGCACGGTCTCACAAACTGCCCAGAGCAATTTGTGCCGCTTGCAAAAATCTTTCATGCAAAAGGTGCGAATGTGGTGCTCCCTCGTGCGCGCCTCGCGGGTTTTGCAGACCGGCTCAACAATGACCAAGGCCACCAAACCGCGCAGGATTTGATCGACCAGGCAGCCGTGGGTCTCGATATCGCGGGCGGTCTCGGCGACCGGATCACACTCATCGGCCTCTCAGGCAGCGCCGTGGCGGCCGGTTGGATGGCCCAAAACAGGGAGGGCATCGACGATGTCATGCTCATTTCACCGTTCTTCGGCATGTATGGCGTGAAGCCATCGGTCATCGATGCGACGGCCGCGACGCTTTCGAGGTTGCCGAATTTCTACCAGTGGTGGGATTCGTCGAAAAAAGACAATCTGCCGGGCCCGATTTACGCCTACCCCCGCTTCGGAACCCACTGCATGGCGGATACGATCCAACTCTCGCGGGATGTGCGGGCAAATCTCGACTCGCGCCCACTTTTCGCCAAGAGGCTCATTTTTTTAACAACGGCCAGCGACCGGGGAGCCAACAACCAGCTGACAAACGAAATCGCATCGCAACTTAAAGCCCGCGAAGGCGAGAAGGTCATCACCTACGAATTTCCAGAATCCCTCGGCATTCCGCATGACATGATCGACCCCGCTCAGCCAGGCGCAAAGACGGATCTCAGCTACTCGAATATTCTCGAACTCGTCGAAATGTAGACCTGCGAATTCCACAGAGGCGCGGATTTTTGCTGGAATGAAGGCGCGGGCGGTCGCAAAGTATAGATCATGCAAATTCACATCACTCCGCGAAACATCACCCTCACCGGCGCCATCCATGAATTTGTGGCGGAAAAAGTCAGCCACCTCGAAGGCCACGGTGAAACGATCCTCGGCGCGCACATCGTTCTTCTTCACAACCACGACCGCAAAAAACCATATACCGTGAAGGTGCATCTGGCACTCAGCGGTCCTGACATCCACGCCGAGGACGCGGAAGCAGATCTTTATGTCGCCATCGACAAGGTCGTCGACAAACTTTCGCGCCAGATCAGCAAACTCAAAACCAAGAAAAAGGAACACGATAAGCATCGCATCCAACAAAAACGCGAAGGCGAAAAACGCGGCTACAAGCGGCCTTAAAGTCGCGTGGAGGACTACAAGGTCAAGCTTGATGTATTCGAGGGTCCGCTCGATCTGTTGCTCTACCTCATCAAACGCGATGAGGTGGACATCTATGACATCTCGATCGAGCGGATCACCAAGCAATACATGGCCTATATCGAGGCCTTTCAGGTTCTGAACATCGAGCTGGCCGGCGAGTTCATCGTCATGGCCGCGAACCTTCTCTACATCAAAAGCCGGACACTCCTCCCTGTCGACCAGCAGATGGCGGAGGAGGATGCCGAAGAGGACGACCCCCGCTTCGAACTCATCCGGCAGCTGATCGAGTATAAAAAATTCAAGGAGGCGGCGGCTCTCTTGCGCGACAACGAGACGGCCCAATTAAACCTCTTTGCCCGCGTGCCAGTAACGCCGGACCTCGCCCCGGCCGAGAACCTCCTGGTGGAAGAGGTCGGAATTTTCGACCTGATCCATGCCTTTCAAAAAATCCTCAAGCGGCTCGAGAAAAAGCCCGAGGATCTTCGTGAAATTTTCGCCGAAAATTTTACCGTCTCCGACAAGATCGAGCACGTTCTGCGCATGACCCAAGAAGGCATATCCCTCCGCTTTGAAGAACTCTTTGCCGATGTGGCCAGCCGCACGGAGATCGTGGTGACCTTCCTCGCCATGCTCGAACTCATCCGCCTCAAACAACTCCGCGTGCGACAGGAGGGAGTGTGTGGCGAAATCTGGATCGATCGCGTGAGCAATGCCCAACCCACTTTTGTATGAGTGACGAATCCTCAAGCCCCGAGCCCCTCTTCCCGCTTCACCGCATTGTTGAGGCCATTCTTTTTGCCTCGCAAAAACCCGTCTCCGCAAAGGAACTCAGCTCCATTTTCAAAGGCGCGGCCGAGGCGGCAAAAGAAAATCCCGATATCGCGGTCTTCGCCAAAGTGAAGGCCGCTCAGCTTCAAGAGGCGATCCAGAAACTTGAACTCGAATACTCCGAGACGGGTCGTTCCTTTGAAGTCAGGGAAAGTGCGGCCGGTTGGCAGCTCGTGACACGCGCGGACTTCGCTCCTTGGTTGCGCCAGCTTTTTCCGGAGAACCGCCAAGCCCGACTCAGCGCTCCAGCCATGGAGACACTCGCTATTATCGCCTACCGGCAACCAATCACCCGCGCTGATATGGAAGCCGTGCGCGGCGTCGCAGTGGATGGCGTGATGCAGACCCTTCTGGACCGCAACCTCGTGCGAATCGCCGGACGCTCCGAAATCGCAGGACGCCCCCTCCTCTACGAGACGACCCAGTATTTCATGGACCACTTCGGCTTGAAAAATCTGGATGATCTTCCAAATGCCTCCGAACTCCGCCGCATCGCACTTCCCAAGGCGAATCCACCGGAAGAGACTCCTGCAGAGGCGCAACCTGCAGCCGAGGAAAAACCCGCCGAACCACCTACCAACGAGCCTGAACTCTTTGATCCTCAGCCCACCGAATCCGAGCTCTCCGAGCCACCACAATCCGAGCCTGAGCCCACCGAGGAAGCAGCGACAGAACAGTCCAACCCCAAAGAAGAATCCCAGCCATGAGCGACCTCGGAGAACTTCGCCAGCGAATCGATGCTCTTGATACAGAGTTGCTGCGCCTTCTCAACGAGCGCGCTACTTTGGCAAAGGAAATCGGCGTCATCAAAAACCGCGCCTCGCTTCCCATCTACTCGCCGGACCGCGAGATGAAGCTACTGCGCAGCCTCATCGAACGCAGCAACGGCCCTCTCCGCCCCGAATCGATTCGCGCAATTTACCGGGAGATCATGTCCGCCTCGCTCGCTTTGGAAAACGACATCGTCATTGCGTGCCTTGGACCGTCAGGCAGTTCCACGCACCAGACGGCCATCTCAAAATTCGGCTCCAGTGTGCGATACACACCCACACACTCGATCGCCGAGGTTCTTGACCGGGTCAGCGCCAACGAGGCCGACTGCGGAGTGATTCCGCTGGAGGATCCCGTTCATGGATTCATCAACTCCACGCTCGACGAACTGACCATTACCGACCTCTCGATCTGTGCGGAAATTCTTCCCGAGACCGACAAGCAAACTCCCGCAACTGGGATGCGCCACATCATTCTCGGCCGTCAAATCAATGCGCCTACTGGCCATGACCAGACGCTGGTCATGCTTCGCATCGAGGACAAACCAGGCGCACTGGTTTCCGCATTGGAGCCCTTCCGGAAATTGCGGGTCAACCTCGCGCACTTCGCGAGCCGTCCCTCGCAGAATGACAAAGCCGACACATTTTTCTTCGTCCAAACCGATGGACACGTCCAGGATTTGCAAAACACAGGCCTGCTTGAGGAACTCACGAAAAGCTGCCGCTCTGTAAAAATCCTCGGCAGTTACCCAAAACCACAACCTTGAAAACCATTCTCGACACGATCCTCGAGGACGTTCGCCACGAAGTCGCCGAAGCGAAAAAAACGGCCCCTCTCAGCGAAATCCGAGCCCGTCTTTCCGACGCCCCGCCTGCCCGTGATTTTGTAGCGGCCCTGTCCTCCAGCTTCGGACTCATCGCGGAGATCAAAGAACGCTCACCCAGCGTGGGGCCGATGCGCGCCGAAAATGTCCGTAACGCCGCGGCAGCCTATGCCGCATCTCCGATCGTGCGGGCAGTTTCCGTCCTCACGAATCAGACACACTTCGGAATGGACATCCACCACCTCGGCGAAATCCGCAAGCAGGTCCCCCACCCTGTCCTTCGAAAAGATTTTTTTGTGGACGAGTATCAAGTTTACGAAGCCCGTGCTTTCGGAGCAGATGCGATTCTGCTCATGGCGAATGTGCTCGATGCAAAAACTATGCACCGCCTCCACCAAGTCGCACTGGAACTCGGCATGGAAGCCCTCTTTGAAATCCACACGACGGAGGAAATAGCCACCCTGCCCGCTGAAGCGCGCGTTGTCGGAATCAATAGCCGCAAATTTAAAACCAACTCCGGCTTTGTCGCCGCAGGCCAATCCTCCACGACCGACTTCAGCCTCGACCTCGGAGTTTTCGACCTGGTGAGCAAGCTCCCCACATCCGCCATCCGTATCGCCGAGAGTGGGATTTCTCCGCAAAATCTTTTCTCTGTCGCGTCAAACTTTCAAGCCGTGCTCGTGGGCACATCCCTCCTCCGCGACGAACGCGGCATACACGCCTGTCTTCAGGATTTTGAGGCGGCGCGTCCCTCATGAAATCCAGATCCCAAGAGGGCCGCGCCAACGGTCGCATGGTTGCACTCGCTCTCCTTGCATTATGTATCGCGGGATTTCTCGCAACCGTTTGGAACTACTCTCGAAACCACGCTTTTGCCAGTGAGGCCTTCTTGGAGTCCAATGGAACACCCTCGATTCTGATAGCCTCGTTCAACCCAGAATCAAGAATCCAAGAGGGGCAGCGGGTTGTCATCCATATCGAAGGGGACTCAGCAAAAGCTCGTGGTGGAGTCATTAAAAAACTGACCCCGCAAGGCATCGCCACGATTGAAAGTGACGAGCCGGTCACGGCTCCACCCAGCTCTCGAGCCACTATAAGCATCGATGGGACAGTGGGGCCGTAGCCCCTCCGCTAAACATTTCCACGCAAATGCGAATCACCTGAAATCGTTGTGATAAAAGGATTGCATTGTTGCCGTAACCGGCTAGCTTCCGCCACTCAACTAACACACTACCTATATGGCCAACCTCACAAAACGTGATCTGGTAATGCAGATCAGCAAAAAAACAGGACTCACTCAGCAGGAAGTATTCAGCGTTATCCAGCTCACATTGGATGGCATCACTGACGCACTGTCGACTGGTCGCGATGTTGAACTCCGCAACTTCGGCGTTTTCGAAGTCCGCCTCACCAAATCCCGCGTGGGTCGCAATCCGAACAAGCCCGAGCACGATGTCGTCATCCCTGCGCGCGCAACCGTTAAGTTCAAGTCCGGAAAAATCATGCGCCAGCGCGTGCTTCTCCGCACCGAAGAACTGCGCGGCGGCAATCAAACCGCCTAAGAATCCAGTAGATTTCCACGGGTGGAATTCATACGGCTCCGCGGAGCCAAGCAAAACAACCTTCAAGGTGTTGACCTCGAACTGCCTCTTGGCAGACTCATCGTCGTCACCGGCCCAAGCGGCAGTGGCAAGTCAAGCCTTGCCTTCGACACCATTTATGCCGAGGGACAACGGCGCTATGTGGAGACATTCAGTCCCTACACGCGCCAGTTCCTCGAGCGAATGGATAAACCACTCGCCGATAGCATTGAAGGAATTCCGCCCGCCATCGCGATCGAGCAGGCCAATAATGTCCGCACCACACGGTCAACGGTCGGCACGATCACGGAAATCAATGATTACCTGAAACTCCTCTTCCCGCGCGTAGCCAAGGGCTTCTGCCCAAAGTGCTCGCGGGAAGTGGCTCAGGGAACTCCCCAGTCCATTCTCCGCCAGATTCTTGCCGACTGCAGTGGCAAGACGGTTTTCTTGGCCTTCAGCGTCAAGGTTCCAGAAAACACAGCGCCAAAAGACTTTTTCGATTTTCTTGCCCAGCAGGCCTATCTGCGCATCTGGGTCAAAGGCAAAATCCACCGCACCGACGAATCTCCCGAGCTCCGTAAACTCCCGGAGAGCGTCTTGGTCATCCAAGACCGCATCGACCTTGAAAACACAGCCCATGGCCGCCTCTCCGAGGGCATCGAAAACGCCCTCCGCCTCGGCAATGACCGGTTGACTGTTATTGATTGCGACTCCGGATCATCCTATTCCCACACGGCGGGATGGCATTGCTCTTCATGCGACGTCGACATCCGCCCGCCATCACCTGGCCTCTTTTCTTTTAACTCCCCTCTAGGCGCCTGCCCCGACTGCAAAGGCTTCGGCCGCATCATCGGTATTGACATGCAGCGCGTTATTCCGGATCGCTCGTTATCCATTTCCGAGGGAGTAGTCCGCGCATTTCAGAGCGGACAATCCGCTGAATGCCAAGATGATCTTATCCGCCATTGCCGCAAACGCGGAATCGATACGGTTCGTTCCTTCGAGCGACTTTCCAAGGCGGATCAGGATTTTGTCATTCATGGAGACCCGGATGTCGATTCTCGCCAAGCTTGGGACTCAGGCGACTGGTATGGCGTCGATGGCTATTTTCAATGGCTTGAAAGCAAATCCTATAAAATGCACATCCGTGTGCTGCTTTCGCGCTACCGCAGTTACCAGCCTTGCCCGAAATGCCACGGAGGGCGCTTCCAACCAGATACGCTGAATTTCCGCATCGACCCACCCGGTCTGACGATCGCTGATGTCGCCGCGCTTCCACTCAAGCGCCTTGCGCCGATTCTGGAGTCTTTCGAACTTCCAGCATCGGATACCAGTGCGCGCCTTGTTCATCAGCAAGTCCTTTCCCGCGTCAACTACCTCTGCAAGATCGGCCTCGGCTACCTCGCGCTCGACCGCCCCACCCGCTCGCTCTCGGGCGGTGAAATCCAACGCGTCAACCTCACTACCTGCCTCGGAGCATCCCTCGTCAATACACTTTTCGTCCTCGACGAACCCAGCGTCGGCCTCCACCCCCGTGACACCTCCCGCCTCATCGAGATCATGCAAGGTCTTCGCGACAAGGGAAACACACTACTTGTTGTCGAGCATGAAGAAGCCGTGATCCGTGCCGCCGACGAGTTGGTGGATATAGGCCCTGGCCGTGGTATTTCCGGCGGTCAACTCCTCTACTGTGGTCCGGCAGAGAATTTTGCATCAGCAAAAAACTCCCTCACAGCCGATTACCTCCAAGGCATAAAGTCCATCCCCGTTCCGAAAACACGCCGCAAAGCCGAAGGCCATGTCGTTCTCAAAGGCGTCACCCACCACAATATCAAAAACCTCACAGCCAAGTTCCCGCTTGGCGTGCTCTGCGCCGTAACAGGTGTTTCCGGCTCTGGAAAAACCTCGCTCGTGCGCGATGTCCTCCATCGTCAACTCGTCGGCGAGGACCCCACAGAGGATGAGGCCGCAGGGTTCGTGAAATCCATAAGCGGTGACGAGGAGGTTGACGAAGTCGTCATGGTGGACCAATCGCCACTCGCGAAGACTCCCCGCTCGACTCCGGCCGTTTATCTCGGTGTTTACGAGCACATTCGAGAACTCTTCGCCGACACGCCGGCAGCCGAGGCGGCCGGATTCACAGCCTCCAGCTTTTCCTTCAACTCCGGCAACGGCCGCTGCGACCGCTGCAGCGGACTGGGCTTTGAAAAGGTGGAAATGCAATTCCTCAGTGACCTCTTCCTGCGCTGCCCGGAATGCGATGGAACCCGTTTCCGCGTGCCTCTTCTTAAAATACAAGTCGGCGGAAAATCCATCCACGAGGTTTTGGAAATGACGGCCGCCGAGGCGATCACATTTTTCAAACCCCTCGATCCCAAGAAAAAGATCACCACCCCGCTGGAACTCCTCGGCGAGGTGGGCCTCGACTACCTCCGCCTCGGCCAGCCGGTCAACGCCCTGTCGGGCGGCGAATCCCAGCGTCTCAAGCTCGTTCACCACCTCATCCGCCAATCCCGCGAAAAGGCACTCCTGATTTTTGACGAGCCGACGACAGGCCTACACTTCGATGATGTCGCACTTCTCATCAAAGTCTTCCACCGCCTCGTTGAAGAGGGCAACAGCGTCATCGTCATCGAGCACAACCTGGAAGTCATCAAATGCGCAGACTGGGTCATCGACCTCGGACCAGAAGGCGGCGATGAAGGCGGCGAGATCGTTGCGGCTGGAACACCAGAGCAGATCGTAACCGTTCCCGAATCGTTGACCGGACAATTTCTCGAGCCCGTCCTGGCCGGGCGTGGCGCCCACCTGCACGAGCAGCCCAGCCGCCCCCGCCCGAAGACCCCGCCGTTCCGCTTCATCACCGTAAGAGGTGCCCGCGAACACAATTTAAAAAATATCGATGTGGATATCCCGCGCGATGGCATGGTCGTCGTCACAGGTCTCAGCGGCTCGGGCAAATCCACACTCGCCTTCGACATCCTCTTCGCCGAAGGCCAGCGCCGCTTCCTCGACAGCATGTCCGCCTATGCCCGCCAGTTCGTGGATCAGCTTGAGAAGCCAGATGTGGACTCGATCGAAGGCCTCCCGCCAAGCGTGGCGATTGAGCAACGCATCACTCGCGGCGGTGGAAAATCCACCGTAGCCACCGTCACCGAGATCTACCACTTCCTGCGCCTCCTCTTTTCAAAACTCGGCACCCAATTCTGCCCATCGTGCAATGTCGCTGTCGAAAACCGCACACCCACGGCCATCGCTGCGGAAGTCGATGCCGCCGCCACCAATGGGCCGGTCAAAATTTTTGCCAACCTCGTCAAAGGCCGCAAAGGCTTCCACACCGACATTGCCCGCGCCGCAGGCCGTCAGGGCATCATCACCCTTATCGTTGACGGCAAACCCACTCCTGTGGAGGGTTTCGAAAAACTCGAACGCTTCAAGGAACACACAATCGACGCCCTCATCGGGGAACTCTCGGCCCCTGACGCAAAAAAATCCGACGAACTCGTGCGCAAGGCCCTCCGCATGGGCAAAGGCACCGCCCGTATGGAAGACGCCAATGGCAAATCGACCATTCTCAGCACTGAGATGAATTGCCCGTCATGCAGCCGCGCCTTCGAGCCGCTCGACCCGCGCCTTTTCTCATTCAACTCCCCGCACGGCTGGTGCAACCACTGCCGGGGATTCGGCGAGGTCTGGAAAGGTCTCGGCAAGGAAGGCGAATTCGAAACCGCCATCGAAGCCGAACTCGACGAGGAGCGCCGCCACGAAGGCCTTGAAGACGATGAACCCCGCCCGTGCCCGATCTGCAAAGGCACACGCCTCAATGAAACGGCCACGTATGTCCGAATCCAAAAGACATCCATCGCCGACTTCACCCGCTCGCCGGCATCCGATGCCCTCTCGCTCTGCGACTCACTAAATTTCCAAGGCCCCGCTGCCGAGGTCGCTCGCGATGTGATTACTGAAATCCGCCAGCGCCTGGAATTCCTCGCCAAGGTCGGACTTGACTACCTCTCGCTCGACCGCAGCGCCAAAACCCTCTCCGGCGGCGAATCCCAGCGCATCCGCCTCGCAGCCCAGCTTGGTTCGAACCTGCGCGGCGTGCTTTATGTCCTCGACGAGCCGACCATCGGTCTCCACCCCCGAGACAACGAACGCCTCCTCGACGCCCTCCAGGCCTTGGCCAAAAAAGGAAACTCTCTTGTCGTCGTGGAGCATGACGAGGAGACCATGCGCCGTGCCGACCGGATTCTCGACCTCGGCCCAGGCGCAGGCAGCCGCGGCGGCGAAGTCATCGCCTCCGGCACACTCCAGGAAATCCTCGACCACCCGACCTCACTTACGGGCCGTGCCCTCCGCGAGCCCATGCAGCATCCGATCCGTGGCAAACGCCGCCCAGCTCCCACCGAGTGGCTCAAACTCAAAGGCGCCCATCTTCATAACATCAAAAACGAGAATGTGAGCATCCCACTCCACCGCCTCAGCGTCCTCACAGGCGTCTCAGGCTCGGGAAAAAGCACGCTCATCCGGGGAATCGTCGTTCCATCCGTCCGCGATGTCCTCACACGCAAACGCGCCCCGCTCCACTCGGACCTCCACAAAGGCATCGCTGGCTTCGAACCTCTCGGCGCCGTGCTCGAAGTCGATCAGTCGCCCATCGGAAAAACTTCCCGCTCCACACCGGCGACCTATGTGAAGGTCTTCGACGAAATCCGCAAAGTTTTCTCCACCCTTCCCGCCGCCCGCATGCGTGGCTACACCGCAAGCCGGTTCTCCTTCAACAACGAGGGCGGACGTTGCGAAGCCTGCCTGGGCCAAGGTGTGATCAAGCTCGAGATGAACTTCCTGCCGCCGTCCTACATGCCCTGCCAGGACTGCAACGGACGACGCTACAACCCATCCACGCTTGAGATTCTCTACAACGGAAAATCCATCGGCGATGTCATGGACATGACGATCGAGCAGGCCGTCGAATTCTTCAGCTCGCACCCGAAAATCCACCGCCCCCTCGCCCTTCTGCAGGAGACCGGACTCGGCTACCTCAAGCTCGGACAGCCCAGCCCCACACTCAGCGGCGGCGAAGCCCAGCGCATCAAGCTCGTCACCCAACTCGCCCGCCGCGCCACACCTGGAGCGGAGGAAATCCGCACCACCCGCAAGGGAAAATCCACCCTCTATGTGCTCGAGGAGCCGACCATCGGCCTCCACGCCCACGACGTCGCCCAGCTCATCCAGGTCCTCCACCGCCTCGTTGATGAAGGAGGCACTGTCGTCGTCATCGAGCATCACCTCGATGTCATCGCCGAAGCCGACCACATCCTCGACGTCGGCCCCGAAGCAGGCGCCGAAGGCGGAAAAATCATCGCCGAAGGCACCCCCGAAAAAGTCGCCCTTGCCAAAGGCAGCTGCACAGCCCCGTTCCTCAAAAAAATGCTGGGCGTTCAGACGACAAAAAAATCCAAGTCCTAAAGCACTGCTCTTTCGGTGCCAGTGCAAACAGTCTAAACATGGGATTCACCCATTCTGTTAATTCTGTAAATTCTGTCTAAAATTTCCTGCGTAAAAACCCGATGTCATCCGAAACGCTCACGCCCATGATGCAGCAATACCACACCCTCCGGCGGGAATTGCCAACAGGCACGCTGCTGCTTTTCCGCCTCGGGGACTTTTACGAGATGTTCGGCGAGGATGCGACAGAGGCCTCGCGTGTTTTGAATGTGGCCCTCACGAAACGCGGCACGACTCCCATGTGCGGCGTTCCCTACCATGCTGCGCGGAACTATATTGAAAAACTCATCGCTGCCGGTTGGCGAGTGGCAATCTGCGATCAGGTTGGCGAGGTCACCGCTGGCAAACTCGTTCGCCGAGAGATTTCGCAGGTTCTGAGCCCCGGAACACTCGACGACTTCGGTCTCGATGACCGAAAACCCAATTTCCTCGCTGCCCTCAACAAACGCGGCGACATCCATGGACTCGCTTACTGCGACCTCAGCACCGGCGAGTTCCGCCTCACCGAACTCGACTCGCTCTCGGCCCTCCTCGATGAACTCGCCCGCGTCTCCCCTGCGGAAATTCTGATACCGGACCATCAAACGGATGCCTTCAAGCAAGTGACGCCACAGGCCCCGCTGGATGGCTATGTTTTCGAGTTCGAGCCAGCCAGCGAATTGCTGCGCGCTCATTTCAAGGTTCACTCCCTCGATGGATTCGGCTGCGCCGACCTCCCGGCGGGAACAGGCGCCGCCGGTGCGCTGCTGCATTACATCACCCGCCAGATGCGCCGCCCAGCGGGCCACCTGAAGCAACTCCAACCCTACCGCCGCAGCGAGTTTCTCATTCTGGATGCCGCCACGCAAAGCCACCTCGAGCTGGTGCAATCCCGCGCTGGCCGTGGAATGACACTCCTCGGCGCACTCGACCGCACCGCGACGCCCATGGGCGCCCGCCTCCTGCGCGACTGGATTCTGCATCCACTCAAAGATGCCTCTGAAATCGAAAAGCGGCAGGATGCCATCGCCGCCCTCCTTGATGACGCCATGCTCCTCGGGGATCTCCGCAGTCGCCTTGCCGACATACGCGACATCGAGCGCGCCACCGCCCGCCTGAGTGGCCCCTCTGGCAACGCACGAGACCTTTCAGCCTTGGCGCAATCCCTCGACCGCATCCCCCCCCTCGCGGCCAGCCTTGGAGGACTTCATGGATTCACCATTCCTTCCACCTTGATCTCGGGCCTCACCGCGCGCCTCCATGCGCTTCCGGAACTCAGTGAAACCCTCCGCCGCGCCATCGTCGCCGAGCCACCCGCAGTCATTCGTGACGGCGGCTTCATCGAGGCGGGCTACGACTCGGACCTGGACGAACTCCGCTCGGCCTCACACGAAGGAAAAAACTGGATAGCCGCCCTGCAGGAAAAGGAAATCGAGCGAACTGGCATCAAATCCCTCAAGGTCCGCTTCACCTCGGTCTTCGGCTACTTCATCGAAATAACTAAAGCGAACCTCGGCGCGGTGCCCGCCGACTACATCCGCAAACAAACAACCGTCAACGGCGAGCGGTTCATTACTCCCGAACTCAAGGAATTTGAAGGCAAAATCCTCGGCGCGGATGAACGCGCCCGCGCCCGCGAGATCGAAATCTTCGCCGAACTCCGCAGCGCCGTCCTAAGCCAAAT
>Ga0209598_10002611_pt1 | contig 14011 bp, 14 predicted proteins | sample M_140807_EF_Meta_FD_187317 | JGI IMG/M metagenome (GOLD analysis project Ga0209598, IMG submission 187317) | Freshwater microbial communities from Lake Montjoie, Canada to study carbon cycling - M_140807_EF_MetaG (SPAdes) (version 2) | ecosystem: Environmental > Aquatic > Freshwater > Lake... | reverse complement strand
ATCGAAGGACGATGAAAAGTGAGTGACCGCAAGGCCCCGCGTTGGCCCATCCTGCTGCTGATTCTCGTCGCCGCAGGTGGTGTCGTCATGTCCGCCATCTACGGCCCCGGCGCCAAGAAGAACGGCGGGCTGGATCCGGAGCCTGCCGCGAAGCAGGCCACGCCCGCCACCAATGGCGCGCCCGCCGCAGCCACGGCGCAGCCGGCCACCGCGGCCGCGCCGAACACGCCACCCGCCGCTCCGCAGCCAACCGCCGCACTGGGTGAACTGAAGGCACGCGTGCCGCAGGGCACCGCGCTGATGATGCAGTTCCCGGCGATCGGATCGCTGGATCCTTCGCAGCAGCCGTACCGCGTGGACTTCGCCAAGACCGCCGCCGGCATCGAGCGCATCGTGTTCAGCGACTTCTGGATGAGCGCACGCGATCGCGAGATGGCCGTGATGCATCGCGCGGCCGTGGCGCGCGGTGACGCCAATCCGCCCGCGCTGCCGCCCGATGCGGCACGCTACGAACTGCGCACGCTGGGCACGCTGCAGGGCTACTCGGTGCCGCTGCTCGCCGCGCGCGCCATCGAGATCGACGGTCAGCTGGTGAGCCTGTTCGGTGCGGTGTGGGCGCAGAGCGCGCCCGGCACCTTCAACACCGAGGTGGTGGATGCGGGCGATCGCGTGGTGGCCACCATCACGCGCGCGTTCGCCTTCCGCGGCAACGGCTACGACATGCAGCTGTCGCAGCGCGTGCAGAACACGAGCGACCGCGCGCTGAAGATCCGCTGGATCCAGTACGGCCCAGGCGACCTCACCATGGACGCCAGCGGCATGATGGACATCCGCCGCTTCCAGTTCGGCTACCTGTATTCGCCGCAGCGCGATCCGTCGCGGCAGAGCGTGATCGTGCACGGCGCCATGTTCGATCGCGCCGACGTGCTGAAGCGCGTGAAGGCCAGCACGCCCACGCTGTGGCCGCAGGACGAGCAGCGTCAGCAGGGCTTCGAACTGAGCTGGTTCGGCACCACCAACCGCTACTTCTCGCTGGCGGTGCATGCGCGCGGCGCCGAGCCGCAGGCCGCGGCCGACGCCAAGCAGGGCGCGCCCGACAAGGTGCTGTCCAGCGTGCAGGAAGTCTGGGCGCTGTCCGACGAGACCAGCGGCCCGCAGCCGGTCGCCTTCACCGAACTCCGCAGCGCCGAGGTGAGCGTGGCCTCGGGCCAGGGCGCCAGCTTCGACATGGGCGTGTTCGCCGGCCCGCTCGATCCCAAGCTGCTCGAGCATGTGCAGCCCTACGAGTCGCTGCGCATGGATGGCCTCATCCTGTACCTGATCGGTGGCTGCTGCAGCTTCTGCACCTTCGCGTGGCTGGCCAACCTCATCGTGCTGCTGCTCACCTTCCTGCACGACTGGGTGGTGTTCGACTGGAGCCTGGCGATCATCGTGCTGGTGATCCTGGTGCGCACCGCGCTGCACCCGGTGACGCGCTACAGCCAGATCCAGATGGCGCGCGTGACCAAGGGCATGGCCAGCATCAAGCCCGAGCTGGAGGCGCTGCAGAAGCGCTATGCCAGCGACCCGAAGAAGATGCAGCAGGAGCAGATGCGCCTGTACCGCGAGAAGGGCATCAACCCCGTGGGTTGCGTGGGCGGCATGCTGCCCACCTTCCTGCAGATGCCGATCTGGATCGCGCTGTACGCGGTGCTGTACTTCGCCTTCGACCTGCGACAGAAGCCCGCGTTCTTCGGCGTGTTCCAGCAGATGGGTGGCTGGCGCTTCCTGGGTGATCTCAGCTCGCCCGATCATTTCATCGAGTTCGCCAACCCCATCGGCATCTGGAAGCTCACCATCTCGGGCATCAACCTGATCCCGCTGCTGATGGCCTTCGTGTTCTTCCTGCAGCAGAAGTACATGGCGCCGCCCACCACGGGCAACATGACGCCCGAGCAGGAACAGCAGCAGAAGATGATGAAGTGGATGACGGTGATCCTGTTCCCGGTGATGCTGTACACGGCACCGAGCGGTCTGACGCTGTACATCATGACCAGCACCTGCATCGGCATCATCGAGGGCAAGCGCATCCGTGGCCAGATCGAGAAGATGGACTTCACGCCGCGCAAGCGCGAACCCGGCAAGCAGGATCGCCTTGGCAAGCTGTACGAGGCGGCGATGAAGCGTGCGCAGGAGAAGCGCCAGCAGGGCAAGCGCTTCAAGGATCGCGGCTGAACCATGACGGCGGCGGGCGCCAGCTCGCGTGACGTGATCGTGGCGCTGGCGACCGCCCCCGGCAACGGGCCCATGGCGGTGGTGCGCGCCAGCGGCGATGGCGCCGTCGAGGCGCTGCGCCGCGTGGATGCGCGCATGCCGGAAGGCCCGATGCGGCGATGCGTGCGAGCGGCCGAACTTCGATTGTCGGCCGGGCCGCTGCCATGTCTGGTGGCCTGCATGCCCGGTCCGCACAGCTACACCGGCGAGGATTCGTTCGAACTGTTCGTGCCGGGTCATGCCGAGGTGGTGCGACTGGTGCTGCATGCATTGATGCAGTCGCCGGGCGTGCGCGAAGCCGGCCCCGGCGAGTTCACGCTGCGCGCCTTCGAGCAGGGGCGCCTCACGCTGGAGCAGGCCGAGGGCGTGGCGGCGACCATCGCCGCACGCACCGACGCCGAAGTGCACGCGGCTGCCATGCTGCGAAGCGGCACCGTCGGCACGCGCGTGCACCACGTGAGCGAGGCCGTGGCCGACCTGCTGGCGCTGGTGGAGGCGGGCATCGACTTCACCGATCAGGAAGATGTGGTGGCGATCGGGCGAGCGGAGCTGTGCGCCGGCATCCAGACGGCCATCGCGTCGCTGCGCGAGATGATCGACGGCAGCGTGCCGCTGGAGCGCCTGGCCGCCACGCCATGGGTGGTGCTTGCGGGTGCGCCCAACGCCGGCAAGAGCGCGCTGTTCAATGCGCTGCTTGGTCGGCAGCGCGCGGTGGTGGCCGCCGTCGCGGGCACCACGCGCGATGTGCTGGTGGAACCGTGGCGCGTACCGGCGACTTCGGGCTCGCTGGAAGTGCTGCTGGTGGATGCACCGGGCGAGATGCGCGAGGCGCAGGGACTGGATGCGCTCGGCCAGCACATGCGTGATCAGGCGATGCAGCGCGCCACCATCACGATCGCGTGCGATGCGGATGGTCGGTTCGATGAAGCGATCGATCGCGCATGCCCGATCCGCGTGCACACCAAGTGCGATCGGTCGGCGGCCTCCGCGCCCGGCACCATCACCACCAGCGCGCTGCAGGGCACTGGACTGGATGCGCTTGCCGCCGCTGTGGGTCGCATGGCCGAAGGTCTTGGCGCCACCGCCGCCACGGCGGGCGTGGTGCTTGCCGACCGTCATCGCGCGCTGATCGGCGAGGCCATCGATCACCTGCAGGCGGCATTGGGTGCGGCGCAGACAGGCACCGGTCGCGCGATGGAACACCCCGAACTCGTCTCGGCCGCGCTGCACGGCGCCATCGAGAGTCTGGGTGGCATCGTGGGCCGTCTGGCGCCCGATGACATCCTGGGCCGCATCTTCTCACGCTTCTGCGTGGGCAAGTGAGGCATTCGCCATTTCGCGACGGGCGCGGCGCAGTTCCAGCACCGCAAGCATGCGAAGCGTGATGAACAGCAGGATGAGTCCAACCGAGTACCACAGCACCACGCGTTCGTACGCGGGCATGTCGGGCCATGGCACGAACAGCATGGCGCCCATCGTGAGCGCCGTGCCCACGCCCGTGAGCGCCAGCACCAGCGTGTGTCGCTTGCGGAACTGCAGGTACCACGGCGCGAAGGCGAAGATCAGGTTCAGGCTGGTGCCGATCGAATACACCACCAGCGAACTTGCGCCGCGCTCGAACTCCGGACCGAACAACCCCAGGATGGGCTTGCCGAACAGCACCACCAGCGTCATGAACACGCCGCACACCATGCTCATGCCAAGCGCGCGTCGTCGCAGCAGACGCTGCTGGGCAGGCACATCGTGTTCCACCAGAAGCCGCGACATGCGCGGGGCGTACAGGCGCGTGGTGGCGGTGGCCACGATCAGCAGCAGGTTGCCGATCTGCAGCACCGCGCTCATCACGCCCACGCCCGACTTGTTGGGGTGCGACAGGCCCAGCACCAGCAGCGGGCTGCTGGCGAACAGGCTCATGATCAGGCTGTAGCCGACGAAACCCAGTCCCTCGCCGAGCCACTGTCGTGAGTCGGTCACCAGTCGCCGCCCGAGGATCTGCCGAGGCAGGCCGCGCAGGGCCAGCGCCAGCATGAGCGCGCCACCCACCACCCACACGCAGCCGTACAGCACCACCGCATCGCGCGCCGACTGCTTGTTGGAGAAGTGCATCAGCAGCAACGCGCCGATCAGAAGCGTGCACGGCACCACCACGCGGTACACGATGGTGGATGAAACGAAGCGCTCGCACGCGGTGCACACCTCCAGCAGGAACATGAACAGCGTCATCACCGGCAGGAACAGCATCATCAGCATCAGGTAGTGCTCGGGGTAGTTCCAGCTGCGCGTGCACCACAGGATGGCCATGGTGAGCAGACCCACCAGCACGCTGGTCACGACCACCACCACCGTGGCGAACACCAGGAACCCGCGCGCGCGATCCCAGTCGCCCTGCTCGAAGCAGGCGGGCAATTCGCGCAGCGCCAGCTTTTCAAGCCCCAGCGTGGCACCGGTGGTGATCACGCTGGCCAGCGCCACGGCGGTGCTGTAGTGGCCGTAGTCGCCGGCGCCCAGCGCGCGACCAAGCACGATGCCCACACCGAGCATCAGGCCGTAGCTCAGGAACGACAGCAGTGTCACCAGCACCGCGCGCTGGCGGTCTTCGGATGCGTGCGACTGGTGCAGGCGGTCCATGTGGGGTCGCAGCATAGGGAGCGCGGCCGCGATTCCGCTACGCTCGCTTCACGCAACATGCCGCACATTCACGACAAGATCGACTTCACCGTGGCCATCTTCGTGGTGCACGAAGGCAGGGTGCTGGTGATCCATCATCGCAAGCTGGATCGCTGGCTGCCGCTGGGTGGGCACATCGAACTGGACGAGGATCCGGAGCAGGCGGCGCTGCGTGAGACGCTTGAAGAGAGCGGCCTCGATGTGGAACTGCTCGGCGAGCGACCGCCCACCACCGGCCCCGGCACACGCGCGCTGATCGGCCCGCGCTACCTCGACATTCATCGCATCAGCGACACGCACGAGCACATCGGCATGATCTACTTCGCGCGACCCAAGGGTGGGCAGGTGACGCTGGCCCAGGCCGAGCACCACGACATCAAGTGGTGCACCGCCGAGCAACTGGAGTCGCTGCATCCACCCATGAGCGACGCCGTGAAGTGGTATTGCCATGCGGCGCTGCGCGAGGTGGGCGCCATGCCGCGTTGAGGTGATCGCATCGCCGCGAGGCGTCACGCCCGTGAACACGGTGCAGATAGGATCGATCGCCTCGTGCAGGATCTGCTCACCATGGCATCGGATGTGGCCATTCCCTCGCTGTTCGCGGGCGGCGTGGCGATCACCGCCACCGTTCTGGTGGAACGACTTGGCGGCAGCGTGGGCGGCATCATCTCCACGGTGCCAACCACCATCGTGCCGGCCGCGATCGGCATCTGGTGGCGCCGAACGCAGCCCGATGATTTCATCAACGCGATGGCGTTCGTGCCCATCGGCACATTGATGAACGCGGCGTATCTGGTGCTGTGGCGGGTGGTGCCGGCGCGTGTGGGTCGACATGTGCAGGGGCGTTCGCACATGTTGGCCGCCACACTCACCGTGGCGCTTGGTGCGTGGCTTGCCGTGGCGGCGGCAGTGATGCTGCTGCAGGGATCCATCCAGCCGACACCCATGCATGCGCTGGCGGTGGGTGGTCTTGCGTGCCTTGCGGGTCTGGTGCTTGGCGTCTTCGCCAACCGTGCATCGCACCCCGCGCCGCGTGGTCGTCATCCGGTGCGTGTGTCCGTGCTCGCGTTGCGCGGCGTGGCGGCCGCGCTCGCGATCGGTTTCGCGCTGGTGCTGGCGCGCATGGGCTTGCCCGTGGCCAGCGGATTGGCCAGCGTGTTCCCGGTGATCTTCACCACGGTGATGGTGGCCACATGGATCGCGCAGGGCCCCAGCGTGCCCACGGGTGCGGTGGGGCCCATGATCCTTGGCTCGACCAGCGTGGGCACCTTCGCGATGCTGGCCGTGGCGATCTTTCCCGTGCTGCCGATCGCGCTGGCCGCACCGTTGTGCTGGCTGATGGCGGTGCTGCTGATCAACGTGCCGGCGTTCATCTTTCTTGAACGCCGCCGCCGGCGTGCGGCGTTGCACGCGTCCTGATCGGCGGTCGATCCGGGTACATGCTTCCGCTACGCTGATGCCGTGCAAGGCAGCCTCGACATCCGCGTGCGCTACTGCGAATGCGACCCGATGGGCGTGGTGCATCACACGGTGTATCCGGTGTGGTTCGAGATGGGCCGCACCGAACTTCTGCGCGACACGGGCCGCAACTACCGAGACATGGAGGAGGCGGGGGTGTTCCTGGCGGTGGTGCGCATGCAGGTCAGCTACCGGCGCCCCGCGCGCTACGACGACGTGCTGCGACTGGTCACCACGCTGGCCGATGTGGGCCACGTGAAGATCGAGCACACATACGAACTGTTCCGCGGCGAGGAACTGCTGTGCACCGGCAGCACCACGCTCGCGTGCCTGGACCGCGCAGGCAAGGCACGCGCGCTGCCCGAGGGCCTTTTCGCGCCGAAGGTGGCACCGTGAGCGACGACGCCGATCGCATCAAGCAGCTTGCCGCCTGGCGTGCGCGACCCGATCGCGGCCGCGAGGTGAAGGCCGATGTGAGCGGTTTCGCGCGCGACCTGCGCCGACTGGAGAAGACCATCGGCGCCGCAAGCGACGCCTGGGTGCGCATCGCGCCGCCCGAGCTGCAGCGCTGCTCGGTGGTGGAGACCTTCCGCTCGGGCACGCTGACGCTGCTGGTGGACAGCAGCGCCGCGGCATTCGAGGTGGATCGCGCGCTGCGCAGCGGACTGGAGACCAATCTGCGTCTCGCCGTGCCGGGGCTCATGCGTGTTCGCACGCGCGTGGGTGCACCACCGCAGCCGTAGTGGCGTGGCGGGGTATGCTCGCCCGATCGTGCAGCCCATCGTGCTTCGAAAGCTCAGGCGGGAGTTCGGCGGCGTGGTCGCCGTGAACGACGTGGATCTGCAGATCCCCGCGGGCGCGATGTTCTTCATGCTGGGGCCGTCGGGCTGCGGCAAGACCACCATCCTTCGCATGATCGCGGGCTTCCAGGAGCCCAGCAGCGGCGAGGTGCTGTTCGGCGACCGCAACGTGACGCATCTGCCAGCCGAGAAGCGCGATGCCGGCATGGTGTTCCAGAGCTACGCGCTGTGGCCGCACATGAGCGTGTTCGAGAACGTGGCGTTCGGTCTGCAGGTGCGCAAGGTGCCCGCTGCCGAGCAGCGCACCCGCGTGATGCAGGCGCTTGAGATGGTGCGCATGCAGGCCTATGCCGATCGTCGCCCCAACCAGCTCAGTGGCGGTCAGCAGCAGCGCGTGGCGCTGGCGCGCGCCATCGTGTTCCGCCCCGAGGTGCTGCTGCTCGACGAGCCGCTGTCCAACCTGGATGCCAAGCTGCGCCTCGAGATGCGCACCGAGATCCGCCGCATCTGCAGCGAGATCAAGCTGACCGCGGTGTACGTGACGCACGACCAGAAGGAGGCGCTGAGCATGGCGGATGGTCTGGTGGTGCTGCGTGATGGCCGTGTGGAGCAGCAGGGCGCGCCGCGTGAGGTGTACCGCCGGCCATGCAACCGCTTCGTGGCCGAGTTCATGGGCGAGACCAACTTCATCGCGGGCACCGTGACGGCCAGCGACGCGCAGGGTTGCATCGTCGAAACCGCCGCAGGCGCACTGCCCAGCGCCACCACGGGCCTGACCGTGGGTGCCAAGGTGTCGCTGAGCGTGCGTCCCGAGTCGCTGCGGCTGGTGCCATCCGATGGCCTGCTGCAGGGCCGCTGCACCGACAGCGTGTATCTGGGCGAAACGGCGCAGCATCATGTGGACACGCCCGCGGGCCGCATGAAGGTGTTTGAACTCGATCCACGCGCCACCGCACGCACGGGACAATCCCTGCACCTGCAGGCGGATCGCGACGCCATCGTCGCGCTGACAAACTGACCCACGCAACCGATCCACTTCAAGGAACCAACCATGACCACGATGCAATTCAACAACCAGACGGTCGAGCTGAAGCCCCAGGAGAACGGACCCTTCCTGCACCTCGCGGGCAACATGATCCCCGCGCTGAGCGCCGGCGAGCCCTTCGCGAAGATCTGCTGCCACATCCTGTCCGAGGGCATGAAGCAGAACGCGCCCACCGATCACGCGCTGATGCAGTGCGCGATGTGGATGCTGTATCAGGTCGGCGTGCGCACCATCACCATCGACCTCGAGAAGGAGGAGGTGAACATGGGGCAGCCCGAGAAGACCAGCCTGGAGGGCGTGCCCTTCGGCGAGCACTTCACGCCGGGCAACGCAGCCACCGGTCGCGCCGTGGTGGCCACGCTCATGCTGATCACCAGTCGCTCGGTGCGCGTGAATGGCGAGGAGTGGCCCGTGCGCCCGCAGCCGCTGGAGACCATGAAGCGCGTGAACGCCGAGGTGGTGCAGTCGCGCAAGTTCAACGAGGAGCACCACATCACCGCCACGCGTCGGCTGCTGAGTCTGCTGCTTGCGGGCAAGACCAAGGACGACCCCGAGGTGCTGGCCTCGCTGCAGGTGATGGCCGACCTGCACGTGCGCAGCTTCCGCTACACGGCGGATGGATCGCAGGTGATCTTCGAGGCCTTCAACGAACCCAACGCCCTGGCGATGGCCTACATGCACAACATGGATCCCGCGCAGACGCAGAACATGCTGCAGCGCGTGCACGCCATGAACATGCGTTGTCAGCAGGGTGGTGCCGGCGTGCCGCCAACCAACGCGCCGGTCAACCGGCGACGGCGGGACTGAACGACTCGCTCCAGCGGCGAAGGCCGTTGATCAGCTGCTCGAACACCTCGTCCGGGCTGCGCGACGCATCGATCACCAGGTGCCGCTTCGGGTCGCGGTGCGCCTCGGCCAGGTAGCCGTCGCGCACGCGGCGGTGGAAGTCCATGCCCTTGCCCTCCATGCGGTCGAGCAACGGGTTCAGGCGCTTCATCGCGGTCTCGGTGTCCACGTCGAACAGCACGTTCAGGTCGGGCCAGCGGCCACCGATGGCCACCTGCGCCACCGCGCGGATGTCGCGCTCGGGGATGCCGCCCGCCGCACCCTGATAGGCCAGGGTGCTGCCCACGAAGCGATCGCTCAACACGCAGGCACGCGAAGCGATCGCGGGCTCGATGCGCTCCTCCATCAACTGCGCGCGGCTGGCCATGTACAGCAGCATCTCGCAGCGCACGGTCATCTCTGAATGGATCGGATCGAGCAGGATCTGCCGCACGCGCTCGCCCACCGCGGTGCCGCCCGGCTCGCGCACCAGCGTCAACGGCAGCTGCTGCGCCTCGGCCCACGCCTGAAAGCGTCCGATCTGCGTGCTCTTGCCGCTGCCATCCGGTCCCTCGAAGGCGAGGAATCGGCCACGCAATGCGGTGCTCCACGATGCCGAAGTCATGCGACGAATGTAGCCGAGGTGCGGGCGCGCGCAGCCACGATCAGGCCTCGTCGGCGGCTTCTTCCACCTGCGGCGGGCCGATCACGGCGCCACCCACGCGCACCAGGTTGGCGCCGCACTCGATGGCCACCTCGAAGTCGCCGCTCATGCCCATGCTGAGGATGTCGAAGCGATCGCCGCCCGATCCGGAGCGGCGGCAGTCGTCGAACAGTTCCTTGCAGCGCTCGAAGGTTCGGCGTGCCTCATCCTGGCCACCGCTCAGTGGGGCCATGCACATCAGGCCGCGCACCTTCAGGTTCACCATGGTGTCCATCTGGTCCAGCATGTGGCGCACGGCCGGCGGCGCGATGCCGCTCTTGCTGGCCTCGCCGCTCACGTTCACCTCCACCAGCACCTCCATGGGCGTGGGTCGGCGCGACGCGGCCGCCTGCATCTCCTCGGCCAGACGAAGCGAGTCCATGCTGTGCACAAGGCGCGCCACATCCATGGCCTTGCGAACCTTGTTGCGCTGCAGCGAACCGATCATGTGCCAGCGCACCTGCGGCACGGTGGCCTTCGGGTCCATCTCGCTGCGGCGGCTCAGCCACTCGCCGATGGTGGCGGCGCGCTGCGTGAGCTGCTGCACGCGGTTCTCGGCAAGATCCACCTGACCCAGGTTCACCAGCTCGCGGATCTGGTCGATGCTGCCGCTCTTGGTCACCACCACCAGCATCACGTCGCTGGCCTTGCGACCACTGCGGCCGGCGGCGGCGGACACGCGATCACGGACGCTGTTCCAGCGATCACGAAGGGCGCTTGCGCTGGCAGCATCCAGAGGGGCGGTGGCGGTGCTTTCTCCCATGCGTCGCAGGCTAGCCCCCGGCGACCTTGCGGGCAATGCGCGAAACGCGATCGGTGCGGTTCCTACACTCATTGCATGGCAGCAGGAAACACACCTCGCCCTGTCGTGCTGATCATCCGCGACGGTTGGGGCCGCAATCCGCACCCCGAGCAGGACGCCGCCAACGCCGTGAAGCTGGCGAAGACCCCGTGCGCGCACATGCTGGAGCGCGACTGGCCCACCACGCTCATCAAGACCAGCGGCGAGGATGTGGGCCTGCCCGTTGGCCCCGACGGACCCGTGATGGGCAACAGCGAGGTGGGACACCAGAACCTGGGTGCCGGTCGCGTGGTCGATCAGGAACTCATGCGCATCACGCGCGCGATCCGCAGCGGCGAATTCGCGCGCAATGCCACGCTGCTGCAGACCTTCGAGCGTGCCAAGGCGAGCGGTCGCGGCGTGCATGTGATGGGTCTGCTCAGCGATGGTCAGGTGCACAGCGACCTGCCGCATCTGCAGGCCATCCTGGAACTGGCGCATGCGCAGGGTGTGCCCAGCGATCGTCTGTTCGTGCACGCCTTCACCGATGGCCGCGACACCGCCGCCGAAGGTTCGCTGCACTACATCCCGTGGCTCGAGGGCGTGCTGCAGAAGACGGGCGGTCGCATCGCCACCGTGTGTGGCCGCTTCTTCGCCATGGATCGCGATCACCGCTGGGAACGCGTGAAGCAGGCCTTCGACCTGCTGTGCGGACGCGGCGGTGCGCGCGCGGCCACCGCGTTGCAGGCGGTGCAGCGCAACATCGCCAACCCGGTGGGCCCCACGCAGAAGGGTGACGAGTTCCTGCCACCCACGCGCGTGCTGGATGCCGGCGTGATCGCCGACGGCGACAGCGTGATCTTCTTCAACTTCCGCGGCGACCGACCGCGCGAACTGTGCAAGGCGTTCATGCTGGACGACGCGGCATGGGCGGCGGTGCAGGGCGGCGGCTTCGATCGCTCGCCGTGCCCGCGCAACCTGCATTTCGCCACCATGGCCGAGTACGAGCGCGGCCTGCCGGTGCATCCCATCTTCATGCGGCCCGCGAAGATGCAGGGCATCCTGGGGCAGGTGGTGAGCGATGCGGGCCTGACACAGTTCCGCTGCGCCGAGACGGAGAAGTTTCCGCACGTCACCTTCTTCTTCAACGACTATCGCGAGGAGCCGTTCCCTGGCGAGCGGCGCGTGATCGTGCCGAGCCCCAAGGACATTCCCACCTACGACCTGAAGCCCGAGATGAGCGCGGCGGGTGTGCGCGATGCGGTGCTGGCGCGACTGGCCGCGCCCGATTGCGAAAACCTGATCGTGGTGAACTTCGCCAACCCTGACATGGTGGGCCACACCGGCTCGCTGCCCGCGGCCATCAAGGCCTGCGAGGTGGTTGATGCGTGTGTGCAGGCCATCATCGATGCAACGCTTGCACGCGGTGGCGAGCTTGTGATCACCGCCGATCACGGCAACGCCGAGCAGATGAAGGACCCCGTGACCGGCGCCCCGCACACCGCCCACACCAACTTCACGGTGCCGCTGACGGTGGTCGGCCAGCGATGGAAGGGTGCCCGTCTGCGGGAGGGGGGGCGGCTCGGGGATGTGGCCCCGACCCTGCTGAAGATGCTTGGAATGGGGGTTCCCGCCCCCATGACCGGGGTGGCACTCCTATAAATGGATGCGTTTTTGCGTTTCGGCCCGTCCCGACCCCCAAACCGGGTGCAAGATCGCTTTGACATGACCACCCGCCTCGCCATCGTCGCCGCATTCGCGCTTGCCATGCCAACCCTCGCCGCCCCGCCGCAGGTGGAGTGCTGGCTGCTGAACGAGATCGGCCGCACCGGCTACAACGGCCTGGAAGCCGACGTGCAGCAGGTGAAGTACAACGCGTCGTACGTGTATGTGTCGTGCAGCTCGGTGCCGGCGTACAGCATCGGTCCGTGGCCGGCCAACCCCAACACACCGGTGGATGGCAACTGGGGCTTCCGCATCACGCGCAATCCGACACCCAAGACCGGCACCAAGACCGCCACGGGTCTGGGTCACATCGGCGTGTGGGTGAACGGCGTGGCCATCTACAACGCAAGCGACGCGCGCAGCTACAACAACAAGAACGTGTGGCACCAGAACGCCATCATGGTGGAGGGGCCCAGCTTCGACGCCTGCGGTGGTCACCCGTCGCCCAACGGCGAGTACCACAACCACCAGAACGCGGCGTGCATCTTCGACGAGACGCCTGCGCTGCATTCGTCGATCGTGGGCTTCGGCTTCGACGGCTATCCGATCTACGGCCCCTATGGCTATGCCAACGCCGACGGCACGGGTGAAATCCGAATGATGCGCAGCAGCTACCGCAAGCGCAGCATCACCACGCGCACCACGCTGCCCAGCGGCACCGTGCTCACCTCGGCCAACTACGGCCCCGCGGTCAGCAGCACCTATCCACTGGGCTACTACGTGGAGGACTTCGAGTACGTGCCGGGCTACGGCGAGCTGGATGCGTACAACGGCCGCACCTGCATCACGCCCGAATATCCACAGGGCACCTACGCGTACTTCGTCACCATCGACGCCAACGGCGTGCCGGCCTATCCCTACATGATCGGTCCCGCCTACTACGGCGTGGTGGACACCCTGAACACCACCAGCGGCAAGATCACGCCTGCCAGCGATGCGGTGAACTACAGCATCTTCGATCTGGACGAGTCGGGCGCAACCGATCTGGGTGACCTGTCCTACATGCTGCTCAACATCGGCGGTCGCACGCCCGGCGACATCGACGGCGATGGCGTGGTGGGTCCAAGCGACATCTCGCTGCTCCTGCTGAACATGTGACGCATGCCGGATCCTTCCGCACACGCCCTGTTCGAGATCCTGGTGCGCGAGCATGCCGATCGTCTGATGGCGTATCTGCGCGCGGTGTCGCGTGATTCGAACACCGCCGACGACATCTTCCAGGAAACCATGATGCGCGCGTGGCGCCGACTCGACAGCTACGACCGCGAGCGCCCCTTCGGTCCGTGGCTGCGCGGCATCGCGCGCATGGTGGTGATGGAGGGTTGGCGCTCGAAGCAGACCATCGCGAGCGAGGCCATGCTGGAGGCGGTGGAGTCGCACGCCTCGCGCTTCGATGGACCGTCGGGCACCGAGTTCAGCGAGCGCCTTGCGCATCTGGACGCCTGCTTGAAGGCGTTGGCCGAGCCGTATGCAACCGCGATCGACCTCGTGTACCGCACCGGGCAGCCGCTGGATGCGGTGGCCGCGCATGTGCAGGAAAACGTTGAAACCATCAAGAAGCGCGTGCAGCGCGCCCGGGCCATGGTGGCCGAGTGCCTGCATCGAAAGGGACTTTTCGCGTGACCGACGAGAGCAACATGGATGCGATGGAGCAGGGTGAGCCGGTCGAGACGCAGGCGCGTGACCGCATGGTGCATGGCCTGCTGGTGACCAGGCACGAGCTGCCCATCGATCGTCAGCGCCGCATCCAGGGA
>Ga0209598_10002610_pt1 | contig 14015 bp, 11 predicted proteins | sample M_140807_EF_Meta_FD_187317 | JGI IMG/M metagenome (GOLD analysis project Ga0209598, IMG submission 187317) | Freshwater microbial communities from Lake Montjoie, Canada to study carbon cycling - M_140807_EF_MetaG (SPAdes) (version 2) | ecosystem: Environmental > Aquatic > Freshwater > Lake... | reverse complement strand
CTGACCGGCCACGCCACGGCAGTGGCGGGCCTGGTCGCCGGAGGCCTGGTCTCCGCCCCCCTGGCCGGCCTGATGGTGAAGCTGGCACCCCAGCGGATCCTCACCGGGGCGGTCGGCGTCCTGGTCGCCTGCCTCGCTGCCTACCAGGCCGCCCGCCTCGCCGGCTGGATCTAGAGCACCAGCTTGTCGAAATCGCTGGCGTCGTGGCGCTCGAGGAGCTGGCTCTCGGGCTTGCCGAAGGGCCGGTTCACGGCCCGTCCGCGCTTGGCCGCCGGCCGGGCGGCGATGGCGTCGGCCCAGCGGTTGACGTGGACGTACTCGTGCACCTGCAGGAACTCGCCGCCGCTGTAGAGCTCGCCCTTGGCCATGGCACCGTACCAGGGCCAGATGGCCATGTCGGCGATGGTGAAGTCCGGCCCGGCGATGAACTCGCTCTCGGCCAGGCGGCGTTCCAGCACGTCCATCTGGCGCTTCACCTCCATGGCGAAGCGGTCGATGGCGTATTCGATCTTCATCGGCGCATAGGCATAGAAGTGGCCGAAGCCGCCGCCCAGGTAGGGGGCGCTGCCCATCTGCCAGAACAGCCAGGACATGCATTCGGCCCGGGCACCCGGCTCGGTAGGCAGGAAGGCACCGAACTTCTCAGCCAGGTGCACCAGGATGGCACCGGACTCAAAGACCCGGATCGGATTCGGACCGCTGCGGTCCAGGAGGGCAGGGATCTTCGAGTTCGGGTTGATGTCGACGAAGCCGCTCGTGAACTGGTCGCCCTCGTTGATGCGGATCAGCCAGGCGTCATATTCGGCCCCGGAATGGCCGAGGGCCAGCAGCTCCTCGAGCATCACCGTCACCTTCACCCCGTTGGGCGTGCCCAGGGAGTAGAGCTGCATCGGGTGGCGACCCACCGGCAGGTCCTTCTCCTGGGTAGGCCCGGCGATGGGCCGGTTGATGTTGGCGAACCGGCCGCCGTTGTCGCGGTTCCAGGTCCAGATCTTCGGCGGGACGTATTCAGCGTCGGACATGCAGGGCTCCCTGTGGAGGCCATCGCGCGTCACGACGGCCGATGGTGCGCAGGATAGCGGCGCCGACGCCCTCTCCAAAAGGGGAATTGACTGCGCTTTGCGGTTGCCTCCCGGCGCAGGGGCGTCAAAGTTGGCAATAACAGGCCCCTTCAGGACCGGTCAGGAGTACGACCCCGATGACACCCGCCGATGACGCCACCCCCGTTCGCTCCTTCGACAAGGAAGCCCTGAAGGCGAAATACCGCGCTGAGCGCGACAAGCGCCTGCGCGCCGATGGCAACGGGCAGTACGTGCGGGTCGCAGGGGTCTTCGCCGGATATCTCGACGATCCCTACACGCCCTTCCAGCCCCGCGAGCCCAAGACCGACCACGTGGAGTTCGCCTTCATCGGCGGCGGCTTTGCAGGCCTCGTCGCCGGCGCCCGCCTCGTCGAGGCCGGCATCACCGATGTTCGGATCATCGAGAAAGGCGGCGACTTCGGTGGCACCTGGTACTGGAACCGCTATCCCGGCGCCCAGTGCGACACCGCCTCGATGATCTACATGCCGCTCCTGGAGGAGACCGGCCACATCCCGCGGGAAAAGTACGCCCACGCCCCCGAGATCCTCGAGCAGTGCCAGCGCATCGGCCGCAAGTACAACCTCTACGACAACGCCCTCTTCCACACCGAGGTGAAGGATCTGACCTGGGACGAGGAGAACGACGTCTGGGTCATCACCACAAACCGCGATGATCGCTTCACCGCCCGATTCCTGGGCTCGGGCACCGGCCCGCTGCACGTCCCCAAGCTGCCGGGCATCCCGGGCATTGAGAGCTTCAAGGGGCATTCCTTCCACACCAGCCGCTGGGACTATGGCTACACCGGCGGCGATCCCCTCGGCGCGCCGCTCTCGAAGTTGGGCGACAAGCGGGTGGCCATCATCGGCACGGGTGCCACGGCGGTGCAGTGCGTTCCGCACCTGGCCCGGGCCTGCAAGGAGCTCCTGGTCTTCCAGCGCACCCCCTCCTCGGTGGACGTCCGGGCCAACGCCCCCATTGATCCGGAGTGGTTCGCCTCTATCGCTACCCCCGGCTGGCAGCAGCGCTGGCTGGAGAATTTTACCGACAACCAGGCTGGTGGCGGCGCGGAGGAGGACCTGGTCATGGATGGCTGGACAGACCTGTCCCGGCGCATCCGCGAGAAGATGAAGACCATCCCGCCTGAGCAGATGAGCCCCCAGGCCATGCTTGCCGCCTTCGAGGACTCCGACTTCGAAAAGATGGAGGAGATTCGCGCCCGGGTGGATTCCATCGTCTCCGACAGCAAGGCCGCCCAGGACCTCAAGGCCTGGTACAACCAGCTCTGCAAGCGGCCGTGCTTCCATGACACCTACCTGCAGGCCTTCAATGAACCCGCCGCCCGCCTGATCGATACCGACGGCAAGGGTGTGGAGCGCATCACCGAGACCGGCGTGGTCGTGGCAGGGGTCGAGTATCCCGTCGACTGCATCATCTATGCCTCGGGTTTCGAGGTGGGCACTGACTATACCCGGCGTACCGGTTTTGACCTGACCGGTGTGGATGGGCTGAAGCTCTCGGAGGCCTGGGCCGATGGCATGCGCTCGCTGCATGGCCTGCACGTCCGGGGCTTCCCCAACGCCTTCTTCGTCCAGCCGACGCAGGGCGCCAACCTGATCTCCAACGTGCCGCACAACCTGACCGACTCCGGGCGCACCATCGCCACGGTGGTGGCTGAGGCGAAGCGGCTGGGCAAGGTACGGGTCGAGGTGAGCCAGGAGGCCCAGGACGCCTGGGTCGCCCTCCTGCTCACGGGCCCGGGGCGGATAATGATGGGCTCGTCAGAGTGCACCCCCGGTTACTACAACAACGAGGGCCAGGCGATGGGGCCGGGGGCGAAATACTATGTCGGCTACCCATACGGGGCCAGCGCCTTCTTCCGCTACATCGACGGCTGGCGGAAGTCCGGGGCGTTCGAGGGTCTGGAGTTCGCCTGAGCCCGTCCCGGCGGTAGGTCAGGGGAGCTAGCCCGCCAGCTGGGCCTTCCGCTCACGGCGGCGGCGGGTCAGGACGTGCTCGGTGTAACCATTGGGCTGGGCCCGGCCCTCGAAGACCAGTTCCAGGGCCGCCTGAAAGGCCAGGCTCTCGGGATGGCCGCCCATGGGCGAATAGGCCGCGTCGCTGGCGTTCTGGCCGTCCACCACTGTGGCCATGCGGGCAAAGGTCTCGCGGACCTGGGCCTCGGTGCAGACCCCATGGTGCAGCCAGTTGGCGATGTGCTGGCTGGAAATCCGCAGGGTCGCGCGGTCCTCCATGAGGCCTACGTCGTGGATGTCCGGCACCTTCGAGCAGCCGACCCCCTGGTCGATCCATCGCACCACATAGCCGAGGATGCCCTGGGCGTTGTTGTCCAGCTCCTGCTGGACCTCCTCCGGACGCCAGTTCGAGCGGGCCAGGGGCGGGGTCAGGAGGGCGTCGAGGCCCGTGCGCGGGCCGCCGGCCAGGCTGGCCTGGAGGGCCGCGACGTCCACCTCGTGATAGTGCAGGGCGTGCAGGGTGGCGGCGGTGGGCGAGGGGACCCAGGCGGTGTTGGCACCGGCCTTCGGGTGCCCGACCTTGGCGGCCAGCATGTCCTTCATCATGTCCGGGGCGGCCCACATGCCCTTGCCGATCTGCGCCCGGCCGGGGAAGCCGGCGGCCAGGCCGATCTCGACATTGCGCTTCTCGTAGGCGGCCAGCCAGCCCTCGGCCTTCATGGCGTCCTTGCGGACCATGGGGCCGGCTTCCATGGCCGTGTGGATCTCGTCCCCCGTCCGGTCGAGGAAGCCGGTGTTGATGAAGACGATCCGGTCCTTTGCCACGGCGATACAGGCGGCGAGGTTGGCGCTGGTCCGGCGCTCCTCGTCCATGATGCCCATCTTCACCGTGTTGCGGGGTAGGCTGAGGGCGTCCTCAACCTGGCCGAACAGGCTCACTGCCAGGGCGACCTCGTCCGGCCCGTGCATCTTGGGCTTCACGATATAGACCGATCCTGCCGGGCTGTTGAGGCGGGCGCCGTTCAGGTCGTGGAGGGCGGCGGCCACGGTGACCAGGGCGTCGACGGCGGACTCGTAGACCGGGGCTCCGTCCAGGGCGACCATGTCCGTCAGCATGTGGTGGCCGACATTGCGCACCAGCATCAGGGAGCGGCCGCGCAGCACCACCTCGCCGCCGCGGCGCGCCGAATAGCGCCGGTCGTCGTCGAGCCGGCGGGTCTCGGTGCGTCCGCCCTTCTCGAAGGCGGCGGTCAGGTCGCCTCGCATCAGGCCGAGCCAGTTGCGGTAGACGCCCGTCTTGTCCTCCGCGTCCACGGCGGCCACCGAGTCCTCGCAGTCCTGGATGGCGGTCAGTGCCGATTCCATCAGGACGTCCGCCACCCCGGCGGCATCGTCCTTGCCAATATTGTGGGTCCGGTCGACCTGGATCTCCAGGTGCAGGCCGTTGTGCTTCAGGAGCACGGCAGAGGGCGCCTCGGGCGCGCCGCGCCAGCCCGCCAGCTGGGACGGATCGGCCAGGGCCGCCTTCGCCCCGGAAGCCAGGGTCACGGAGAGGGCGTCGCCCACAATGGCATAGCCTTCGGCATCCGCGTGGGAGGCCCCGGCCAGGGGCGCAGCGCGGTCCAGCACGCCCCGGGCATAGGCAATCACCTTGGCGCCCCGGACCGGGTCATAGCCCTTGCCCCCCGTCGGCGGCTCCAGGGCGTCCGTGCCGTAGAGAGCGTCGTAGAGGCTACCCCAGCGGGCGTTGGCGGCATTCAGGGCGTAACGGCCGTTCGAAACCGGGACCACCAGCTGGGGTCCGGCGATGCTGGCGATCTCGGGGTCGACGTTCCCGGTACCGAGGGTAAAGGGGGCGGGTTCCGGCAGGAGATAGCCGATCCGGGTCAGGAACTCGGTCTGGGCGTCGAGGTCGAAGGGCTGGCCATGGCGGTCCTTCCACCAGGCGTCAATCTGCGCCTGCAGGGCGTCGCGGCGCTCCAGCAGGGCGCGATTGCGGGGCTGGAAGTCCTTCAGGATACCCTCCAGCGCTGTCCAGAATACAGCCGGGGCGACGGCGGTACCGGGCAGGAGTTCCTGTTCGACGAAGGCGTGCAGGAGATCCGCAACAGCGAGGGAAGGGCTGACCTTCATGATATGCCGACCTTTCAGATCGGGCCGCCGACGGGCGCCCGGGCGTGGCTGCAGAGCCTGCCGCAGCGGCGCTGCCATACTCTGCGCAGCGCGGGGCTTCAATGGGGCGCGGCCCCCTCAGGCACCGCAATCAGGCATCCGAAAACCCGAAGGGCGCCAGGGTCCTGCGGTAGTCGTCCGGCAGGATCTGGCGGCCGATCGGCGGGGCTGAACGGGCGGCGCAGTCTGCCCGGTGGCAGAGCCGGCAGGTCACCCCGATGGGCGTGGCCTTGTCCGGGCCTCCGTCCCGGTGGTCCTGGGCGTAGACCAGCCGATGGGCGTGTTCCTCCGCGCAGCCCAGGGCGATGGCCCGCTCGATCCGCGGCGCGGCGAAGCCGCCGCCTCCGGCGGTGACGGTCCGCGCAATGGAGAAGAACTTCTGGCCGTCGGGGAGTTCCAGCCATTGGGTGACAATCTGACGCGGGGTCCGGAAGGCCTGGTGGACGCTCCAGAGGGGGCAGCCCCCCCCATGCCGGGCAAAGGGAAAGCCTGCGCCATCCAGCCGCTTGGAAACATTCCCGGCCTCGTCGACCCGGATAAAGAAAAAGGGGACCCGCTCCTGGCCGGGCTTCTGCAGGGTGGTCAGCCGGTGGGCGGTCTGCTCGAAGCTGGCCCCGAACTGGCGGCCCAGGGCCTCCACGTCGTAGCGCCGGGTCTCGGCGGCCCGGGCGAAGGCGGTATAGGGCATCAACAGGGCCGCGGCGGCATAGCTGGCCAGGGCCCGACGGGTCAGGCGCAGGCCGCCTTCGGTCTCGAAGGCACCTGCCGCCAGCACCTCGCCGATCTCGGCCTCGAGCTCGAGATAGGCCGTCTGCAGGGCCAGCTGGAAGGCTTGGCTGGCGCTGTCGAGGGTATCGTCCAGCAGGACCTCCCGCCGGTGGCGATCCAGCCGCCGGGTGGCGCCGGTCATGACGTCCGGCGGCAGGCGGCGCACCCTCAGACCATGCTGCGCCTTCAGGTGGCCAGCCAGGCCCTCATTGCTCGCCACGGCCTGGGCCAGCCGTTCGGCGGCGTCATCCAGTCCGGGGAAGCTGTTGCGGCGGGCGGCCAGGAATCGACGGGATTCGGCGACGGGATCTGCAGAATCGGCGGCGTCCCTTTGGTCGGCACTTCGGTCGGCGAGCGCCAGCTGCTCGTCGCGGTAGGCGGTGTAGAGCCGAAGGAAGGCCTCGGTGACCCCCGGGAAGTTGGCGGCGGCGTCGGCCACCTCAAGGGCCTTCAGCTCGATTCCGGCGAACATGGGATCGCGCAGGGTCGACTGGAGCCGGGCGGAGTCGTTCCCGCCCTCCGCCCCAAATGCGGCGACGTCCAGCCTGTAGGTCTGCGCCAGGCGTACCAGCATTTCAGCGCTGAGGGGCCGGTGGTTGCGCTCCAGGAGGGCGATATAGGAGGCAGAGACCTGGAGGTCCTCGGCCATATCCGCCTGGGTCAGGCCTAGGTCCCGCCTCAGCCTGCGCAGGCTTGGCCCTACATACAGCCGCCGCTCGGTCGCCATGGACAGGCCTCCACCAGAGTCGGCTCCTTACAACATTACAAGTCTGACCTGTAAAGCCTGACAGATCGACCGCATGGGGACTCGATTCCCTGTCATCTCTGCGTCACACGGCAGACCGTCGAAGGTCCCGTCTGGCGGGCGCCCGGCAAGCAAGGGATTTTCAAGTTTATGTCGTACCAGGACGATATCCAGCAGGTCGAGACACTCATCCTCAGCAAGCAGGGGACGTGGTCGGGCATCAGCGCCGAATCCGTGATCCGCATGCGCGTGCAGAACCGGTTCCGTTCCGGCCTCGACATCGCCCGCTACACCGCCGCCATCATGCGCAGGGACATGGCCGCCTACGACGCCGACCCGGCCAACTACACCCAGTCCCTGGGCTGCTGGCATGGCTTCATCGGCCAGCAGAAGATGATCGCCATCAAGAAGCACTTCGGGACCACGGACCGGAAGTACCTCTACCTCTCAGGCTGGATGGTTGCTGCCCTGCGCTCGGACTTCGGGCCTCTGCCAGACCAGTCCATGCATGAGAAGACCTCCGTGCCTGCCCTGATCGAGGAGCTCTACACCTTCCTCAAGCAGGCCGACGCCCGCGAACTCGGCATGATGTTCCGCGACCTCGACGCCGCCCGCGCGGCCGGCGACAAGGGCAAGGAAGACTCGATCCTCAAGGCAGTCGACACCTACCAGACCCATGTCGTGCCGATCATCGCCGACATCGACGCGGGCTTCGGCAACGCCGAGGCCACCTACCTCCTGGCCAAGAAGATGATCGAGGCGGGCGCCTGCGCCTTGCAGATCGAGAACCAGGTCTCCGACGAGAAGCAGTGCGGTCACCAGGACGGCAAGGTCACCGTCCCGCACGAGGACTTCCTCGCCAAGGTCCGCGCCTGCCGCTACGCCTTCATGGAACTGGGTGTGGAGGACGGCATCGTCGTCACCCGCACCGACAGCCTCGGCGCCGGCCTGACCAAGCAGATCGCCGTCAGCCACACCCCTGGCGACCTCGGTGACCAGTACAATTCCTTCCTCGACTGCGAGGAAGTCACCCCGGCCCAGTGCAACCCCGGCGACGTGCTGATCACCCGCGACGGCAAGCTGATGCGGCCCAAGCGTCTGCCGTCCAACCTCTTCCAGTTCCGGGAAGGGTCAGGCGCCGACCGCTGCGTGCTGGACTCCATCACCTCGCTGCAGAACGGGGCCGACCTGCTCTGGATCGAGACCGAGAAGCCACACGTCGAGCAGATCGCCAGCATGATGGACCGCATCCGCGAGGTCATTCCCAACGCCAAGCTGGTCTACAACAACTCTCCGTCCTTCAACTGGACCTTGAACTTCCGCCAGCAGATCTTCGACGCTTGGAAGATCGCCGGGAAGGACGTCTCGGCCTATGACCGCGAAAAGCTGATGAGTGTCGACTACGACGGCACGGCCCTGGCCCAAGAGGCCGACGAAAAGATCCGCACCTTCCAGGCCGACGGCGCGCGGCGGGCGGGGATCTTCCACCACCTCATCACCCTGCCGACCTATCACACTGCGGCCCTGTCCACGGACAACCTGGCCAAGGAGTACTTCGGCGAGGCTGGCATGCTGGGCTACGTGCTCAACGTCCAGCGGCAGGAAATCCGCCAGGGCATCGCCTGCGTGCGGCACCAGAACATGTCCGGCTCGGACATCGGCGACGACCACAAGGAATACTTCGCCGGCGAGGCCGCCCTGAAGGCCTCGGGCGGGGCCAATACCATGCACCAGTTCGCCTGACGACGAGCCAGCCTAACAGAACGGATCAGGGCCCCGGAGACGCTCCGGGGCCCTTTTTCATTGTGAAAATCAGCGCACCTTGACGAAGCGCAGGGTCATGCGGTCGCTCTCGCCGATGGCGTCATAGCGGGCCCGGTCGAAGTCGGGTGCCGGTTGGGCGCCAGGGCCGGCGCTGCGCCTGCTGGGCGGCAGGGTCCAGACGCCGAAGGGATGGTCCTTGGTGTCCTTGGGGTTGGCGTTGATCTCTGAGCGGCCGGCAAGGCGGAAACCAGCGGCTTCGGCGGCGGCGATCACCGTGGCCTCGGCCACATAACCGTCGCGCGCATCCGGGACCTGGGGGCGTGGGTCCGAACGGTGCTCCTCGATGGCCAGGACCCCGCCTGGCTTCAGCACGGCATTGAAATCGGTCATGACCTTGGCAAGCATACCCGGGTTCCAGAGCCAGTTATGGATGTTCCGGGCGGTCAGGACCATGTCCGCCGAACCCGGCTTACCCAGCGGGCCGGAGGTCGCGCCAAAGCCGACGTACTCGACCTTGCCGTAGCGTGCCGAATTGGTGAAACGGGCTTCGAAGTCGGCCCGGCCCTTGCGGGCGCCCTCCGAGATCTTGGGGTTGGCGAGGTCGGTGACGCCGGCCACGTAGCGCCCCTTTGTCGCCGCCGCGTAGGGGGCCAGGATTTCCGTCCAGTAGCCCCCGCCGGGCGAGACCTCGATCACCGTCTGGCCGGGCTTCACGCCCCAGAAGGTCAGGGATTCAACGGGATGGCGGGCGCCGTCCCGGGCGCGGTCCTCGGCGGGGCGGGCCTGCGAGGCCACGGCCCGGGCAAGGGCAGTGTCGGCGGCCTGGGCCCCCTGCGAGGCGGTCAGGAGAAGGGCGGCGGCGGCCAGGCCAAGGGCCTTGCGTCGGGAGGCGGTCATGCGGGAGCTCCGTGGAAGAAGATCAGAGTGGAAGACTCTTGGGCGCCCGGGCTCGATGCGCAAGGGCTCAGCACCAGCTGGCGGCCCCGGCCTGGGGTTCGCGCAGCAGTTCGGCGATGTTGGCCTCGATGACCCGGAAGCCGACATTGCCGTAGAGCATCTGGCGACCCTCATTCAGCACCAGGCTCGGGCTGCCCTTGACGCCGAGGGCCTGGGCCTCCTGGTAGTCGGACATGAGGGCGGCGTGGGCCTCGCCCCGGGCGAGGCGGGCGTGGATATCGGCGAGGTCGGCACCGGCCTCGGAGAGCACCGCATCCAGTACCGAGGCCGCGGAAACATCCCGCCCCTGCCCGAAGAATGCCTGCCGGACCCCGAGGATGGCCCGGTCACTTAGGCCCGCAGCACCGCCATCCGCCTCCTGGGCCTGGACGGCCTTCAGGGCCAGGTGGGCGGGTAGGGAGGAGGTCGGGCGCACGCCGCGCCAGAGATCCGGGCTGGCGGCCAGTTCGGGAAAGCCCTCCAGCACGTGGGCGAGGTGGCCGGCGAAGCCGTCGTAGCCGCCCTTGGTCCCCCAGTTCGCCTGGATCTTCTGGGCCGTGGCGCCAAAGACGTTGCAGAAACGTTGGGTCACCGTCACCGCCCCGCCCTGGGTCCGGCGTAACTCGGCCAGGCGCAGTTCGCCGATCCAGGCCCAGACGCAGAGCACGTCGGTGAAGCAGGTCAGGGCGACGGTCTTCATGGGGGGCTCCCTTCGGCGGTCATCGGCCCACCCTAGGCTCCCGCGCGGCTTCCTGCACGTCCTTGCCCAGCCGGGCGCCCGCCGCCATGATGGGCGTCAAAGCCCCAGGGAGGCCCGGATGAGCAGTGAAGCCGAGAGCGTGACCTACCGGGTCGAAGACCACGTCGCGGTCATCACCCTGAACCGGCCCGCACAGCGCAATGCCCTCAACTTCGACGCCTACGACCGGCTGGAGCGCGCCTTCCGCCAGGCCGTCCGCGACCCTGATGCCCACTGCGTGATCGTGACCGGGACCGACCCCGCCTTCTGCTCCGGCGACGACGTGCGCGAGATCATGGCCGGGCCCAAGCCTGCCATCCCCCCGCCAACCACCGTGCGCCATGCCCCGACCCCCGCGGCCATGGCGGCCCTGGAGTGCGACAAGCCGGTCATCGCCGCCGTCAACGGCGCGGCAGTGGGCTGGGGTATGGAGCTGGCCCTCTATGCCGATATCCGCATCGCCAGCGACAAGGCGAAGTTCGCCGAGCTGTTCATCAAGCGCGGCCTGACCTGCGACGTCGGCGGCTTCTACCGCCTGCCGGCCATCGTCGGCCCGGCCAAGGCCGCCGAGCTGCTGTTCACCGGCGACGTCATCGATGCCGAGGAGGCCCTGCGCATCGGCCTGGTCCGCGAGGTGACCCCCCACGCCGAACTGATGGACCGCGCCCGCGCCTTGGCCGCCCGCATCGCCTGCAACCCGCCGCTGGCCCTGCGCTACATGAAGGAGGGCCTGCGCCGGGCCGCTTACGGTGACCCGCGCGAGCTGGGCGGCTGGGCCATCGAGACCATCCGTACCCTCATGAAGACCGAGGACCACCGCGAGGGCGTCGCCAGCTTCTTGGAAAAGCGCCCTCCGGTGTTCACGGGGCGGTAGGCGACGGCGAGGGAGGCGGGGGTCAGGATCGCCCTGCCCACTGGCCTCTGCAGGCCCCGCGTGAGATTGCAACCCCATCCGCCAGCGTGCCACACTTCCAACGTCGCAGTCAGGGAGGCCTTCTAATGACGCTCACCGTGCAGAGGCGGTTCGTGACACCGGAGGCGGACGAGACCCTGGACGCGCTCGCGGCGCGGTCCCTGCCGGACCTGCCGCTCGAGGAGGCCATGGACCGGATCCGGGGCTGGAACCTGCATATCTTCGCCATGCGCAAGCCCCGCGGCCTGCTACTGGGCGGGGACGTGGTCTTCATCGAGCCGCCGCAGTCTTGAGCCCGGCGTTGCCCGACAGCGGCGAAGGCGTGGCCGTGGTGGTGGCGGCCGAGGTCTCAGCCGGGCATGACGGCGAGGCCGAACTGACCCTCAGCGTGCGGTTTGAGAACGGCGTCGTGGCCCCCGTGGTGCTGGACGCCGAGGCTGGCTTCGATGTCCTGGCCGGCTGCGGGGCGGCGGGGGCAGGCGACCTGGTGGGCCGGCCCTGGCGGCAGGTGATCGCAGGGCTGTCGCGCTGACCCTGAATTGCTCCCCCAAGGGGGAGCTCCCGGCGAAGCCGGGTGAGGGGGTCAACGGCATCTCAGCTGACCCCCTCCGGCCCGCATTCGCGGTCCACCTCCCCCTGGGGGGAGGAATTAGGCAGCGCCTGAACAGGCCGAGAGGAAGGGCTTGCCCGGGCGGGGGTTCGCGGTCGAGTATGCTGGCAGATTTGGGAGAGCGAGATGCATGACCTGGTAATCCGCAATGCGCGGGTCGTGGATGGCACGGGCGCGCCAGCCTACGCCGGAGAAGTGGCCGTCAAGGACGGGCGCATCGTGGCCGTTGGGCCCAGGGTGGAGGGCTCGGCCCTGGCCGAGATGGACGCCGGCGGCAAGGCCGTGGCGCCCGGCTTCATCGACCCGCACACGCATTTCGACGTGCAGCTCCTGTGGGACGGGGCGGCCAAGCCCAGCCTGGAGCATGGCGTCACCTCGATCATCCCAGGCAACTGCTCCCTGTCCCTGGCGCCCCTGAGGGCGGCGGACCGCAAGGCGGTGGTCGGCATGTTCCAACAGATCGAGGAGCTGCCCCCCGAAGCCTTCACCATCGCCTTCGAGTGGACCTGGGAGGACTGGGAGGGCTATCGCCGGGCTCTCGAAAAGGGACTGGCCATCAACGTGGCGCCCCTGGTGGGCCATAGCGTCATCCGGGTCTGGGTGATGGGGGCCGATGCCAACCAGCGCGCGGCGCGGCCCGACGAGATTGCCGCCATGCAGGACGTGCTGCGCCAGTGCCTGGCGGCCGGGGCCATCGGCCTGTCCACCAGCTTTGTCGACGTGGACGAGAACGCCCGCCCCGTGCCCAGCCGCTTTGCCCAGTTCGCCGAGCTGGACGCCATGTGCGCCGTGCTGGGCGAGTTCGGCCGGATGCTGCAGATCGTGCCGGAGTTCTACGACGCCGACATCACCATCGCCCGGATCGACCAGCTGGCCGAGCTGAGCCTGAAGCACGGCATCCCCACCACCTACTCGCCAGTGTTCGACAACCGCCAGACGCCGGCCAGCGTGGACCGGATCCTGGGCCGCTCGGCCGAGCAGTTCGCCCGCGGCGCCCGGGTCTGGCCGCAGATGCAGACCCGGCCCATCGACATCAGCTTCTCCCTCCTGCGGCCCAGCCTGTTCTTCGCCCGCCTCCCCCGCTGGGTGCGGGTGCTGCGCCAGCCCCTGGAGGCGCGGATCGCCTCCCTAACCGACCCGGAGACGGTGGCGCGCATGGTGGAGGACACCGGCCCCGACGGCGGCGAGCGCCTGATGGGACGGCTGGTGGTGCGCGGCGGCGGCGAGGCCCCGGCCCACCTGGCGGGCAAGACACTGAAGGCGATCGCCGACGCCCGTGGCCAGTCCTGCGCCCTGGCCCTGATCGAGGTCTCGCTGGAGCACGGCCTGGACGTGGCCTTCCTTTCGGCCAATGGCGGTCACGACAATAGCGCCCGCATCGGCCCCCTGCTGGCCCGGCCCGACGTGCACATCGGCGCCGGCGATGGCGGTGCACACCTGGCCTCCTTCGCCACCTACGGCGACACAGGCTATCTGTTCAGCGAGTTCGTGCGCCGCACGGGAGCCCTGACCCTGGAGCAGGCGGTGGCCAAGATCACCGGCGAGACGGCGGCCATCTGGGGCCTGAAGGACCGCGGCCTGCTCAAGCCCGGCCAGGCCGCCGACATCGTGATGTTCGACCCTGACCGGATCGGCCGGGGCGAGGAACGCCCGATCTTCGACATGCCCGGCGACGGCATGCGCTACACCCGCGACTCGGTGGGCGTAGAGGCCGTTCTGGTGAACGGCGAACTCGCCTGGACCCCCGCCGGATACACTGACGCCAAGGCGGGGCGGATCTGCGAGATCGCGGGGTAGGGTGGCTGGCGGCCTTCCGCTCACTTCATCTTCACGGTTTCGGGTGGAAGAGATCCCGCGCGCAGCCTCCTCCGTAGGAAGGTGCCCATTGATCTGCGTTACGGCGCGGGGGCGGGCTTCCCGGTGACAGGCTGGCGACCAACGCCCTCTAGGGTGCCGGAGCGGAGGGGGACATGAGCGTGACGACCTCGCGGCTTGGCCGGGATGCGCTGATTGAAAAGTACGATGGCCGGGCGCCGCGCTACACCAGCTATCCCACGGTGGCGCAGTTCACGCCGGAGGTGACGCCCGAGATCTACGCCGGCTGGCTGAACGGCCTGCCTGACGACGAGCCGGTCTCGCTCTACATCCACGTGCCCTTCTGCTCGCGCCTCTGCTGGAACTGCGCCCGGAATGCCCGGCCGGCCATCAGCCGGGGGACGGTGGCGGCCTATGTCCTTTACCTGGAGAAGGAACTTCTGGCGGTGCACCGGGCCTTGGGTCGGCGCCGGCCGAGGGTCTCGTCCATCCACTTCG
>Ga0209598_10002606_pt1 | contig 14031 bp, 14 predicted proteins | sample M_140807_EF_Meta_FD_187317 | JGI IMG/M metagenome (GOLD analysis project Ga0209598, IMG submission 187317) | Freshwater microbial communities from Lake Montjoie, Canada to study carbon cycling - M_140807_EF_MetaG (SPAdes) (version 2) | ecosystem: Environmental > Aquatic > Freshwater > Lake... | reverse complement strand
CTAATCACCTAATTACCTAATTACCTAATTACCTATATCCATAAAATTAATCATCTTAGACCTTATCGCTTGGCATGAGAAATACTTTAATTCTAGAGGATCGACCATTCCTGCGACAAGCTTGGCAAGCTTCTTTCGTCAACCTCTCCCTTTCCGATGTTCAATTTTATCATAAATATTCTGATCTATTGAATGGCCTTCAGGCCGGCTCCTTTTGTTTTTTGGCGGTTCACCTGTTGCCGCCCGATGTTCCGATTCCATCTAAGAAAGAGAATGTCCATAGCGTTGTCTACGGAGAAAACTTCACCTCCAACTGTGCCAACTGGTGGTTTGAACGGGGTGCGGATGGGGTATGGGATCTGTGCGACACCCTTGAGGATCTGAAGGAGTGCTTGGTTTTGGTTGAGGCAGGAAAACTTGGGAGAAGTCCCAGTGTTCTGAAGGCACTCCATGATGCCAACCCCAAGATCGGCATGCATCGGCTTTCCAAGAGGGAGCTTTTGGTTGCAGAGCAACTCGTGCAAGGAAAGTCGACCCGGGATGTCGCGCGGGAACTTAAGGTCACCGAGGGCACCATCAAGAATCAGCGTAAGTCCGTCTACAAGAAACTGGGCATCGTCCGGTCGACTCAGTTGCCCATTGCGATGGGGAATGGATTCGCCCACTTCAGAAAATGAAAGCGTTTCACGAGGAATCGGTGCCCCCTGAAGGCAAGCACGAGAAGAGCCGTGTATCTGCCGCCCTGATCACGGCGATCGGGATGGGCGTTGTTTTCTGGGTTTCGCTTGGACTGATTCTCTGGCTTGCTTTGCGGACTTAGCAAAACAATATTTCCTAATCCTAGTGGGTTTTAAATCTGCCGGATAAGGTCCTGACAGACCTTTTTGGCTTCAAAATATTCCTGGGCAATGGATCGAGCGGCCTTGGAATGCGAAGGGTAATCTAAGGAAGCCTGCTTTAGGCCCTCGACGGCTTCTGCCATCGTTGAAAAGGGGATGGCACCTTTTCCCGAAGGAAGATGACGACTCCATCCCGTCTCCTCCACTACGACCGGTCGACCCAAGGCCAGATAGCAGGCACTGCGGCAGCTAAACCATCCTGTTTGGGCGGCCACGTAACCGTGTTTCGCCACGCTCCATTCTCCCCGTGAATTTTGTAGAAATCTACGGTAGGCCTGATGATCCGGAACTACCTCTTGGGGCTCCACCAGATCCCATCCCAGCATTTTCAGCTTTTCCGCCGGTCTTTTCCCGTCGACTCCCAGCCCCATCGCGATCCGTAGGTGGGCTTGGCTCATTTTGGGGAGATCGGTGTATTTCCCGAACTCGAGATCTTTCTGACCGTAGGGAAGGCCCTCCCAGATTTTGGGTTTATAGCTCGCCCAATTCATGACCGTGGTCCATGGCGCCTCGTCGGGGGCGGGGGTCTGGGGCCACTGTTCGAGCACCACCGGTTGAACGGTTGGTTTCCAAGTGATGCCATCCACGGGAACGGGGCATCCCGTTTGCCCCACTGAGAGACCGAAGGTGAAGTGGCTGTCGTGATCCCTCAGGCGACCCGCGTAGAGCGGATCGGAGCCATCGAGCAGGCCGATCTGGCAGAACATCGGATCCCCATCGATGAACATTTTGTGTCCGACGCGGAGGTCGTAATCCCGTAACCATCCCGCGCTGGAGACATTGACCAGAAGATCCCCGTGGCGGAGCCAATCCCGCGCCACTTTTTCTCCGGCCCCATGGAATTTTCCGTCCGCACCGTTCCGGTAAACCCAGGAGGAGGCCAGATCGAAGTCTCCGAAGATTTTGTGGAGGGACTTGAGGGCGAAGGAGCAATCGTCGGTGATGGTTCCGGCTTCCGGGTCGTAGGGCCAGGCTCCGGAATCCTCGAGATACAGCACCTCATGTCCCAAGTCGCGAAATCCAAGAAGATATTGGAGGTAGTCCCAGATCACTCCTCCAAAGGGGTACTGTCCAACCAGACCGGTGACGATGATTCGCATCCTAGGACTCTAAAAGAGCCGGGACCGGTTGACCATCATCCGCATGTGTGCCCAATCGGTTGCATTCTATCCACATTCCTTCGCCTTGGGCATTGAGATGGCGAGGGGATCGGGCAAAAAAAGGAGGATGGCCGAGGCGTCCACCCCCATGATGCGACAGTATCAGAAACTGCGATCGCAGGTTCCGCGGGACGCCTTTCTGCTGTTCCGGCTGGGAGACTTTTACGAGCTTTTTATGGGGGATGCGGAGGAGGGATCGCGTCTTCTGAATCTCACGCTCACCAAGAGAAATGGGATACCGATGTGCGGCCTGCCCTTCCATGCAGCGGAGGGCTATGTGACGAAGCTTTTGGCGGCTGGCAGACGGGTGGCCTTGTGCGACCAGGTGGGGGAGGTGAAGCCGGGTCAGATGGTGGAGCGAGCGATCACTCGAATTCTAAGTCCCGGATGCGCGGTGGGGGTCGAGCTTTCTGAGCCCAAACTTCCCCGTTGGCTGGCGGCCGTGCGTCGCGGAGATGGCAAGAAAGTGAAATGGGGTTTTGCCTTATTGGACGCGACCACTGGGGAGTTCCGCCTGTCCGAACCGATGGATGAAGGAGCATGCCGCGAGGAAGTCAAACGGGCCAACCCGGCAGAGATTCTGTTAGGTGAGGAGGAGAGGGGGGTGGAGGAGTGGTTGGAGAGAGGGGTCGCCATCACCCGGATTCCGGATTGGACCATGGAGGAAGAGACAGGGCGGACGCTGCTATGCGATCACTTTCGCGTCCAAAGTTTGGATGGTTTTGGTTGCCGTGGTTTGGGACCGGCCGTGGGTACAGCGGGGGCTTTGGTCCGGTATCTAACGGAGACCCTCAAGAATGTGGCCCAGCATCTGCAGGCTCCCCGACCGTTTCGATCGGAGGACTGTCTTCGACTCGACTCCGCTACCCAGAGGAATCTGGAGATCCTACAACCGGCGACTCCGGGGGTGGACACTAGCCTCATTCGGGCCATCGATCAGACCGTCACGGCCATGGGCGGACGGGAATTGAGATCTTGGTTGATTCGTCCGTTGCGGGATCTGACACAGATCGAGGCTCGCCATGAAGCAGTGGATGGATTTCTGGAGGATGCGGGGCAACTGGATGACTTCCGCGAGATTTTGAAGGAGGTGAGAGATTTGGCGAGATTGACGGGGAGAATTGCCTGTGGCACCGGTCATGCGCGCGACCTAGCCGCCTTGAGGCTCACCTTGGAGGCTCTTCCCCAAATCAAAGAGTGCGTCCGTAAGGTCAAGGGAGACCTAGTGCAGAGTTGGGTGGGGAAGATTGAGGTGGAGAAAAAACTAGCTGAAGAGCTGGCCCGGGGAGTCGCGGATGAACCGCCTGCCATGACCCGGGAGGGGGGGATGATCCGCGATGGATATGATTCGACCTTGGATGATTATCGCAAGGCTATGCGGGAGGGCCGAAACTGGATTGCTGAGTTGCAGGCCAAGGAGATTGAGCGGACGGGGATCAAGAGTCTGAAAATCCGATTCAACAACATTTCTGGCTACGGTATCGAAGTCACCAAGACCAACCTTGATCAAGTTCCCAAAGAGTACGAGCGAAAGCAGACGTTGGCGTCCGCAGAACGTTTTGTGACACCGGAGCTGAAGAGCATGGAGGCTAAAATTCTCGGGGCGGAAGAAAAGGGAGTGGCACGGGAGCTGGAGTTGTTTGGTCAATTGCGCGAACAGGTGGCCGGAAGAGCCGCTTCCTTGCAAAAGACGGCAGAAGCTCTCGGTTCCTTGGATGCGTTGGCTGGCTTGGCGGCAACGGCCAGACGATGGGGCTATGTCCGCCCTAAGATGCGGAAAGACGGTAAGATCCGCATCGTCGGGGGACGGCACCCAGTCGTGGAGCAGCTATTGGCTGGTGGCGCAGAACCGTTTGTGCCCAACGATCTGAACCTCGGTGAGGACCATGGAACGTTGATCGTTCTTACGGGCCCGAACATGGCTGGGAAGAGTACCTACCTGCGGCAGGCGGCCCTGATTTGTCTTTTGGCCCAGACCGGCTCGTTCGTTCCGGCCCAAGAGGCGGAACTTCCGGTCTTGGACCGCATCTTTACGCGAATCGGGGCGGGAGATGATCTGGCGCGCGGACAGAGCACTTTTTTGGTGGAGATGAATGAGACCGCCATGATTTTGCATAATGCGACCTCCGAGAGTTTGGTCATCCTTGATGAGATTGGCCGTGGAACCAGTACCCTCGACGGGCTGAGCATTGCCTGGGCGGTGGGCGAGCATTTGCACGACAGCGTGAAAGCAAAAACTCTTTTCGCCACCCACTATCATGAGTTGGCGGAATTAGCCTTAACCCGCCCGGGGGTAAGGAACTTCCGCGTCACGGTCCGGGAGGACAGAGACCGAGTTGTCTTTTTACGACAGATCGTCGAAGGGGAGGCAGATCGAAGTTATGGAATTCAGGTGGCGAGGCTGGCGGGACTGCCGACCGAAGTCCTGAAGCGGGCGGAGGAGATTCTAAAAGGTTTGGAAGAGGTCGAGACGGATGCTTCGGGAAAGCCTGCGCGGATTAAACCACGCGAAGGGAAGGGGCGCAGAGCCAAGGATGTCGGGACGCCGGATCTATTTGGGTAGGGAAAAGGTGGGAAATTGGGGTAAAGTAGCCACGAGTGAAGCATCCGAAGAAAATTCTTATCCTCTCCACCAGTGCCGGAACGGGGCACCTTAGGGCGGCGGCGGCGCTGGAAAAGGCGTGCCACGAGATTCCGGGCATCGCGGAAGTGGCTCATGTCGACGCCTTGGCCTTCACCAACAAGCTTTTTCGGGATTTTTACTCCAAGCTTTATATCAAACTCGTGCAGGACGCTCCGACCCTTCTGGGATGGTGGTACGAGAAAAGTGATGAACCTTGGAAGACGGACCGGATGCGACTCCTTCTTGATCGATTGAACACGCGCCCGCTCGTTCGGCTCTTGTCCAAGATGCAGCCGGATATCATCGTTTGCACTCACTTCATGCCCGCGGAGATCATTTCCCACCTGATCACCAAAAAAGTGATTCAGGCCAAACTTTCCATCGTGGTGACGGACTATGATTTTCACGCCATGTGGCTTTCCCGCGCATTTCACCGTTACTTTGTGGCCTTGGAGGAGACCAAGGCTTACCTGACAGCCTTGGGATTGCCCGGCGATCGAATCACAGTCAGCGGGATTCCGGTCGATCCGGATTTTGGTAAGAATCAGGATAAACCTTCCCTGCGCCGCAAGCTGGGTCTGAGGCAGGATAGTCCCGTGATTTTGGTTTCGGCGGGGGCCTTGGGCGTGAACCCGGCCGAACAAGTGGTGAAATCCTTACGACAGATGCCCCACCGCGCGCAGGTCGTGGTGATCAGCGGGAAGAATCCCGAAGCCAAAGCCCGAGTGGAGGCGGAGTTGCTGCAAAGTGCCGCGACTCCGAGCAAAGTGGAATTCAAGGTGCTGGGATATGTCGACGATATGCCGGCTTGGATGGGTGCCGCAGATCTTCTCGTCAGCAAGCCCGGGGGCATGACTTCCGCGGAGGCGATGGCTTCCGGTTTGCCGATGGTGATTTATGATCCGATTCCCGGTCAGGAAGAGCGCAACTGTGACCAGTTGTTAGAGAAAGGGGCGGCGATCAAGTGTAACGAGATCATCATTCTGGGATACAAGGTGGGCAAGTTGCTGGGGGAATCCGGCCGTCTGGAGGCTATGCGTCAGTCTGCCCGCAGAATGGGCCAACCTCAGGCGGCTACCAAAGTGGTTCAGACCTTGATCGCTGAGCAGGAACATGAGCCGGTGGAGGTTCATCCGCACCAGCAGGTGGCCATGGCGGAAACGGTTCGGAAAAAGTGAATTCCAAGGGGGGCAAACAAAAATTCCTTTGGGGCGTTTCCTGTAGTCCGTATCAGCACGAGGGCGGGTACAACGGGGAAGGGCAGCCACGGAATAACTGGTATGATTGGGAAGTTTGCGGAAAGGTGGAGAAGTCGGGCCGGTCGGTTGATTTTTGGAACCGGTACGAAGAGGACTTTGACCGTGCGGAGATGATGGGTCTTTCCGCCTACCGACTCGGCATCGAATGGGCAAGGCTTCAACCTGGCGGTGCCCATACTGAAATCCAGGAACCGGTACTGGATCGGTACGTCGATATGATCCAAGCCCTGCGGGCCAGGAATCTGGAGCCTTTGGTGACTCTCTCACACTTCACCACTCCGCGCTGGCTGGGAAGTGATCCTTGGTTGAAGGAGGAAACTCCCCAGCTTTTCTCCACCTTCATGCGGCAGGTGTTGGAGGCACTGAACCGTAAACTGGTGGGGCGAGGCGTGGCGCCTCCGAAATGGTTTATCACCCTGAATGAGCCGAACATGTTGGCGGCCTGCACGTACAATGTGGGCGCGTTTCCTGCAGGAGGTCGTTCGTGGTGGGCGGCGGCCCTCGTGGCCCTGCAGACCATGCTGGAGGCACATGTACGAGTGAAGAGGGAGGTGCATGCCCTCTATGCCCAATATCCTGACTGGGGAATCCCGATGTTATCCTTCAACACTTTTGCGAGTGACCTTTACTGGATGGATAAGATGCTGGTGGATGTTTTGGAGGCTTCGCGGCAGACCCATGGCAATGAGTCTATTTTTTCCTACCTCCAGGACCGCTATCGGGATTTCACCCGGGCCTATCGGGCGATGGATTTTCCCCATCACGGAATCTTTTCCGAAATGGTGGGAGAGTTGATCAAACAGATCCAGCATGCCCTCAGTCGAAGATTTCTGCATGAGAGCACGTTTTCCAGACTCGTGCCATTGGTGCGGGAGCGACGCGATGAGCCGGTGGTCGATTATATTTCCTTCGACTACTATGATCCCTTCGTGGGGAACGCTGTCCGATTACCCTCCTTAGCGGATCTGCAACTGGGGCGGGTGGGATTGCGGGAGTGGTTGACCAAGGGTCTGGCGACCAAATGGTGGGACTGGAAAGCGTTGCCGCGGGGGTTGCGATTCTTTGTGGAGCGGTATGCGGCTGAATACCCGGACCTGCCCATCCTGATTGCGGAAAACGGGATGGCAGAGCGAAGGTGTAAGGCTGACGAGGCCTGCACCATGCGCGGGGACCAGCAGATCCGGAGTTTCTTTCTACGGCAGCACGTCCAGGAGGTGAAAAAACTGCGGGCGGAAGGATTTCCGTTGATCGGGTATTTTCATTGGTCTCTCACGGATAACTACGAATGGGGAACCTACGCGCCTAGGTTTGGTTTGTTTGGAGTGGATTTTGATTCTGCCGAATTGGAAAGAATTCCGCGCGACAACGGCGGGGACGTTCCCTGGCAGACTTACGCGGAGTTGGTTGCGGGAGAGAGTTAAACCGGCACCGGAGCGGTCGGCTGACCGTCGGGGGTGGGGGGAGGAATACGATAGGTGATCCGACCTTTGCTTAGGTCGTAAGGGGACATCTCCATCTTCACTTTGTCACCTGTGTTGAGTCGGATAAAATTCTTCCTCATTTTGCCCGAGATATGGGCCAGAACCGCATGTCCGTTGATCAATTCAACGCGAAAGAGGGTGCCTTTGAGCACCGATTTCACGACTCCTTCCACTTCAACAACCTCGCCTGCCATAAGGGAGGAGAGTACCCGAAGGAGCCTCGGCGAAAATCTTCTTTTTCGGTAAATCAGACCCGGTCGTGGATTCCGCACTCCCTTTTCCATCCGAAATGACGGAGGTGGGAGGGGTCCGAGACTTCGTCGAGTCGTTTGGTGGTGACGCGGTCCCCGATGGATACATACCCCTGAGCCCAAAGGGGGTGATAGGGGAGGGAATGGGTTTTGAGGTATTGTCCCAAATCTCGGTCTGTCCAATCGAGTAGCGGGAGGAGTTTGAGTCGGGCATCTTGCGGAGTTAGGAAATCCATTTTCTGGCGGGATTCAGAGGAAGATCGGCGAAGTCCGGCAATCCAGATCTTGGGATCCAAATCACGCATCGCCCTTCGGAGGGGTTCGACCCGGATGATTTCATGGAACTGCTCCAACCCATCGGGCCCCTGCTCCCAGAGGCGACTGTAACGGGATTCGATTTCGCCGGGTGACAGAAGGGGGCGGTAGGTGTGGAGGTTGAGTTGGAGTCTCTTTTTTAAATCCTCGGCAAAAGACAGGGTCTCAGGGAAGTGATATCCAGTGTCGACAAAGAGGACGGGGAGATTGGGTTGGATTCGGGTGGCAAGATGGAGGAGGGCAGACGACTGTGCCCCAAACGAGGTCGTTAAAATCGTTTCGTCGGGGCACTGCTCTAAGGCCCATCGAATCCTGTCCTCGGCGGACTTTTTATCAAAATTTGGGTAGGAAGTTGATCGCTCGATACCTTGGACAGGGCTTTTTTGTGATCCTGACGGAATCATGCTTGTAATTTAATGTGAAACCATATAAAGTCTATCTTTTATGTCGTATTTGCAACATCTTGAAGATCAAAGCATTTATATATTTCGTGAGGCTTTTGCGAATTTTAAGAACATGGCTATGCCTTGGTCGATGGGGAAGGATTCGAACACCTTAATTTGGCTGGCGAAGAAGGCTTTCGCTGGAAAAATCCCATTCCCGTTGGTGCATATCGACACGACGTATGAATTCCCTGAAATGTTGGCCTTCCGTGAGTGGGCCCGAAAACATTATGAGATCGATCTGATTGTCATGGTGAACGAGGAGGCTCGGAAGCGCGGAATCGGTTATGAAACTCATGATCCTGTCACGGTGACGCACGAACTAAAGTCTTTGGCGCTTCAGCAGGCTTTGGCGAAGTACAAGTGGGATGCGTTGGTGACGGGGATCCGGCGGGATGAGGACTCCACCCGTGCCAAGGAGCGTTATTTTTCGCCCCGAACGGCCGATAATGAGTGGGAATACCGCGATCAGCCTCCCGAATTTTGGGGGCAGTTTACCACCGCGGTGAAACCTGGTGAGCATGTGCGGGTTCAGCCGTTGTTGGATTGGACGGAGCTGGATGTTTGGGAATACATCCGGCGTGAAGGCATTCCCGTGCCAAAGATGTATTTTTCGGAAAATGGTCGGCGGTATCGATCACTCGGTTGTTGGCCGATCACCAAGTCCATCGAAAGCCAGGTGAACACGATCGATGGGATTGTCCAAGAATTGAAAACCACCAAAACGGCCGAGCGGGCGGGGCGGGCCCAGGATCACCACGAGCGGAATGCGATGCAGAAACTGCGGGCGAAAGGATTCATGTGAGCGGGGGCATTCCAATGCCTCCGGCACCCAAGCCGGTGTCCAAGGATTATCAGCCGGCTTTCTTCCCGAAACGGCAAGGCGGGGCAGGTGCGGCCGGGGGGCCGGAAGAGCCGCGCACCCGGATTGTGGTCGTCGGCCATGTGGACCATGGGAAATCCACCCTGATCGGCCGGCTATTGGCGGACACCCAGTCCCTGCCGGATGGGAAAATTGAATCCGTGGAAAAAGCGTGCCGAGAGGAAGGAATGCCCTTCGAGTACGCGTTTCTGCTGGATGCACTTTTGGAGGAGCAGGCACAGAATATTACGATTGATACAACCCGGATCGGATTTCGGTATGAGGGTCAGGGTTTCGAAATCATTGATGCCCCCGGCCACCGGGAGTTCATTAAGAACATGGTCACGGGAGCGGCTGCCGCGGAGGAGGCCATTTTATTGATCGATGCCAAGGAGGGGCTGAAGGAGCAGACCCGCAGGCATGGTCTTCTTCTTTCCCTGCTGGGTGTTTCCAAGGTGATCGTGGCCGTCAATAAGATGGATTTGGTGGATTGGAAAGAGGAACGGTTCCGCCAGCTAGAAAAGGAGATTCGTGAGTATCTGGGTGGCCTGAAGATTCCGCCCCGGGAGGTTGTTCCGATTTCCGCGCGGGAAGGTTCCAATGTCAAGAATCCGGACCCGAAGAGGTTGGGTTGGTGGAAGGGGCTAACCCTTCTGCAGGCGCTTCTTTCCGGGGTGGGTCGGAATGAGGTTGATCAAGAGGGACCCCTTCGTTTGGTCGTGCAGGATGTGTATCGCTTTGACGAAAGACGGGTGATTGCGGGGAAGCTGGAGAGCGGAAAAATTCAGGTGGGGGATTCGGTGGTGTTCTTTCCGGATCGTAAATCCAGCAAGGTCCGCTCGATTGAAGACTGGGGGAATCCCGAGACCGTGCGGGAGTTGGGTCCTGGACGGAGTGTGGCGCTCACTCTCGAGGAGCAGATCTTTGTGGAGCGGGGGCATGTGGGTTCGCATGAGCCGAATCCTCCAGTGGAATCCCGCGAACTCAAGGCTCGGATTTTCTGGCTGGATTCCGAACCGCTCCGATTGCAGGCCCCGGTGCAACTTCGTCTAGCGACCCAGTCCGTCGAGGCGCGCCTGGTATCGATCGAGCGCGTGGTGGATGCCGATAAACTCGAGCAAAAAAACGATGCACGGGAAGAAGTGGGGCGATTCGAGGTGGCGGAGGTTCGGATTCGTTGCCGCCGACCCTTGGTGTATGACGCTCACGACAAGGTTGAGTCCCTGGGTCGATTTGCGCTCCAACGCGGAAGCCGTTTGGGAGGAGGGGGAATCATCCTGGAAGCGGAATATCCAGCCTCCCTAGCCAAAGCGGTCACGGGAGAGCATTTGACCTGGACCGAGGGGCGGATTTCGCAGGAGGCGAGAGCTTCGCATTTTGGCCATGAAGGGGCGGTGGTCTGGCTGACCGGACTTTCGGGGTCAGGAAAGTCCACCTTGGCGGTTGCTCTGGAGTCGCTCCTTTTTCGGCGTGGAATTGCCTCGATGATTCTCGACGGAGATAATCTCAGGCACGGCTTATGTGCGGACTTGGGATTTAGTCTGGAGGATCGAGCGGAAAATATCCGACGTGCCGGAGAGGTGGCCAAACTGATGGCGGAATCCGGTTTGGTGGTGATCAGTTCCTTGATCTCTCCCTTGCAAAAGGAACGGGGTGCCGTGCGTTCGGCCTGTAACTCCGCGGGAGTTGGATTTGCCGAGGTCTATATCGATGCATCCCTGGAGGAGTGCGAGAAAAGGGATCCACGGGGACTTTATAAAAAAGCGCGGAAAGGTGAAATTCGAGGCTTCACCGGAATTGATTCTCCGTATGAGAAGCCAGAAAAGCCGGATCTTATCCTGCCGACTCCCAAGGAATCCGTAGAGATCTCCGTGCAGAAACTACTGCGACATGTTTTGGCGATGGTTCGATTAAAGGATGAGGATCGGGAGAGCGGCGAGGGACCGGGCGGACAGATCTAGTCTATATTTTTGCGAATCAGAACCCAGGTACCGTGACTCCATGTGGCACGGCCTACACTGGCTCTTTGTACCCGATCCCTCAGGGCAGGGGCCTCATCGGAATCCGGGATGGGCTCCATCAGAATGGCTTTGCCTTGCCGGGCATCCGCCTGCCTTAACAGACGGTAGAGATTCCTGGCGGCGGTGGCAGAATCCCCTTGCGGCGATAAGACGAATTGGTTCGAGGAGAGGGGGGACTTTGGCGGATGGTAATGGATAAACAGCATGTCGGGCTGAATATCGGATATAGGTTGATCGGTTAGAAAAAGGGGAGTTTGGGGAGCATAATGGGATTCCAACATTCCCGGTGCTGGCATGGACTGGTCTGGGGTGAGGGTTTTGGTTTTTTGTTGTGGGGCTCGACCAAGAACTCGTTCGATGTCGGCGAAAGTGATCATGCCGGGACGCAGGATCGTGGGGTCGGAGGGCACGAGGGAAACAACGGTCGACTCAACTCCCGTGGTGCATTCTCCGCCATCAAGAATGAGGGGTATTCTTCCGCCTAGTTCATGCATGACGGAAGTCGCATCGGTAGGGGAGATTCGGCCAAAACGGTTGGCACTGGGCGCCGCGAGGGGGAGTCCGACCATGGCGAGAAGCTGCTGTGCTACCGGGTGGGCGGGATATCGGAGTGCGACCGTATCCAGACCCGCGGTGACTTCATCCGGAACTTTCGGCCCCCGAGGGAGCACCATCGTTAGCGGGCCGGGCCAGAAGGCAGAAGCCAGGCGAAAGGCCTCCGGTGGAACTTTTTCGGAAAGAATTCCCATTTGGACGGCCTGCTTGAGATCGGCGGATGGAAGATGGAGGATGAGGGGGTCGGTGGAAGGACGTCCCTTGGCGGAAAATACCTTTTTCACGGCATTGGGGTTCAGGCCCACGGCGGCCAGTCCGTAGACAGTTTCGGTGGGGATGGCGACCACCTCGCCGGAATGGAGGAGATCCATCGCCTTTTGCAGGCTGCTGGCATCGGCGGTAAGTAGTTCCGTCTTCACCCCCAACAGATTAGAGAAAAATCAGCAAAGAGAAAGAGTGGGACCTTTTCCTCGACTCCCACCCCCAGGGGATTGCACGCTCATTCGATGGAGTATTCAAACAAGGATTGGCAGGCGGTGGTCCGCGAAGCCGCGGCGAGGGCGGTGGGCGAGGATATGGGGCCGATGGATGTGACCAGCCGGATCGCTATCGCAGCGGATGCTCAGGCCGTGGCCACGTTGATGGCCAAGGAATCATGCGTGGTGGCGGGAATGGATCTGGCGGAAGCTGTCTTTCGGGAGGTGGATGGCTCACTTCAGTGGTCGCCGAAAGTTCTGGACGGAGAGAGGCTGGAGTCTGGTTGTGTAGCTGCCGAGGTCAAGGGGTGCGCCAGAAGCATCCTTTCCGGAGAGCGTTGCGCCCTTAATTTCCTGCAGCGGCTTTCCGGAGTCGCCACCCAGACGGCCGCTTTTGTCGAAGCGGTGAAGGGGACCCAAGCCAGGATTTTAGATACCCGAAAAACCACTCCCGGACTGCGGGCGCTCGAGCGTCAAGCGGTGAGGGCTGGGGGAGGGGCGAATCATCGGACGGGGCTTTATGACGGAATCCTCATCAAGGAAAACCATCAGGCTCTCATGGGGGACGGGCGACTTTCTGCAGTCATCCGGCAAGCTCGCCGGGATTTTCCTGATTTACCCTTGGTGGTGGAGGCTGATTCCGTGAAGCTGGCCGAAGCCCTCCTGGGGGAGCCGGTGGATCGCATCCTTTTGGATAACCTGAGTTCTGGCGAGGTGGCCCAAGTCGTGAATCGGAGAAACTCGATGGGTTCGCCCATTCAGCTGGAGGCCTCGGGTGGCGTGAATCTGGAGAAAGCCAAAACGTTGGCCCGAGCGGGGGTGGAGTGGATTAGTGTTGGTTCCCTGACCCACAGCGCCAAAGCCATCGACTTTAGTCTCGATATCCAGCCATGCCTCCCCTGAGGAGGTTGGGGTAATTATTTTTTGGCGGGGGCCTGCCCAGCCGCAGCATTGGGCTGGTTCATTTGGATGTTAAACTGGGTGACAATCTCTTTGGCCTCATTGTTGTTGGCGCTCAGCTTGATCAAGTCTTTGGCAATGTTTTCAAGCTTGGTGGATACCAACTGATACCGGGTGATGGCCTGCTGGGCGTTTCCGGCCATTTGATTGACGCTGGTGCGTTCTTGTACGATGGAAACAAGTTGCACCAAGTTCACAACCAGCAAGGCGGTCAGCAACGTGACCAACGGCCATGCGCAGGAGGGACAGGAGGAGGGGGAAGAATGGTTTTCGTCGTTCATGGATGCTCCTTATTTCGTTTCCGTTCCGCCGTCTAATTTCACGTTCAGTTCATGCTTTTTGAGAATATCCTTGAAGGCAGGGTCCTTCTCTCCCGCCATAGCAATACGGATGCTGAGATTTCGGAGAACCATTTCTAGTTGAGAGCCGTTAGCGACTTGCGACTGAACCATTTGAATCTGGTTCACAGTTTTACGGGTGCTCAGGCCGAGCAGGAGGTTGATAATCAGGAGCAGACTGACGGCTCCGGAAAGCGTCCATAGGATAATCTTTTGCATGAGTAGATCCTCTGGCTTTTAGCAAAATGAGTCAAGGCGAGTTGTTTGAGTCTCGTGAATAAATGGGCCCTTCATATTGAAGTATGGGATGATCATAAAGTCTCGACTCGTGAGCTCCAGATAAGGAATCCTATGCCTTGCATGACAGGAAATGATAAACCTTCCGGGC